>SXGQ01636479.1_pt1 | contig 15715 bp, 13 predicted proteins | sample 3178371 | NCBI WGS metagenome assembly SXGQ01 (sample SAMN11356859, study PRJNA531348) | freshwater metagenome | isolation source: freshwater sample F1-20 | place: China: Fuxian Lake, Yuxi | collected 2017-12-25
ATCCGCTGGTTCTGGTGCGCCCACGTTGTGCATCACAGCGGCGAAAACATGAACACCACCACAGCGATGCGTCAAAGCATGTTCTACGGCGTCAACCTCCACCAGTTTTTCTGGGCACCGATGTTGATACTTGGCTACGCTCCGTGGGCTGTGATGCTGGCCTACGGCGTGAACCTGGGTTATCAGTATTTCATCCACACCCAGTCGGTCGGCAAGTTGCATCCGTGGCTTGAAGCCATACTCAACACACCGAGTCACCACCGTGCGCACCACGGGCGCAACGACCGCTACATCGACAAGAATTTCGGCGGCATGCTCATCATTTGGGATCGTTTGTTCGGCACCTTCGAAGCCGAAGCGGAAGAAGATCCGGTGGACTACGGCATTCCCCGCCAGCCCAAGACCCAAAACCTGTGGGAGCTCAACACACACGAATGGCGTGACATGTTCAGCGATGCCCTGCGCCCCGGCCCGACAGCCCAGCGTCTGAAGCACATCTGGGGGCCGCCGGAATGGACCCGCCCCGGTGAAAAGGCACCGAGCTGAGATAGACCTCACAAGCCTGTGTATCCAGCAACCCCGGCCTTGCCAGCCGGGGTTTTTTCATGGCGCAAGCCAGGCGTGGTGGGTGTCCGGATGCACAGGCGGGGGAGCCCCCGAGTTCGGGTAAAATGCCGTGACACACTTCATGGTGCCCTCATGCGCAGAAAACCCCTCAACACAGCCGCCCGTTCCAAACTCAGTAAATATGCCCGTCAATTGTCCCAGTTGGCGATCCTGCTGGCTGAGGCGGGTAGCCGTGTAGAGCGCGCCTACTGGAAAAACCGGCTGTTCGCTGCCATCGCACCGCATCTTCAGGGTACATCCGAGACCACGCTGAATCAGGCCTTGGACTATCTGTATGAGACCCATCTGCGGGCATATGACGAGATGGCTTTCGCACTGGAGACCGCCGTCGAGTCACCCGATCTGTCGCCAGAGAAGGATGTGCTGCTGATTGCAGCCCCGGTGCTGGCGTGGTCAACCTACAGCATTCCGTCCGGCCGCATTGACCCCGCACGCATGGAAGATCTGTACGCCCTTTTCAATTCTCACCTGCTGGCAGCCGGCTGCGACATCGTGCTGATGGATCTGCTGTTTTCGCCCGACCAGTTGCCCCCCAGCTACAACGCAGCGGCCGATCTGTCGCGTTCACTGGCGCAAGCGGTATTGCAGGAGCAGCGCATCACGGTTGACTACAGTACGCTGCCTGTCACGCAGCCGTTTCTGTCGGATGTGCGCTATCTCATCGGATGCATATCAGCCCCGAAGGGTGCAGCGATGTTTCGGTGGCAGGAAGAAAGCCCGGGTACCGGCATCCCTGCACTGAGCCGCGAAGATGTTCAATCCGAATGGAAAAAACACGCTGGGCAACAACTCCAACGCATTCTGACCGGCTGCAACATCGAAACCGTATTGCCCAATGGGCTGTACTCCGCCTGTCGACTGGCCGAAAAAGAAGCGCGTGCCTACTCTGTGCGCGCATCGGTCGCATTTTTGCAGACCGCCATTGATGCAAAGCCGACTGACCTGCATGCCAGTGTAGGTGCATTTGTGGACCGGGGCGAAATTGAGGAATACCGCATCGGTCTGACGGTAGAGGGTTCAGACGAAGTGGTCCACGGCGTGGTGTGGACACTGCTGGGCGAAGAATTCGGTAACGAACCTGACCCCATGTTCGAAAAAGACATCAATTCGGAACCAGAAAACCCGCTGGTGCGCACCCGCATCAAAGAGTTGCTTGCTGAAGTGGGCATCAACAACGTCCACATGCTGGAAGAGCGGTTTCCGCTGGAATACTGCGACGATTGCGGCGCACCGCTCTACCCTAACCCGGAGGGTGAACTGATGCACGCCGAGTTGCCTGAAGATGCGGACGTATCGACCAGTCAACTACACTGAGCCGTTACGCTGAGCCATGAGGCTAACCCTCAAGCTCAACGCCATACAAATCTACTGCGCCACGCGGTTAACGCCCCGTCTTCATGGTCTGCCGTATCAGCAGAAACATGGGCAGCATTGACACCATGACAATGGACAATGCAGGCAACGCTGCCTCCGCAAGCCGCTCGTCAGCGGCCAACTGATACGTCATCACCGCCAACGTATCAAAGTCGAATGGACGCAAGACCAGCGTGGTCGGCAGTTCTTTCATTACATCCACAAACACCAGCAACGCGCCGGTGGCCATGGAACCTTTCAGCATTGGCATGTGCACCCGCCACCACAAGGCCCGCGGCTGACAACCCAACACTCTTGCACTGTCATCAATGTGCGGCGTGATGCGTTGCAAGCCTGTATCGACCGACTGCAACGCAGCCGATGTGAAGCGCACACAGTAGGCATACAGCAACGCGAAGATGGAACCCGTCAGCACGGGCATCACACCTCGGCCGAACACATCCAGCATCCATCGGTCCACCTGCGCCAGCGGTATGAGGATGGCAATCGCGATGATGGCACCTGGTACGCCATAGCCCAGCGACACGGCTTGGTGCACGGCTGCAACCCATCGCGGGGGCTGAATGCGCCGCGCATAGCCCAACCCGATGGCCAGCAGCAAAGCGCAAGCCGCTGCCAACAAACCCAGGGTTACCGAGTTGCGTGCCCAAGCCACAAAACGGACCAACTCATAGGGGTTGTCTGACTGCAACAGCAGGCGCGCCAAAAAAACCAGCGGAAAGATGAATCCCAGAATAGCCGGCATGATGGTCAAAAACCCCACCACCAGTCCACCCAAAGCGGACAATTGACGTTTGCGCGGCCGCACGGTTCGACCGGTCATGGTGTAGAAACGCGCCTGCCCTCGTGCCTTCGCCTCGGCCGACATCAGGAACAACATGAAACCCAACAACAGGACCGCAAGGATGGCAGCAGATGACCGGTCGCCCAGATTGAGCCATGAGCGGTAAATCGCCGTGGTATAGGTCTGAACGCCAAAGTAGCTGAGCGCGCCATACTCTGCCAATGTTTCCATCAGCACCAGCGAAAGCCCTGCCACCACGGCGGGTCGAGCCACCGGCAACGCCACCTGTAAAAATGTCCTCACGGGTCCGCAGCCCAATGAACGCGCGGCATCCAGCAGGTTTGCACTGCGCTCGGTGAAGGCCGTTCTGGCCAGCAGGTAGATATAGGGATAGAGCACCACGCTCAACACGAAAATGGCGCCGGGCAAAGAGCGGATTTCCGGCAAGCGGAAAGCCGGCCCCAGCAGTTCGCGAAAAAAAGTCTGAATGGGCCCCGAGAACTGCAGCGCATCGGTATATGCATAGGCAATCACATAGGACGGCATCGCCATGGGCAGCAGCAGCAAACCCTCTGCCATGCGCCTGCCCCTGAATTCGCAGGTGCTGGTCCACCAGGCCGATAGCACCCCCATGCTGCTAGTCAGCACCGTTACCCCCAGGCACAAGGCAATGCTCTGCAGGGTGACATCCGGTATGACCGTCAACAGCAAATGCGGCAACGTACCGGTGGGTCCGATCTCCACCTGCAGCGCCATGCCCAGCAGACTACCCAACGGTACCAACAAAGCCAGTCCGATCAAGGCTACCCACCATCGCCGCCGGTTTATCGACCGATTCAAGAAATGACCTCCGCACCACTGCCGTTTTTATTCTAGAATTGTAATTGAGAATGATTCCTTTTTCCTGAAATGACGGCTCTGCTCCAACTCGATCAGGTGTCCATTCACTACCCGGGCAGCCCGCGGCAAGTGGTGTCAGACCTTTCCTTCTCCCTGCAACAGGGCGAGATTGCCTGTTTGCTGGGACCTTCCGGCTGCGGAAAGACATCGGTACTGCGCGCCATTGCCGGCTTTTTGCAGCCCAGCGCGGGGCGCATTTTTCTGCGGGGCGAATGCGTCAATGACAACCGGACGTGGCGGGCCCCCGAAAAGCGTGGCGTAGGCGTCGTGTTTCAGGACTATGCGCTCTTTCCTCACCTCAGCGTGGCGGATAACGTCGGCTTCGGACTGACAGGTACCCCAAAGACCCAAAGACAGCAGCGGGTTTCCGACATGCTGGAATTGGTGGGCTTGTCCGCCTTTGCGGCGCGATTTCCACATGAACTGTCTGGCGGCCAGCAGCAACGTGTGGCCTTGGCCCGCTCGCTCGCACCCAGTCCGTCACTCATCCTGCTGGATGAACCGTTTTCCAATCTGGACATTGAACTGCGCGAAAAGCTCTCATCCGAAGTTCGCGAGATTCTCAAGAAAACCGGCATGACTGCCATTCTGGTGACGCACGACCAATATGAAGCATTCGCAATGGCGGATCATATCGGTGTGTTACAGGATGGAAAATTGGCCCAGTGGGATGAGCCTTATCGCCTGTATCACGAGCCTGCCAGCCGGTCGGTGGCCAACTTCATCGGGCAAGGTGTATTTGTCGAGGGAAAGTTGAGCCAACGTCATCTGTCCATCGAACTCGGCGACCTGAAAGTGCCGGAAGATTTTCAGTCAACAGATGGAAAAAAAGACACGACGCTGGATGTGCTGCTCAGACCGGACGACATTACACATGACGACGCAAGTCCCTTGATGGCCAAGGTGCTGCGTAAAGCGTTTCGGGGGGCAGATTTTCTGTATACGCTGCAGACCGATGCCGGTGAGGAGGTGCTGGCGCTGGTGCCCAGCCACCACAACCACGCCATCGGGGAGAAAATCGGTATCCGGCTTGAAGTGGATCACATCGTGGCGTTTGCAAAAACACAAACGCCCTGAGGTGCGATTTCAGGCAAATTCAGGCATCAAAGCGGTCACTGTTTGGATCAAAGCCAAACAGCGAACTGCTGCTGGAAATTCCGTTTTGCATCCCTGCGCTCAACGGCAGATCTGGCTGGCTTATTGACGATGCCGGTTGTGTCCAGTCAACAAAACGGGGCACATGGTCCGGGTCAGAGAACAGCATTTCCGGTGAAGGTAGCAGGTCGGCGGTCAACGCCTGCAACATCGCATCATCGGCGGGATAAAGGATCGCATCAAGCTCGGCCTGCAGCACGCTGATGTTTTGCAGCGCCTCTGCCAATCCGATGGAGTGCTTGCCTTGGGTCATGTCAAACGCTTCGGTCACAACGTTCGCAAACACCTTGTTGGCCGTCGGCAAGAGATCGTCCAATCGGGTCTGAAGTGTTTCAATCAAACCCATGACAGATGGCTGGTCAAGTTGCCCCCCCAAAGCCTGCTCGATGGCTGCTGTGTCGATTGATTTGATAATGTCCATGGCGAACCTCGATACCTGTATGTCGTTTGATTTGTTACCGACACGATGAGGCTTCCGGATTCAATTGCATCCCCCTCCGTTTGGGGGCGAGTAACAATACCTAGCCGGACCATGAAAGAGCACCTCCCTCGGAGGCCCCACCGCATCTAGGTTTTGCGAATTCTGTCGGGTTTCTTCTGATCGGGGTGCGGTACTTACCCTGACAAACTGTTTGTCAGAAATAAGACACAATTCCGCGACATCACACAGAACCCGCCGTGTTGTTGGGATCAATCGGTGCACCTCCCGCAGAAGAGGACATGCCGCTGCTGGTGCCAGTCGAGCTCATCAGATCGTCCCCACCACCACCGCCTGAGGGCGCAGAAGGCAAACCTGCTCCTGACGAGTCTGAACCTGCACTGCCAATGCCTGGAAGGCCGCCAGACTCTCCACTGTCGGTAGAAGGCGCAGATGCCTGATTCAGCAACCCGCCGCCGCCCGTCAAACCGTCCAGGAGTGAACCGCCACCCAAGAGACCCCCAGCGCCGCTGCCACCGGACGAACCACCGCCGGTCAGATTATCGATCAGATGGGTGACAGCTCCTGTAACAGACGGGGCACTGCCCCCGGAAGTTGTGTTCACCAGGTTCAGCGCAGCGCCGATGTCGCCGCCCAAATCCGACACCAGCGAAGAAACACCTCCCCCCAGATTGCCCACATTGACCCCCGCAATATCGCCTACCGTATTCAGCACGTTGCTGAGGCTTCCGCTCAGGTCGCTGAAGGTCTGCTGCAGAGCGCCTGCCGAGCTGCCTGCAACGTCGGCAAGCCCAACCACGGCGGACTCGAGCCCGTCGACAGCGGCAGAGAGTGGGTCGTCCAGTCCACTGACCAGCGTTGATGCGACAGACCCCAGCGTTTCGCCAGAATTGCCGGCATCCAGCGACGACACATCACGTGTGACAACATTCACGGCATCCGACAACCCTGAGAGCAACTCGGATGTGGGCAATGCACTGAACTCCGATTTTGCATTGAGAATGTCCGGTCCCACACCCTCGAATGAACTGTAGACCAAACCGGTGAGATCGTTGATTTTGGCCTCGAAGGCTTCGATCATCTTCAGCAACCGGTTAAAGGCATTATCTTCCCCGGATATGCCTGCGGCGGCAGGAGATGCCGGGTTAACCGGAAGCCCCACAGATTCTGCAAGTCCCCCCGGTATCAGACCGGTCAAGGCATCCGGCAGTGGCAGCGCAGCCATTTCAGCAACGTCGGCCAACAAAGCGGCGGCCTCTACATCTTCGATCGCTGAGACGTCTGCCAACGCACTGTTCAGCTCTGATTGCAACTGCTCTGCGGTTTCTTCTTTGCCCAGCATGGCAGGCGCAGCAGACGCCACATCGCCCACCCGCTCCAGACTGGAGGCCTGCGCGGCGATACTGCCAGCGGCCAGCGCAGATGTTGCTGCCACATCGGGACGGAACGGTTCAGCGGACTGTGCTGCTACCCGTTCACCCGCCAAGGGCAGGCCGACGGCGGACGCCTCGGAAGCCCCTACGCGCGCAGAAGACGGATCAGACGGCATCCCGGCGCCGGCAACAGACTGCAACGCCGCAAGCGACGCTGCACCCAAGACGGGCGAATCGGATACCGGCTCACCCACTGCATCCGCCTGCGCTTGGGTCAGGTTAAGGCCGGGAATGGGATTGTCAGACACTGGAACCTCCGTGGAATCTAAGGGTGTGCTGGCTGCAGCGGCTTTGAAGCCGGCCGCTGCCGCAGCGGCAGCAACACCTGCGTCCAAACCGAGCACACCGGCGAGCATGCGGCTCGCACCGGCCTGCAACGGATTGAACAAATCTTCAATCGGTAAATCATCGAGACTCAGCCCGGACTTCTCTATTTCGGCAGCGAGGGCATTACCTTTCAGCCCCTCCACCGAGGGCACGACCACATTGCCACCCACCGGTACCGATGCCAACAAGGGCTTGCCGCGCGCATCCAGGGTGTTGAAACGCACCTCTGCGCTGCCGTCGCCAACGGACACGAGTCGGTCGCCCGGATGCAATCTCTCCGAACCAATAACCGGAATGCGCTCGCTGCCGCGCTCGATCCAGACCTCGCCGTCTACCCGGTTGATGATGCCCACCGGCTCGTTGGCGCCGGGCGCTTTGGATGCGGCCATGCTTCCTCCGAAATGAGCCTCTTTTCACTGTCAGTCTGACAGTTTCAAGGTACCTCAAAAGCAGCGACTATCGCCGCTTTTGAAGGGCTATTCAGGCTATTGGGTCGTGTTTGCCATGCAATCAAATACCTGTGTGCGTATTTTACTGCAGAACTTTACAGGCAGGCACTTACTTTGGAGGCGCAATATCGGTTGAGTAACGTAAAGCGGGCGTTGTCGACTGTTCTCGGTTACTCACGGCAGGTGCTTTGCCCGAACGCTTGTTCATCTTCAGTTCGGTATCGGGTGACAGGAAGTATCGCCCCGCCCGCTCTGCAGACTCAGGGTCTACCTGTATGCCCAGTTCATCGGCCACATTGCGATCGGTTTTGGCGCGAGCCACTTCCTCGGACGCCTTGAGACGACGCTCGAGCTTCACGCGCTCTGACGATCGGGAGTAGAAATTTTCCAGCCACGGCGCGGGATCGGCGGCCGGTCTCATTTCGCCAACAGCGTGCAGCAGTCGCAGGTTGGCGATGCGGGCATCGAAAACCGCGTTCAGGTATGCAATCAGAACATTGAAATATTCAACCTGCGCATCGAGCATGGCAATTGCCGTCTCACGACCGAAATCACGTAGACGCTTGCGGTTGCGAAACACCGCAAGCGCATCATCTGTGGCAGCCTCAAGCGTTTTGGCCCGCGCAAGCGCAGCCAGCTTGCGGCTGTATTGCAGGCGCACACCCTCTTCCACTTTCAACCGCGCTGAAATCTGCTGAACGCGCTGCGCGTCAACATCAGCTGCTGCGCGACCGATACGCGCGGTTTGTTCGCCGCCGGAAAACGCCGCATAATTGAAGCGCAGGTTGACAGAGCTGTCCTGATCGCGACCGGTGAACGGGTCTTTTTCCTTGAAAAACTGCTGAACCCCCACCACCTCGACGGTTGGATACAGCGCGGCAAACTCAGCCTCATAATTGAAACGAGCCCGTGTGATCTGCATTTCTGTCTGGGTGATCTGCGGATTGATCTCCAGCGCACGCTTGACCAACTCCTCCATACTGCCGGTCAGCAGTTTGGGCGACACTTCCAGCTCCGGCAACTGCATGGGGTCGGATATCTGATAAAAATATCGCAGATAGGCTGCCCGCGCCTCATCCAGTTGTCCCTCAAAGGTTGCCAGCCTGTCGGCTGCAACCGCACCGCGGGCCTTGGCAAACTGCGCATCTGTGATGCCGCCGCCACCCAGCTCAAGCCGTCTTTCTTCCAGTTTCAGCAAATCATTGACCGCATCCAGACCACCTTTGGCAGCCCGCACCAGCAACGCCTGCCGCTGCAATTGCACATGCGCCACCAGCCCTTCCAGAACGGTATCCTGCGTGATGCGGTCCAGATTCGAAAACGCCAACTGCGCATCCACCTCGGCTTGCCGCAAACGCGCCGTCAATCGTCCGCCACTGTAAAGAGGCTGACGCACAGTCACATCGGTGGATTGCCGGTTATTGATCGTTGAGCTCGAGTTGGCATTGGCACCCACGCTCAGCTTCGGGTAGAAACCCGCGATCGCAGCATCACGGCCGAATTCGGTGCTTTGCGTGGCAACACGTGCAGCGGAAATGTCCGGGTTCAATTGCAGCATGTTGATGAAACGCACACGGACGACATCCCTACCGGTCATTCTTACCGGTGCTTTGTCTGCAGCCGTTTCATCTTTCTGTGGCGCTACACCGGCACTGTCAACTGACTGTGCAAATGCAGATAGTGGAGCAGATGTGATGGCCAATGATGCGCAGGCGATCGCAACCAACCTGCATACCAAGGTGGGCTTGGACATGCTCTCATCCCTTTTGTGTGTCTGTATCGTTTTTATTGACAGTCCGCACCTTCAAGGCTCGCGGAATGCTTCTCTCTTCAGTTTCAACACCGGTTTGACCAGATACCAGATGAATGGCTGGGAACCGACCTGAATGTCTACCTCCGCCGTCATACCGGGCGATATGGTTTGCCCGTCTTGCGGCGATTCACCAAAAAATGATCTGGATGTCGCAATCACGACCTTGTAAAAAGGCCCGGCCTGCGGATCTGACGTATCGGTGTCCGCACCGATGGACGTTACCGTGCCCGGCAGTGTTCCGTAACGCAGAAAATCATAAGCAGACACTTTCACATCGGCCTTCAGGTTCATGCTGACGAAACCGCGATCCGCAGGTGACAGCCGGGCTTCAACCACCAACTGCTCATCACTGGGGATGACTTCCATCATGGGTTCGCCCTGACGAACGACGTTGCCGGTCGATTGCAGCTTGAGGTTCTTCACCACACCGGCGATCGGACTGGTGACGATGGCCCGAGCGCGCTGATCGGTGGCGCGGTCCAGTTCCTCACGCACGCTGCTGAGCTGACGCTCAAGTGTGGTCAGTTCATCTGCCGCACGGCGTCGGAACTTGCCCTCCTCCTCGATCTTTTTGCCTTCACGCTCCTGCACGGCAGCCCTTGCAGCGCTGATGCTTTCACGGGTGGAATTCACTTCGGAACGGATGGTCTCCAGGTTGCGGGTCTTGTCCAGATATTCCAGTTGGGACACCAGTCTCTCCTTGACCAACTGACTGGTGATTTCAAGTTCTTTTTCGGCTGTGATCAAACGCGCTTTTGCACCAGCCAACTTGGCTTCCAGCTCAGTCACCTTCTTGCGGTTGCTCTCTGCCTGCGCTTCATTGACTGCGAGGATACCCTCCAGCTCTGCCTTGCGCGCTCGGAAGGTTGCCATCTCGGTGGCCACGACATCGCGGTAGGCCTCCTTCGTTTTGTTGTCATAGGCCAATGCGGTACCGTTGGCCTCTGCCAGCAGACGCAGTCGTGTCACCGCCATGGCTGAACGACGCACGGTGATTTCGTCCAGGTTCATGCCCGCGGTCGCCAGATCGAGCTCCACCAGAACATCACCCTCCTTGACCATGTCGCCTTCCTTGACGAGCAATCGCTTGACGATGCCACCTTCCAGATGCTGGATGGTTTTGATCTTGCTTGAAGGTACGACCTTGCCCGGTGCTGTGATGACCTGATCGACGCGGATGAACAGCGTACCGGCCAGTGCCAGAACAATGACCAGCAATGCAAAGCGTGTCTTTGTGTCGTAGGCCCCACCCTTGGGTTGGAACAGCTTGGGCATTTCCGCCACATTGCTGCGAGCGCTGGTGGGCTCCCGTTTTTCTGCCGTGTTCTGCGCCATGTGTTTTTATCCTTGTGCGCTGGCTGCTGCCGGTGGCGCCTGTCGTCCTGCTTCTGCTGCTGCTGTAGGTGCCGCACTGCTTGCTGCCCCGACTGACGCAGTACCCGTGGTTCCGTTGGCCACTGCTGATGCAGGTGCTACGACGGTTGCGGCAGCCGGTTTGGCTGGCGTAGCAGGCACATTGATACCGTACAGGAGCTTGAGCATCTCGGGCGTATTGCCGATGTGCAGCTTCGATTCCTTGTCCAGATAAATGATGCGATCGCACACTGCCATCAAACGAACCGAGTGGGTCACGATGATGATGGTCTTCTCCAGAGCCAATTGCTTGATGGTGTTCATCAAGTGGCTCTCGGACGCAAAGTCCAGATCGTTGGTGGGCTCATCAAGCAACAGCACCGGGGCATCACTCAAGAAGGCCTGCGTGATGGCAATCCGCTTGCGTTGGCCACCGGACATGCGGTTGCCACCCTCACCGACCTGCGTGGCATACCCATCCGGAAGCTTTGCAATGAAATCGTGCGCACCCGAACGCTTGGCTGCCAGCAAAATCTGTTCGTCACTGACATCGGGGTTGCTGCGCCGCAGGTTCTCGACAATCGTGCCTTCGAACAGTTGGGAATTCTGCGGCAGGAATCCTATCCAGGCGGACAGTTCTTCGCGCGAGAACTGTGACAGATCATACTCGTCAATCAATACCCGACCGCTCTGTGCCAGATAAAGACCACGCAGCACCTTGAGCAACGTACTCTTGCCCGAACCGTTATCTCCTGCAACGGCATACAAGCCGCGTGGACCGATCTGCCCGGTCACTCCCCTGAGCACGGGAGCCCTGGCTCCGACGTGTTGATAGGTGAGGTTTTCAAGACGCAGTGCGCCTGATGGCCGGGGCAAGGAAAGACCGGTGTGCGACTTTTCTTCCTCGAAAGAAAATACCGCATCCAGACGGTCAGAGGCTTCGCGCGAATGCGCGATCGAACGCCAGTGGCCACACAACGACGCCAATGGCCCCACGGCTTTGGATGCCAGCATATTGGCACCGATCAGGCCGCCGACGGTCATCCATTGGTTGATGACCGCATACGCACCCATGGCCGTAATGGCAATGTTGACGGCCAGCATGATGGAGGTCGACAGTTCGCGTTGGTCTTCAAGTTCGCCATTGCGATCGAAAGACTCCTCTACCCACGCGTTATAGGAGTCTATCCAGGCACGCTTGGCCGACTCGTCCTGCACCAGCGACTTGATGGCCTCACGGCCGCGGCACACTTCTGCCAGTACCTCGTCACGTCGCCGGGAGCGGGCAAACTCCTCAACCCGCCGCTTGCGGAACTCACCGGCCGAATACCAACTCAGCGCGCCCAAACAGACCAGCCCCGCCAAAACGACCGGCAACAGAGGCAATGCAATCAGTGCAACCAACACCAGCGAGAGAATGGCAAACGGGAGATCCAGAATGGTCATTGCGACCGCACCACTCCAGACCACCCGTACGGTGTCAACGTCCTTGAACAAAGCGTACCAGGAGGCAGTGGGCTTGGACTCAAGATCACGCAGCGGGATGCGCAGCAACTTGCGCATCAACTGATTGGCGATTTCTGCATCCAGACGCACGGCCGACACGCGCAACACGCGCGCCCGCACCGAGCGCAGCACCAGATCTGCGCCGAGAATGACCACCATGCCGATCAGCAAGGCTGTCAGCGTGTTCAACCCTGACCGGTAGATGACTCGATCGTACACCTGCATGGAAAAAATGGCCGGAAACAGGCCCAACAGGTTGACAAAAACGGACAGCAGCGCTGCCCGCTTCAGTAGCGGCATGGTCTCCCGCACGATGTCCGCAGTCAGCCGGTTCTTGGTTTTGGTTGATGAAGAGGATGCATCTTCGTCGGCCGATTTGGACAATCCGAAATTGGTCAACTCAGCCAGCCGCTTTGAAAATAAGTAGAGTACGCCCATGTGTTATCTCGGTGCCCTTGCCATGGCAGGTTGAAGCATCATGGACGCGTGGGCCTGACGCAAACGGTCAAGCACCACCATGTAAGAGGCCAACAGTTTGACCAGCGTGGGGCGAATCTTGGCCTTCTGCTCCAGGCTCAGGTTTGCAAACGGGTTGACCGGACGCTGCACACCTGCCGGTGCTTTTGCAAACTCTTCGTCCAGCACCGATTCAATGCGCTGAAACACCGAGTCCAATGCAGCATCTACCTGCTCATCCGACAGCGCACCGAACTTGACCGGAACCAAGGTCTCCAATGTTGTCAGACGCCCGTACCACTGATCCACCAATTGATTGAGTACCGGGTCAGCGCCCAACTGCTTTTCAAATGCAGTGCGCTCCGCGCCCCGCAGCGTACCCAGCGCATATTCGGCCGCCAGGGCTTCCTTATCGCTCAGTTCCATATCTGTTTCCTTCTTCATCAACTACTCAGGCTGTGGCCGCCATGCCGCTGGTCTTGTTGCGACCGACACCGAGTCGCAACTGGCTGGATTCATAAAGAGACTTCAACTCCGCAAGCCCGCGACGCGACCATGTCTTCACTGTGCCCAGCGGTACACCAATATGGTCCGCTATTTCTGCGTGTGACATGCCGTGGTTAAACGCCAGTGTGAGCACCTGCCGGTATTTGCCCTCCAGCTTGGAGAGACAACCGCGGATAGCCTCATGTTCCTCGTTGTCGACATCCTGAGTGCTGGCTTCCAGAGAACCTTCCGAGTCCTCGCCCTCATCATCACCGAATTGTTCCAATGAAAGGGTACCGGTTGTCTGCGGTTGCTGGGTCACCATGTCCAACGCCCGGTTGCGGACAATCTGATGCAACCAGGTTTCCGGGGCGGACAGATCGGGGTTGAAAGTGTGGGCATAACGCCACAGGCGGATGAAAGCATCCTGGATCACGTCCTGTGCCAGGTGCGGCTCGCGGACGATGCGCAGCGCGACGCCATACAGGCGACGTGATGTCTCGCGATACAGTTGCTCGAAAGCCGACCTGTCCTGCTTGGCCGTACGGGCAATCAGCGAGGCCAGATGTCGGCGAGCGTCTGCTACATCCAAGGATGTCCCCTCATGCTAAGCGCTTTTTATATTATGTGAGTGTACACACCACGCCTCTCGCGGGCACGCCGAACAGACCGGCAATTAGGCCTCAGTGAGACAAATTGACATTTGTTATCAACTGTTTTGGTGCATTTACGGGCAGAGGATAGCAAAACCGGGGGTCGCAAGCATCCGCAATTTACCGACATCCATCACAAAAAAATATCCGACTTTTAACAATTTGAATCCAAAAACCGGCGCACGGGGTATTACCCAAAGACACGTGACGCACCCGCCGCTTTTGGAATACACAAAGTCAGGACAAGACGGATGAATACCTACATACAAGCGAATGACAAAGACAGATTTAATGCATCCATGGCGGGGGCCGGGGTTGTAGCGAACTCACGACAGACGCTGCAACCGATGTTCGTCACCAACAAAACACAGTTGGAAGAAATCAACCACCACCTGGCAGAAACGGAGCACGGTCTGCTGGTGATCACCATTGAACAGGGAAGCAACCGCGGCGAAAGCATCGTCGAGCATGTTGGCAAGCACTTCGCAGGCACACGCATGGTGCTGGTTTGCGAGTCCGCCGGGACAGACCTTTTGAAATTGGCCTTCATGAACGGCGTGCAAGCCGCCGTTGGTCGCCAGTCTTCTGTTGAAACCCTGCGCGCTGCCATTGACGAAGTGGTCCGCGGCAACCGTTTCATCGCCCCTGAGCTGCTGCGGGGCCCGTCCACGACGGTCAGCGCCTTCATGGAACGCCAGATGGCCGTCCGTGAATCCTCAGCGATGACCACTCCTGCCAACGCTAACGCTGGCGTTGAGCTTACCCGCCGTGAAAAGCAAGTCCTCGGACTGATTGCACAGGGCAAACCCCGCCGTGCCATCGCCGAACTGCTCAAAGTATCTCCCCGCACCATCGATGCCTACCGTGCCCGCCTTTTGCAAAAGCTGAATCTCGATTCAAGCGTTCAACTTGTCAAATACGCGTACGGCGCCGGCTTGGTCAACTGAGCACATTCATCAGCACCCGATTTTGATCCCTCTCTCTCTCTTGATGGCCCGCACCCAGCGGGCCGTTTTTTTAGGTGAGACGACTTCCAGCCTGTCTGGACTACAATGACGCTTTTGCATGACAGGCTGGCCGATGCGCCTGCCCGTCCCATTTTTCATGAAAAAAGCCCTCGTCCTGTTTTCCGGCGGGCAAGACAGCACCGTCTGCCTGGCCTGGGCCCTCTCACGCTACGACTCGGTTGAAACCATAGGATTCGACTACGGTCAGCGCCATATCATCGAACTGGAATGTCGGCGTAATATCCTCGAGGGCATCGCCCGCATCGACGCCCGGTGGCAGACACGTCTGGGCGAGGACCGCGTGATTGACCTTGCATGGATGGGGCAGATCTCCGATTGCGCCCTCACCCGCGAGGCCGAGATTGCCATGCGCTCCGACGGACTGCCCAATACATTCGTACCGGGGCGCAACCTGATTTTTTTGCTGACGGCCGCCGCTGTCGCATACAGACGCGGCATCGACACGCTGGTAACCGGTGTCTGTGAAACCGACTATTCCGGCTACCCGGACTGCCGCGACGACACCTTGAAGGCACTGCAGGTGGCCACCAACCTGGGTATGAACACACGTTTGAAATTTGAAACGCCGCTGATGTGGAAGAGCAAGGCGCAGACTTTTGAGATGGGCGTGGAATTAGGGGGAAAGCCCCTGCTGGATCTGATCGTGGAATACACCCACACCTGTTACATGGGCGACCGCGCCCACCGCCATGCCTGGGGTTATGGTTGTGGCACATGTCCGGCCTGCGAACTGCGAGCCGCAGGATTCAAGGCCTTTGAAGCCAGCAGGCAGGATTGAGGGGGCTTGACTGCAGTGCGCGACAGTTTATAAAGCACACCCGGTTTGCGGCGTGATTTGACAGCCCGAAAAAGGCTCTCTATAATCCGGCTTCTTCGCTGATCGACGGTCAGAAACAAGTGTGAATCAAGTTGAGAAATCGCTTGAAGAGCAG
>SXGQ01472524.1_pt1 | contig 15711 bp, 18 predicted proteins | sample 3178371 | NCBI WGS metagenome assembly SXGQ01 (sample SAMN11356859, study PRJNA531348) | freshwater metagenome | isolation source: freshwater sample F1-20 | place: China: Fuxian Lake, Yuxi | collected 2017-12-25
CAGACCTACCTCTCAGACGCCGCTCGCGCAGCGACCTACGCAGACTGGCTCCACCACTACAATCACCACCGCCCCCACACCGGCATCGGCGGACTCACCCCAGCGCAGCGCGTTCACAACGTCACGGGGAACTACAGCTAGTCGTCGTCCTTCTTCGGCTCCGGCTCCTTGCCGCAGATGATGCGGTCGGCCGCCTGGTAGACGGCGGTGTCGGTCTCGCGCTTCACGACGCGACCGTCCTTGCGCAGGGTGCGGTAGATGTCGATGTCGAAACCGGGCAGCGCGCCCTGGGGTGCGCAGGAGGCCGAGTCGTCGTAGCGCGTCTGCCCGGTGCGGAAGTTGCGCCGCTCGGACTGGCCCGCCTCGACGTCGAACTCCTTCGTGCCCCAGATCTGCACCGTGGTGCGGCCGACCCCGCCCGGCGAGCTCGGCTGCACGAACGAGCGGATGAGCACGCCGCTCTTCAGGTTGTTGCGGAAGCGCAGGTCGAGCGACCCGAAGTAGACGGTCGCCTCGCGACCCACGGGGTAGCGGTCGATGTAGAACGCGTGCGGGTGGTGCTCCACGTCGTCGAGGCCGGCGAAGAAGGCGGCGTTGTAGGTGGTGGTGACCACCTGCGACACGCCTCCGCCGAGCTCGTCGCGGAAGCGACCCCCGTTGATGACCGAGCCGCTGGTGAACCCGTTCGCCGCGGTCCGCTCACCCACGGTGTCGTTGAAGGAGAACGTCTCCCCCGGCTCGACGATGGTGCCGTCCAGCAGCTGGGCGGCTCGGCCCTGGTTGATGTTGCGGTACTCGGCGTGCGGGTACTCGGTGGTGAACTCGCTGACCTTCTCGGTGATGCGCAGGGCCTTGGCGTCCTCGGTGGTGAACTCCGGCTCGACGACCTTGGCCTCGACCGTCACGGCCCGCTCGGCACCGCTGCGCGTGAGCACCGGCACGAGCTTCTCGGCCATCTCCTTCGGCTGCAGGCCGATGCCCTCCTTGCCCGGCACGACCACGGGACGCTCGCCGCGGATCTCCACGGTCGCGTCGACCGCCTTGCGTCCGATGCCGGTGGTGGCGTCGGTGAGGGGCGCGGCGAGCCGCTCCGGGTCGATGACCGGGGTCATCGTGCCGTCGACCGGCTCGACGCGCAGGGCAGGCGCGTAGGCGGTCACGGGAAGCTCGACCTTCTGGCGGCCGACCTGGATGGTCACCGGTGCCGCGACGGCCGGCCGGGCGATCGAGGAGACCGCCTCGCGCAGGCCCGCGACGTCGACGGCGGGCTCGACCGCGGTCGTCGGGACCTTCACCGGCTCGTCCTGCACCAGGTACTCGTCCTGGATGAGCCGGGCCGTGGCGGCGGTGCGGATGGTGAGGCCGTCCTTGGGCTGACGCGCGCGGGGCGCAGCGTCGGGGAAGGTGATGAGGGCCTCGGTGACGGGCACGTCGACGGCCTCGCCGATGCCCTGGACGGCCGACCGCAGCGCCTTCTCGTCGACGTCGAGCACGGGGGCACGGTCGCGGCTGCCGACCACGAGCGCGACCATGTCGCGCGGGTCCCAGCTGCGCGCGCCGCCCGCCGCGTCGACGGAGGCGTCGACGTCGAGCGCGAGACCGGCGTCGGACGGCGTGACCTCGAAGCGCTCGTCTCCGTGGACCAGGACGACCGGGTCGTCCTGCTTCGGGCCCAGCTCCTTCTCCAGCGTCGCGCGTGCGTCGGCGGGCGACATGCCGCCGACGTCGACGCCGCCGATGGTCGTGCCGGCCGCGAGCCGGCTGCCGGTGAGCAGGTAGCCACCGACGTAGAGACCGCCGAGCAGGACGACGGCGGCGACGAGCGCCCAGCGCCCCCAGTGCCGCCCGGACCCCTCGTCGCCCGGGTCGCCGACGTCGCCGTCGACGTCGCCCGCCGGGGGCTCGTCGGACCAGCCGTCGGGGTCCACCGCGTGCGGCGGGGGTGCCGCGGCGAGCGGTGCGTCGTCCTCGACGTCGTCGGTGGTCGCGGCGGTCGCGGGCGACTCGGCACCCTCCGGCTCGTCCTCGGCCCACTCGTCCTCGGACCGCTCGCCCTCAGCGCGGGGGGCGTCGTGGTCGGCGAGCGACCAGCTCTCCGTGGGGGCGTCGTCGAGGTCGAGCTCGTCGGACTCGACCACCGGCTCGACGTCGGCGTCGGAGACGGTCTCGTCGAGGTGTCCCTCGTCGGTACCCTCCACGTCGGGCGACTCCGGTCGCTCGTCGTTCATGCCTGGCTCCCTCGGGTGGTCGGCTCTGCGGCGACGATCGCGCGATCGTGCCCCGTGCGACCGGTAGTACAACAGAGGATCGACCCCTGCGTCACGCTCGTTGGCGCCAGTCGCATTCCTCCCATGATGACGGAGCGACCCCGGCGGCCCCGCACCGCGCTCACCTGGCGAGGCGCGGCGCGACCACGACCGCGGCCGCGCAGAGCCCGAGGCCGCCGATCGTGAAGGTCCACCCGAGGGTGTCCGAGGCCACCAGGTAGGAGCCGGTCGACTGCACCTGCTGGAGCAGCAGGACGAGGGTCCAGCCGAAGCCGAACCAGGCTGCGCCGACCCGCACGAGACCGTCGCAGGCGACGGCCGCGGCGAGCGTGGCCACGAGCGCGAGCACGAGTCCCCACGGGACGTCGAGGCCGCCCACCCCCACCGTCATGCGGTGCACGACGGCACCGAGCGCACCGACCCACGCGCCCAGCAGCAGCACGCCGACGCGGGCGAGGACCTCCCGCACGCTCACACGCCCGTGCCGGCGAAGAGGTCGTCCTCGAACGACGTGCCGGGCACGGGTGCCGCCACACCTTTCACCAGCCGGTAGTGCTCGGTGCCCCACGCGCGGAACGCCACGTCGTTGGACAGGGCGAAGAACGGTCCGTCGACCGAGATCTGCGTGGCGTGGGCGCGCATGGCGTCCAGCTTCGCGTCGACCCACGGGCTGCCGTCGATCTCCGCGTCGAGGTCGTCGTCGTCGATGGCGAACGGCGGCAGGTGGTCGGGGTCGAGGCCCTCCATGAACTGCAGGTCGCCGGCCGCCCGGATCTCCTTGATGCCCTCGCGCATCGCCCGCGCCGACATCGCCGTCCAGTAGACCTTCGCGACGTCCCACGCGTCGCCGAGGTCGTGGCGGTAGGAGCGGGCCGCGGCGAGCGCGACCGCGTAGTGCGCGACGCGGTGCGCCTGCACGTGGTCGGGGTGGCCGTAGTTGCCGAAGTCGTCGTAGGTGACGAGCACCTGGGGACGGACCTCGCGGATCACGGCGACCAGCTCGTTCGTCGCCTCGAGCAGGTCGGCGTGCCAGAAGGCGTTCTCGTGGATGTCGTCGGCGGCCGTGGCGTTGCCGTCGTCGCCCCACTTCATGCCGGAGTCGCGGAACCGGCCGTCGCCGCCGAGCCGCCGGAAGTCCGTGACGCCCAGGAGCCTCATCGCCTCGGTCAGCTCGGTGAGCCGGTGCTCGCCCAGGGCGTCGTCGCGGTCGGCGGCCAGGTGCTCGAGCTCGGGCACGAGGATCTCGCCCATCTCGCCCAGCGTGCAGGTGACCAGCGTGACGTGCGCTCCCTCGCTCACGTACTTCGCCATCGTGGCGCCGTTGTTGATGGTCTCGTCGTCGGGGTGGGCGTGGACGAGCAGGAGACGACGGTCGGGCAGGGGCATGAGGTCAGCGTATCGGCGGGCCGGGCACCCGACGGTCGGGCGAGGCGAGCGGGTGATGCCGGCCCCCGACCGTCCGGATGATGGGATGGGCGCATGAGCGTCTCCTACCCTCGTCTCGCCGCCCGCACCGCCCGGTTCACCCTCGGCATCCCCCGCGACCTCACCGTCTCGCCGGACGGCTCGACCGTGTGGTTCGTGCGGACCGCCGACGGCGTCTCGCGCACCGGTGCGCTGTGGGCGCACGACGTCGCGACGGGCGAGGAGCGCGTGCTCGTCGACCCCGCGACGCTGCTGGCCGACGGCGAGCAGCTGTCGGCGGCGGAGCGGGCCCGCCGGGAGCGCTCCCGTGAGCAGAGTGCGGGCGTCGTCGGGTACGCGACCGACACGGCGGGACGCTGGGCGTCGTTCGCCCTCTCGGGTCGGGCCTGGGCGGTCGAGCTGGCCTCGGGCGAGGTGCACGAGCTGCCCGCCGTCGACGGCGTGATCGACCCGCGGGTCGACCCGACCGGCCGGCGCGTGGCGTACGCGGCGGACGGGGCGCTGCGCGTCGTCGACCTGCCGGGGAACGCGTCGGGCGCCGGGCCGGCCGACACGGCCTTGGCCACGCCCGACACCCCGACGCAGGTGTGGGGGCAGGCCGAGTTCATCGCCGCCGAGGAGATGGGGCGCTTCCGCGGGTTCTGGTGGGCGCCGGACGGCGAGTCGCTGCTCGTCGAGCGCTACGACGACGCCCCGGTCGCGACCTGGCACGTGGCCGACCCCGAGCACCCCGACCGCGCGCCGGTCGAGCAGCGCTACCCCGCCGCCGGCACCGCCAACAGCGACGTCACCCTCTGGCACGTCACGCTCGACGGACGTCGCACCGAGGTCGTGTGGGACCACGAGCGGTTCGAGTACCTGGCCTCGGTCACGTGGACCGAGCACGGCGCACCCGTGCTGCAGGTCCTCACCCGCGACCAGCGCACCGCGGAGGTGCTCGCGGTCGACGTCGCCGACGGCTCGACGCGCACCCTCCGCACCCTCACGGACGAGGCGTGGGTCGAGGTGCTGAGCGCACCGCGGTACGCGGCCGGTGGTCGGCTGGTCTCCGTCGAGGACGTCCCGGGGTCGGACGGCACCGGGTCGGACGGGGAGGAGGCGCGCCAGGTCGTCGTCGACGGCACCCCCGTGGGTCCGCAGGGCTGGCAGGTGCGCGGCATCGTCAGCACCCACCCCGACGCCGTCGTCGTGACCGCGTCGCAGGAGCCCACCGAGGTGCAGGTCGTGCGCGTCGGCCTCGACGGCTCCGTCGAGCCGCTGACGTCGGGGCAGGCCGTGCACGGGGCCGCGGTCGGCGGGGGCACCACGGTCGTGAGCCGGTCGGCGCTCGACACGGTGGGCACGACGTTCACGGTGCACCGCGACGGCGATGACGACGTCTCGCAGCTGCGCGTGGTGGCCGAGCCGGCTCCCTTCGACCCCGCGGTGACGATGGTGTCGGTGGGTACCCGACAGCTGCGCGCCGCCGTCCTCTTCCCGCGCGACCACGTGCCGGGGTCGCGGCGTCTGCCCGTCCTCATGGACCCCTACGGCGGACCGCACGCCCAGCGCGTGCTCGCGTCGGCCCGCATGTTCCTCGAGGCCCAGTGGCTGGCCGACCAGGGCTTCTGCGTCGTCGTCGCCGACGGTCGCGGCACGCCCGGGCGCGGCAAGGCGTGGGAGCGCGAGGTGCTCGACTCCTTCGCCACGGTGACGCTCGACGACCAGGTCGACGCCCTCGCCGGCGTCGCCGAGCGCTGGCCCGACGACGTCGACACGTCGCGCGTGGGCATCACGGGATGGTCGTACGGCGGCTACCTGTCGGCGCTCGCGGTGCTCGCCCGGCCCGACGTGTTCCACGCGGCCGTCGCCGGCGCGCCCGTGACCGAGTGGCGGCTCTACGACACCTGCTACACCGAGCGCTACCTGGGCCACCCCGACGACCAGCCCGACGTCTACGACCGCAACTCGCTGCTGCCCCTCGCCGAGCGGCTCGAGCGACCGCTCATGCTCATCCACGGGCTGGCCGACGACAACGTGGTCGCCGCGCACACCTTGCGCCTCTCCTCGGCCCTGCTGGCCGCGGGCCGGGCGCACACGGTGCTGCCGCTGTCGGGCGTCACCCACATGACCCCGCAGGAGGTCGTCGCGGAGAACCTCAAGCTGCTCCAGGTCGACTTCCTCCGCACCCACCTCGACGCCTGACGCGTCCTGCGGACCTGATGACGGTCCTCGCCGCGGCGAACGTCATCAGGTCCACGAGACGCGGCGCGGGGTCGGCCCCTACGGCTCCCGCTTGAGGCGCTTCGGGGCGGTGGGGAGGTCGGGGACCGACGGCGGAGCCGTGTCGGCGCGGCGCGGGTCGCCGGGCAGCCAGCCCCCGTACACGTCGACCATGTCGACGACGCGCTCGTCGAACGGCTCCACGACGACCGCCCAAGCGCGGTCCTCGGAGTCGTCCTCGCCGGCGAACCCCTCGGCCCGGGCAGTCACGGTGTAGCCCTCGGCCTCGAGGGCCTTCACGAGCTCCGCGGCGTCGTCGCGCTCGTCGAACCAGATCTCGTCCATGGCCCCCGATCGTAGGACGTCGGGTCAGCCCTCGTGCAGGGCGAAGTCGTCGAAGTCGAAGCCGGGCGAGACCACGCAGCTCACCAGCGCCTCGTGCTCGCCCGGAAGCGTCCGCTGCCAGACGCCCGCCGGCACGAGCAGCTGCGACACCTGCGTCGGGCCGACGCCCACCACGTGCCGCTCGACGGCGTCCGGCGCGGCCCCCGACCCGCCGAGCTCGAGCGCGACCTCGCCGGTGTGGGCAAGCCACAGCTCGTCCGACGCGACCCGGTGCCAGGCGGAGGAGTCGCCGGCCGGCAGGAGGAACCAGATCAAGGTCGCGGTGGGCCTGACGCGACCGTCGGGCAGGGTCACGTCGACCGGCGAGCGCCACGTCTGGCGGTACCAGCCACCCTCCGGGTGGGGCTCCAGCGCGAGGCGGGCGGCGGTGCTGGGGACGTCGGAGGCCTTGGCGGTCATGGCTGCACGGTAGTAGCCTGGAGGTCCCCTACCCGCGAGGTGATCCGCCACCGTGAAGCTCTGAGGTCCGAGCCCAGCGCACGTCCTGCGACGTCAGCGCGTCTCGTCGACCTCCTTCACGGCAGCACCGGGTCCCTCGAGGACCTTCCGTCGTGACCTCCTGACGACGCGCGCCCGCGCGGCTCACGCCGCCCCGCCCGCCCGCGATCTCCTCGGAGGCCCCATGTCCGCGACCTTGTCCTTGCACCACCTCACCCACACCTGGCCCGACGGCACGACCGTGCTCGCCCACGTCGACCTCGACCTCGGAGCCGGTGTCCACGGCCTCGTCGGCACGAACGGCAGCGGCAAGTCCACCCTGCTCCGGCTGCTCACCGGCGACCTGACGCCCACCGAGGGGATCGTCACGGTCGGCGGCACGGTCGAGCTCCTCCCGCAGGACCCCGTGCCCTCGGTGCGTGGACTCGGCGTCGCGCACGTGCTCGGCGTCGCCGAGACCCTCACGGCCCTGCGCGCCGTCGAGGCCGGGAGCACCGACCCCCGCGACTTCGACGCCGTCGGCGACGACTGGGACGTCGAGGAGCGAGCCCGCGCCTGGCTCGACCGGCTCGGGCTGCGTCGGGTCGGCCTCGAGCGCGACGCAGCGAGCCTCTCCGGGGGCGAGCTGGTGCTGCTGGCGCTGGCCGCGCGGCTGCTGCGCCGTCCGGACGTGCTCCTGCTCGCCGAGCCGACGAACAACCCCGACCGCCGCGCCCGTGCACACCTGGCCGAGGCCCTGCACGGCTTCGGCGGCGTCGCCCTGGTGGCCAGCCACGACCGTGAGCTCCTCGAGCACGTCGACAGCGTCGTGGAGGTGCACGCCGGGACCGTCCGCGTGGTCACCGGCGGGTTCTCCGTCTACGAGGAGGTGCTCGCGGCGGAGCAGGACGCGGCCGGACGCGCCGTGCGCGACGCCCGCGCCGACGTCAGGCGTCAGCAGCGCGAGCTCGTGGAGGCTCGCACGAAGCTCGACCGACGAGCCCGCACCGCCGCGAAGGCGGAGACCGAGAAGCGGGTGCCGAAGATCATCGCGCACGGTCGACGGATGCAGGCCCAGGTCTCGGCGGGACGACTCCGCGGCGCGCACGAGGAGCACGTGGAGCAGGCCAGGTCGCGGCTCGACGCCGCACAGGAGCGGGTGCGGGACGACCGCGAGGTCCGCCTCGAGCTGCCCGACACCGCCGTCCCCCGCAGCCGCGACGTCCTGGTCACCGACGGCCTGGTGCTGCCGCGGGTCGACACGGCGGTCGACCTGCACCTCCGGGGTCCGGAGCGGGTCGCCCTGGTGGGCCCGAACGGCAGTGGCAAGTCGACGCTGCTGCAGGTGCTGCTGGGCGACCTCGTCCCGGCAGCGGGCAGCGTCCGCGTCGGCGTGCCCGTGGGGCACCTCGCACAGCGCCCGGCCCTTCCCGACGAGCAGGCCAGCGTGGTCGAGAACGTCCGACAGGCGGCGCCCGACGCCCCGCCCCAGACGGTCCGCGCCCAGCTCGCCCGGTTGCTGTTCCGCGGGCGCGACGCCGACCGTGCCGTCGCCACGCTCTCGGGGGGCGAGCGCCTGCGGGCCGCCCTGGCCTGCGTGCTGCTCGCAGAGCCCGCACCGCAGCTCCTGCTGCTCGACGAGCCCACCCACGACCTCGACCTGGTCAGCGTCGGGCACCTGGTCGACGCGCTGCGCGGCTACGAGGGCGCCCTGCTGGTGGTGAGCCACGACGAGCAGTTCCTCGACGACCTCGACCTCGACCGTCGCCTGGAGCTGCCCTCACCCGGCGAGGTGGTCCCCCTGGCCTGACACTGGACCCGTGGACCCTGACGGACCTGCCCTGCACGGACCCCGCCTCATGCGACAGACGTGGGCGGACATCGCGTTCGTCCACTGGGCGGTCGACCCCGCCGTCGTCGCGCCGTTCATGCCGGCCGGGGTCCGGCCCGACGTGCTCGACGGCAGGTCGTACGTGGGCCTGATCCCGTTCCGCATGCAGCACGCGGGCTTCGGGCGCGGGCCGGCGGTCCCGTGGCTCGGCACGTTCCACGAGACGAACGTGCGTCTGTACTCCGTGGACGACGCCGGACGTCACGGCGTCGTGTTCCTGTCGCTGGAGTCGACCCGGCTGCTCGTCTCGGCGCTCGCCCGACTCGTCTTCGGCACGCCGTACACCTGGGCGCGGATGCGGGTCGACGAGCACGACGGCGTGCACCGCTACACGACGTCGCGACGCTGGCCCGGGCCGCGCGGCGCGGGCGGCCGCATCGAGGTGCGGCCGGGCGAGCCCCTGGAGGAGCCGAGCGAGCTCGATCACTTCGTCACGGCCCGCTTCGGGCTGCACACCCGGGTGCTCGGACGCACCTGGTGGGTGCCGAACACGCACACCGCCTGGCCGCTGCACCGCGCCGAGCTGACCTCGCTCGACGACACGCTGCTGGAGGCTGCCGGCTTCCCCGGCCTGGCCGGCACGACGCCGACGTCGGTGCTGTGGTCGCCCGGGACGTTCACGACGTTCGGGCTCCCGCGCCGTGGCGTGCCGGAGCGGGCAGCAGCCGTCGGGTGAGCAGCACGCCCCAGAGCGCCGCGAGCGGGAACATCAGCACGCCGTAGACCGCGCCCGGCACCGAGATCGCCGTCTCGCCGAGCACCTCCACCGCGACGTAGATGGCGAGGGTCGCGTTGTGCACGCCGATCTCGAAGGAGCTGGCCACCGCCTGCGCCGGGCCGAGCCCGACCAGGCGAGGCACCGCGAACCCGACCACGAGACTCATCACGCAGAACAGCGCGGCGGGAAGGCCGACCTGGCGCAGGTAGTCGCCCGCGTCGGACCCGGTGCTCGCGAGGATCCCGAGGACGAGCACGAGCAGGATGACGGCCGACGCGGTGCGCACCGGACGGTCGGCGCGGGCCGCGAACGCCGGTCGCCGGCGCCGCACGAGCATCCCGAGCAGCACGGGCGCCAGGACGACCACGAAGACCTCGACGACCTTCCGGAACTGCAGCGAGACCTCGTCGTCGAGGCCGTAGTGCGCGATCGCGAGGTTGGTGATGAGCGGCAGCGTGCCGATCGCGACGACGGAGTTGATCGCCGTCAGCGAGACGTTGAGCGCGACGTCGCCGCGGAAGAGGTGGCTGTAGAGGTTCGCCGACGTCCCGCCGGGCGACGCCGCCAGCAGGAGCATGCCCACGGCGAGCAGGGGGTCGAGGTCGAAGGCGGTGACGAGGCCGAAGCAGAGCAGAGGAAGGAGGAGCAGCTGGCACGCCAGCGCGACCACCACCGCCCTCGGATGGCGCCCGACCCGACGGAAGTCGTCGGGCGTGAGCGAGAGGCCGAGCCCCAGCATGATGATGCCGAGGGCGACGGGCAGACCGACGGTGGAGAGCGCGGAGTCCATGCCTCACCCTAGGGTGACGCAGGTCACTTTCCCACTCCCGACGCCGCGCGCCGGACGGCCGACTACGGCAGGGCGTCGAGGATGGCCGGGACGCGCTCGCGGAAGGCGGCGACGCGGTCGCGGGTGCGCTGCGGCTCGCCCACCTTCTGCAGGTTCGCGATGCCCGCGTCGCCACGGGCGATGCCGGCCGCGATCCGCTCGCTCGCCGTCGTCATGCGCTCGACCACGGCGTCCAGCAACGTCACCGGACCCCACTCGCCGTAGGCCTCCACGACGAGGTCGAGGCGACGTGCGGTCTCCTCCACGCCGATGTCGCGGTAGAGCGGGACACCCGTCCACGCCAGGAACGCGAGGTCGTCGATGGGCCGCCCGGGTCCGGCCATGTCCCAGTCGATCATCGCCACGAAGTGGCCACTCTGGACGATCCAGTTGTAGGCGCCGGGATCGTGGTGGCAGACGACCTGGTCGGGCGCGAGCGTCACCGGCTCCTCCCCCGTGCCCCGCCAGCGCAACGGCTCCTCGGGCCGGAACCCCTCGACGACGTCGTGGTACTCGCGCAGCCAGGTCACCGCCTCGACGAGCACGGTGTCGAGCACCACCTCGTCGTCGACCGGCACGCCGCGACCCTCGACGTAGCTCAGGACCTCCCGGCCCTCGCCGTCGAGTCCCTCGACCCGCGGCACGCCGCCGAGCCCCTCGTCGGCGAGGAAGGTGAGCAGGCGGTGCACGGCCGGCGTCCAGGGACCCGTCGGTCGGCGGACCGTCCGGCCGACGCGCAGCGCGCCCCCCACCGCGCCCGGGAGGTGCTCGACATCGGGGCCGTCGGCGTCTGGTGCGTCGTCCACGTGGGTCATCGTGGCACGCTATCCCCCGTGGCTCACGGACACGCACACTCCCACGACGACCTCGACGCCGGACCGCCGCGGCAGGGCCTCGCCGCCACGCTCGCCGTCGTGGTCGGGGCCATCTCGGTGGCCGCGATCGTCGCGATGGTCGTGCTCTGGCCGTCGTCGTCGCAGGTGCCGAAGGCGCCCAACCCGCTCAGCGGCGAGGGCGTGACCCTGCTCGACGGCACCGTCACCGCGGTCAAGCCGTTCGACTGCGGGTCCGGCGGCGTGGGACCGGACAACCAGCCCACCGTCGACGGCGACTGCGCCAAGGTGACCGCCGAGACCGACGACGGCGACGCCACGTTCACGCTCGACTCCGCGCGCTACCAGGCCGGCATCGACGAGGGCGACGAGATCGAGGTGCTGCGCATCGCGCCCCAGGGCCAGCCGGCGACCTTCGAGTTCTACGACTTCCAGCGCACATTCCCGCTGCAGGCGCTGGCGATCGCGTTCGCGATCCTCGTGGTGGCCGTCGCCCGGTGGCGCGGCCTGTTCGCGCTCGTCGGCATCGGCGTCACGCTGGTCGCGCTGATGCAGTTCATCCTGCCCGCCCTGCTCGCGGGGAAGTCGGCGCTGCCGGTGGCGATCGTCGGCTCGACGGTGATCATGACGCTCGTCCTTTACCTGGCCCACGGCGTGAGCATCCGCACCACCAGTGCCCTCTTCGGCACCTACTTCGGCATCATCGGCACCGCCGTGATGGGGGCGCTCGCCACCGACTGGGCCAGTCTCACCGGCATCGGCTCCGAGGACGACCGCACGCTCGTGGCGACCGTGCCGACCCTCTCCATGTCCGGCGTCGTGGCCGCGACCATGGTGATCGCCGGGCTCGGCGTCCTGAACGACGTCACCGTCACGCAGGCGAGCGCCGTCTGGGAGATGCGGGCCCTGCAGCCCACCGCGCGGGCCCGTGAGCTGTTCATGTCGGCCATGCGGATCGGCCGCGACCACATCGCCTCGAGCGTCTACACGCTCGTGTTCGCCTACGCCGGCTCCGCCATGACCGTGCTGCTGCTGATCTCGGCCTACTCGCGACCGCTCGGGGAGATGGCGACCACCGAGGAGCTCGGCCAGGAGATCGTCCGCACGCTCGTCGGCGCGATCGGGCTCGTCCTCGCGGTCCCCGTGACCACGGCCATCGCCGTCGCCCTGGCCCCGCCCGCGGAGGACGAGCCCCTGCCCCAGAGCCGGCCCGCCGGGCGACGCCGCGCGACGTCGTGACCGTCGGGACGCCTGCCGTGCTCGCCGCCCCCGCGTAGGCTCGCGCCATGGAGTGGGTCGGCGTGGTGCTGTTCGGGGTGGGCGTGCTGGTCGCGCTCGTCGTGGCGCTGTGGCTGTTCCAGCGCTCCCTCGACCAGCCCGGCGGTCGCGACGGTCTCGGCACCATGGGCAACGGCATGGGCGTCATGGACAACTTCTTCAGCCCGTCGCGCGCCGACGCCGCCGAGGAGCTCGAGCGCCAGAAGCGGGCCGCCCACGTCATGCCCTCCCCGGACGAGGACGACGAGCTGCGGCACGGCCAGGTACGGCGCAACCCCGACGGATCACCGCGCTCGATCCGGCTGACCCGGCCACCCGAGGACGGCTGAGCGACCTCGGCTCCCCGGGCGTCCGGGTGGCGCGGACGCCCGGCGGCGGGGCGCTCGAGAGGCGCAGGTCACGAAACCGGCCTACCGTCGGTGCATGACCACCGCCCGCACGATCGTCGCCAGCACGCTCGGTTTCTACGTGTTCGTCGGTGCGCAGGCGCTGGACGCGCTGCGCGCCAACGGCCGTCGTCGCTGACGCCTGCCCCTCCTCAGACGCGCATGGCCTCGCGCAGGCCACGCGTCGCGAGCTGGTCGGCCAGCTCGTTGTCGGGCACGCCCGAGTGCCCCTTGACCCAGAACCACTCCACCTCGTGCCGCTCGCAGGCCTGCTTGAGCCGCTTCCAGAGGTCGACGTTCTTGACCGGCTGCTTCGCTGAGGTGCGCCACCCGTTGCGCTCCCAACTGGTCATCCACGACGTGATGCCACCCCGCACGTAGGAGCTGTCGGTGAACAGGTGCACCGTGGAGGGCCGGTTCAGCGTCTCCAGCGCCATGATCGGCGCCATCAGCTCCATGCGGGTGTTGGTCGTGCTCTCGCGCTCGCCACCGCACATCTCCCGCACGTGCGAGCCGTAGCGCAGCACGGCACCCCAGCCTCCCGGGCCCGGGTTCGGCTTGCAGCCGCCGTCGGTGTGGATGAGGACGGGGACGGTGGAGGGTGCGGTCGTCATGGCGTCGCCCATCCTCGCACCTGGTCGCCGGGCCCTCGACGGTCGTACCGTGGCGCCATGAGCCTGCACACCGCCGACGAACGTTCCGTGCTCGAGGGGCTGCTCGACGTGCAGCGGGCGGAGATCTCTCTGCTGCTGGACGAGGTCGACGACGCCGAGGCGCGCACCCGGCTGGTGCCGTCGGCGACCACGGTGCTCGGGCTGGTCAAGCACGCGGTGTTCGTCGAGCGGGTCTGGTTCCACGCCCGCGTGGCCGGCGTCCCGCGCGAGCGTCTCGGCCTCCCTGCCTCGCCGGCCGACAGCTTCGTGCTCACCGACGCCGACACGGTCGCGTCGGTCCGCGCCGACTTCGACGAGGCCTGCGACATCTCGCGTGCCGTCGCGGCCGACCACGACCTCGACGAGACCTGGCCGTGGCACGACGGGCCGGTGTCGTTGCGCTACGTCTACGGCCACATGATCGCCGAGCTGGCCCGCCACGCAGGGCACGGCGACATCCTCGTGGAGCAGCTGCTGGCGCGACGGACGTCCGGCGAGGTCTGAGGTCGTTCGTCGAGCGCGCCGGGTCGCGCCTGGCTAGCGTCGGGTCCAGACCTCTGGAGGACCCGTGCCCGACGCCGTCGTCGCCCTGGCCGTGGTGGGTGCTGCGCACGCGGCGTTCCAGCTGACGGTGTCGGTGGTGGTCTACCCGGCGCTCGCATCGGTGGGTGCCGACCAGTTCGCGGTGGCGCACGACGCGCACTCGCGGCGGATCGTGGTGCTGGTCGGTCCGCTCTACGCGGCACTGGTGGTGGTGTGCGGGTGGGCCGTCGTCACCGACCCACGTCCGCTGGTGCTCGCCGCGGTCGCCGCGCACGGCTCGGCGATGGCCACCACCGCACTCGTCGCCGCCCCCACGCACGGGCGGCTCGGCACGTCCGGCCCCTCCCCCGTGCTCCTGCGCCGGCTCGCGGTCTCCGACGGGGTGCGCACCCTCGCCGCGGTCGTCGGTCTGGTGCTCGCCCTGCCCGCCATCGCGTGACCCACGATTCTCCTTCTGCGTGGGCAGCGCTTCTCCCTTCTCGTGGACCGTGCCTCGCGAAGGGAGAATCTCTGCCCCTCAGGTCGCCGTCGCCACCCGTACCCGGTTGCCGTCGGGGTCGGTGACCTCGCACTCGCGCGCCCACGGCACCTGCTCGACGTCGGCGCCCAGGTCGGCGGCGATCCGGTCGATGTCGGGCACCCACAGGTAGACCAGTGCCGGACCGGGCGCGTCACCCCTGTGCTCGGAGAGGTACACCCGGCACTCGTCACGCACGACGCCGACGAAACGCGGCAGACCCGGTTCGAACACGTGGCGGAACTCCTCGTCGAAACCGAGCCTCGTCCACCAGGGCAACGATGCGTCGACGTCGACGACGCGCAGGATCGGGACGGCCTGGACCGGTGGGCGGCTCATGGGACGAGCGTCGCATCGCAGAGTCAGGCAGTCCAGGGGTCGAGGAGCCGGATTCCGGTGCCGTCGAAGTCGGCGACGTTCCGCGTCGCGCAGGTGGCGCTCGCGACGCGGCAGATCGCGGCGATCTGCGCATCCGCCGTGTGGATGGGGCGACCGTCGCGCTCGCGCGTCGCCAGCACCTCCGCGTACTCGCCGGCAGCGGCGTCGTCGAACGGCAGGATCGCCCGCGTCTCGCGGTACGGCTCGACCGCGGCGTCGATCGCGACCGAGAGGCTCGTGCGGCGCCGACCGGCCGGCAGCCTGCGCACGCCTGCCAGCAGCTCGGCGAGGGTGACCGCCGTGATGGCGACGTCGTCGGTCAGCGACTCCAGCCACGCGAGCACGCGCTCGTCGGGCTCACGCCGCAGGGCCTCGGAGACGACGTTGGTGTCGAGGACGATCACTCGAGGTCCGCCGCGCGGGCCTCGTCGGTGCGACCCGGCAGCTCGACGTCGTCGAACCCGCCTGCCTCCTGCCCCGCCTGCAGCAGGGCGAGCCCGATGTGGGGGCGCCGGGTGGCTCTCGTCAGGATGTCGCGCGCCTCGGCCTCCATCGACCTGCCGTTCTCCCGCGCCTGCTCGGCGAGACGCTTCTTGACGGACTCCTCGAGCCCGCGGACCACGATCGAGGTCACGACGACCACCTCCCCTCGTTGATATCACCAATGATAGCAACGAGGCGAGGACGTGCGGTCCGCCGACCCGAGCCCGGTCGGCTGGGCTTCACGTCGGCCGTCCCGGCTCAGACGTTGAAGCGGAACTCGACCACGTCGCCGTCGGCCATCACGTAGTCCTTGCCCTCCATCCGGACCTTGCCGGCGGCCTTGGCGTCGTTCATCGACCCGGCGGCGACGAGGTCGTCGAAGGAGACGATCTCGGCCTTGATGAAGCCACGCTGGAAGTCGGTGTGGATCACGCCCGCCGCCTGTGGTGCGGTCCAGCCCTTCTTGATCGTCCAGGCGCGCGCCTC
>SXGQ01774389.1_pt1 | contig 15708 bp, 18 predicted proteins | sample 3178371 | NCBI WGS metagenome assembly SXGQ01 (sample SAMN11356859, study PRJNA531348) | freshwater metagenome | isolation source: freshwater sample F1-20 | place: China: Fuxian Lake, Yuxi | collected 2017-12-25
AAATACAATGTGACCATTGTCCCAAAACAATCCTATGTTATTTGTGGTATCTGCAAATAGTCTAACTACGTTGGTTGACTCAATTGATGGATATATCCATGCTTCTATTGTGAAGTCATTATCTGAAGTATATTTTGTTCCGAATCCCGCCCCAACTGTTGCGCCATAATAATCTTTTGTAACTGGTACAGTTATGTATGCAGTATTTGTAATACGTGTTCCTGATACTCCGCCTGATACTAATGGCAATATATTTGCTGCAGGTGATCCTACATATGTAGCATTGTTTCCACATCCTGAAATATCAGCAGCGGTAGTACCAGAAGACTCATCCAATGGCCAAAAACCAATTGGATAATCTTTGATTACCTTAAGTTGATATGACATTAATTACTCCGATGTTTGTTCTGCCGCCAACTGTGCTTTAAAAGCTTCATATGCAGGATTTCCATCAACGGCGGGAAATGAGGTAAACTCATTATTTCCTCTATCAATAATAATATGACCTGTTGTGGTTCCGTCCATATTTTCAGTTGTTATTGTTTGATAATTTAGCATTATTCCTCCTATAGTTCTGCGCTAGCGCCTATCCATGCACTTGGATAAGTTAATAATAAAGAATAAGGTCTATTTGCTACAAAGCTGCCGCCAGCAGTTGCAGTAACAAAATTTAAATAACTTTCATTGGCATACTCTAATGTAACTGAACTTAGAGACCCAATTAAATTTGTTCCATCATAAGCATATAAACCATTAAAATCTATGCTTGAAGGTTCCGTTCTCATTTGAACTGGATTTTTTACTTGAAATCTTACATTTGCTGTGCTTGCTCCAAAGCCATTACCTACAACAGAATAATTAGAAGACTTAGTTGTTTGTCTCCAATAATATCTTTGGCAGGCCGCAAGTTCTCCTTGTAGAGTTCCGCCTGCACGAGAAAACGGAGTTGCCGTAGAACCTAATTCTATTTGAACTCCTGCAATATCCCAGTTGCCAGAAAAACTATTATTAATATCTATACGTAATTGTATATGACTATTTGCTCCAATTGTTTTACCAGAAATAGAAGGAACATTAAATGTTACAGAACATCTTGTCCATGAAGTTCCCCATGTTCCATTTGAAACAGAATTATGACCTGTTGCAACAGTTCCAGAGCCTCCACTTCCAAAATTTTGTGCAAATTCTGCATAATCAAAAGAAGCATTTGTTGCGGTAGATGTTCTTGTCCAAAATGATAATGTTACTGTTTTCCCTGCCATTTTTCTAACATCTTCAATTTTTTGAATTATATCTAAATCGGTAGCTGTTCCAGTTGCAATTCTTATAAAATACGCACCATCAAAATCTGGAATTTCGCCAGGGGTCAATGCTTGCTGAGTAACGCTACCAATTGCACCACTAAATGCTCCTACTAGCCATCTATCTGCAGAATATGTCCAGTTAAGTGGTGAAGTAAATGTAGTTCCTCTTTGCCAAAAATCAAATGCACCATTAATTAAATAATTTTTACCAGCAGCAATTTGTGCAGCATATGGCTGCCATGCTAATCCTGTTTGAGTTGTAGAATCGGAAACTAATACTGTTCCGTCCGCCCCTTTTGCCAGCCTTGCTGGCACGTTATCGGCGGTGGCAGTAAGAATATCCCCCTTAGCATCTACTAATGTATTAGGAATATAATCATGTGTATGTGCACCTACGCCAACTGGAACCCATGTATCTGTTTCTGTATCATATACATAAGCTGGTCTTGGGGTATTTCCTATTGATGGCATTTATTCTCCTTTATAATTCCGCATCCGCTGCCCAGTCACCATAAACTAAATATGAATTATTTAATGTAAAGCTAGAGGCTCTAGATAATGTAACATAAAATCCCTTTTGATCAGTGCTTGCTGATGTAGATGTAGCATCAATATCGGATCCTCCATAATAAGTCCATGAGTTATTAATGGTTCCGCCAGATGTTCTATAAAGTGTAACTGAAGGATTTACTCTTTTTTTAACTTTATAAAATCCATTTGCTCTTATAGTTCCAGTTGAAAGAGCGGTTGCAACTGATTGAAAAGCACCTCCGTTAGCGGATCCATTAGCTGGAATAACTCCATCATTATAGGATGTTTCATAATATCTTTGACATGCTGCTAGTTCTGTTTGCAAGGAAGGGTTCATCCTAGAAAATGTAGTAGCTTGATTTCCTATCTCCATTTTTAATCCTGCAATATATGTTGTAGAGGCAGATGACGGATCTCTAACAATATGAAATGTCATTCCATTTGTAGCTGTTGTAGCATGAACTGTTGTTGTCCATGTATACCTTTGCCATGAAGTTGAAAAATTACCAGATGTCGCAAATGTGGGACCACCTAAATTATTAGTTCCGCCATCAAATGAATTTGCTACAGTAGGAATTTGCTGTTCTGCAAAAAATGTTGCCGTTCCTCCGCCATTTTTTGCCCAAAACGAAAATGTTACAGTTTTACCTGCAAGCATGGCGGCATCCTCAGAAGGCATTCTATATTGTAATCTTGGATAAGATCCGCCAGCACCTGCAGTAATAATAATTGAATATGCTAAATTTTGTCCAGATGGAACATCTGTAGAGCGAGATGTTGCAGAAATGTCATAGGATTTCCATCTATCTGCAATATATACTGAACTTCCAGATGAACCTTGAAAGCTAGTTCCTCTTTGCCATATATCTAATCCACCATTAATAAAATAATTCTGCCCAGCAATTCCACCAGAGTTAATAGAAGGAACATTTAGATTTCCTGTCATTGTTCCGCCAGATAGTGGAACAAAATCTTGTCCCGCCAAAGTTCCGTCGGTATCTAGCCATACTTGCCCATCTACACCAGTTAATGGCATTGAAGCTTGGGCGGAATGAATGGCAGTATACGGCAATGATGGCGCTACATCCTGCCATTGTGTTCCATCCCATACTCTTATTTTTTTAGCCATTTTATCTCCTATAACTCCGCCGAAAATCCTAGATAACCTGCAACATTATTATTATTCATAATCTGTCCAGGTCTATATTGAGTATAACCAGTTGCATTAACTTGAACAACTATTCCGTATGTTCCAGTATAACTCGTTAATCCGACAAAACTCGGATTTATAACTCCAGCATTCAAATCTCCAAAACCTACGTTTGCATAATCTACAGACGTTGGAGAAATTCTCATAGGAACAGGAAAATGCATATGACTATATGATGTCGTAGAAGAAGTAGCCATGCCATTTGCATGTGTAGAATATACTGATCCAGGTGTTGATCTCCAGTAATATCTTTGACATGCAGCAAGTTCTCCCTGAATTGTCCCGCTTGATCTAGAAAATAATGTTGCAGAAGAACCTAATTCTAACTGAACTCCAGTAATATAATATGCATCATCTGCTCCAGCTGTTCCTGTATGAAAAGATGCAAAAACTATAGCAATTGAGTTAGCTGTTGATCCAATTGTTCCAGTATAAGAAAATCTTTGCCATGAAGTTGTTAAAGTTGAACTTTGATTAATAATGTATGAAGTATTTACCCATGGACCAGAAATAACATTTCCGTCAACTGATGTTGTTGTTCTTAATGACATTTGAAGTATGCTTGAAGTTGGTGAATAATTTGCACCAGCTTTTGCATAAAAAGAAACTGTTACTACTTGTCCTTGATATTTATAACTATCTAGAGATTCCATCATATATGATAAATATATTGGATCTGTTGCAGTTGCTGATACATTTCTTTGAACTTTTAATGAATATTGAAATCCAGAAGGTTTATCTGTTGATCTACTAGCTGTAGCTACTCCAGATGAATGATATCCATGCCATCTATCTGCTGTATAATTATTACCAAATGCAATTGAAGTTCCACGTTGCCAAAAATCAATTCCGCCATTAATTATTGAATTTTTCCCGCCCGCATTAAATTCAGATTCTTTCAAATATACCGTATGTGGATCTGCGGCGGCGGCATGAGAAGCAATAGAACTAGTTACTTCAGCATCAGTAGCCATGCTTGTATTACCTGATAGTATATTAGCTATATCTCTAATTCTAGACATTATTAGCCTCCAAAGTTTCTACTCTTGCTTTTAATTCTTTTACCGCTGCCACTAATAACGGAATAATATTTGATTCAGCAATTCCTAGGAATTCTTCTTCTGTTTCTTCATTATAGTTAGACTTGATAATGTTATCTAACCAGTCATATTCAGACAATGCTTCCTGAACTTCTTGAGCAATAAATCCTACTGTTTTCCCCGCCACAAAGTTATGAACTGGGTGATCTTTCCAAGTAAATGAAACGGGGCGAAGTGAATCAATAATATTTAATCCGCTTGTTATTGTATCTACGTTCTCTTTAAATCTTCCATCAGATGTTGCAATTGATGAGGATGTTGCAAATATCTGAGAGTTTACTTGAAGTCTAAATGCTCCATTAGAAGATGAATATCCAACTAATAAGTACCCATCTGCCTTAGTAATTTGCATAGGTATTCCTGCATAATTATTAGCATCGTCAAGTCTTAAAAGTTTAAAATCATTATTTGCTCCACCAACATCATCTCTTATGCCTATAACCCATCCTACATTTGTATTATTTCTATTTCTCCAAGATATCTCAGCGTCTTGATTTCCACTACCTACTCTAATTCTTCCTGCTACTTGCAATGGGTATGGCTCGGTATTTGGAGTCATACCAATTCCAACTTTTCCTGCTGAATCAATACGCATTCTTTCTGCATTTCCAGAATATACTATCAATGCTCCTGGTCCACCAAAATGCATATTTGTTGTTGATGCCGATGTTGTTTTACTACCTGTATCAGATATTTTTATATTCCATTTAGAATAATCTAAAATATAATTATCATCATCTCTAAGCAAAAATCCAAGCATTGTGTTATGAGTATAATCATCAAATGAAGCAATACTTAAACTTGGAACTGGCCAATCTGATGCCTCTCCGCCTGCTGCGGTAATATCTCTAATTTGAACTGGCCCACCATTTATTCCTAGCCAAGCATAGGTTGCTGGTGATGTTGCTCCAGTTGTTGTCCTAATAACCATATTGTTTTGCGTAGGAGCATTTATATACGCCCAGTCTGTAGAAGCAACATTATTAGTAAATTGAAGAGCTGCGGCATTGTTTGAAGTATTTGCTCTAATTCTATATGCATATCCTCCGCTATCAACATGAACTGATTGAGCATTTGATGTAGTTGAAGAAATTGATCCACTTGCTTCTATTGCGCCTTGAACATATTGATTTCCTGTAAATGTATTAGTTGTAGTTGTTGCGGCATTAATAGAATTTAAATTAGTTATTGAAAGAATTTCTACTATATCTCCAGCTGCCGCCGCAGCTGCTAATACAACTGATGTATTTGATGGAGTTGTATAATCTGAAGTTCTGAGCAAAAGCATTCCATTGAAATATACCTGCTCATATCCCTGAATGAATTCTAGATCTGTAGTAAATGTTGTTTGACCTGCCGTCGCCGTAATTGTTTTACGACGAATAATATTTGGATCAAAGGAGTCTGACGACGAATCAGATTCAATCCAAACTTGTCCAACTACTGGACTGGCGGGGGCATCTGCAGAATATGTAGCACCTTTCACATCAAGAGATGTTAGAGTAGTTGGGACATAATTTGTTCCCGCCGATGAAAATAAAACCTGACCCGCGTTTGGCGATTGAGTTGTTCCAGTTCCGCCATACTGGGTCGGAACATTAGTATGTGCGTCTAGGGCATTATTAGTGGCGAGAATCACGCCAGATGTTTGTGATAGGCCGTTTACATGCAGCCTATTTTTAACTCGAAAGTCTTTATCAGCCATTCAGGTTCACTCTCCCCTTTTTGGATATATTAAATTATAGCATAGAAGCTTTTAGCGTATTAAGTTCAGAGCGTAGCTCTTTTACCGCTGCCACAAGTAGCGGAATAATATTAGATTCAGCAATTCCTAGGAATTCTTCTGCTGGTGCAATTTCATTGCCCTCTTCATCAAGAACTGCCTCTGTGGTATTTGTCTTGATAATATTATCAACCCACTCATAATCTTTGAGAGACTCTTTCACCTCTTGTGCAATAAAGCCAACGGTCTTTCCTGGCACAAAATTGTGAACTGGATGCTCTTTCCAATTAAATGAGACGGGGTTCAAAGAATCAATTATATCAAGTCCTGAAGTTATAGGCAATACATTTTCTTTATATTTTCCGTCAGAAGTTGCAATCGATGAAGATGTTGCAAATATTTGACTATTTACTTGTAGGCGATATGCACCTTGAGATGAAGTATAGCCAATATACATATAACCATTTTCATCAATTCTAGCCATAGTTGTTATAGCGCCATCAGTTAATGTAGATCCATTTGCCTGCTTCATGAAATGGAATCCTTGGAATCCTTCATTTCTAATTATCATTTGATATGAAGGGAATGAAGCGTATGTTTTAACGCCAGAATAAGTTCCGCCGCTATTTTGCTCCATATATCCGCCTTGACCAATTCCACTTTGTTGAGCTCCAGATAAAGAATTATTATAAATATAGAATCTATGATTAGGATCGCTAAACATAGCAATTCTAGTGTTTCCAGATCCACCTCTATTACCAATTGTTAAAATTTGATCTGAAGTAGTTGTTCCAATAAGAACATTTCCAGCAGTTGGTTGAATGACAACATGTGTTGTAGGACCTATATTTGCATAGTTTGCATCAATTCTAATGTTTCCATGAGATGAGCCAAATAAGCCAAGCATTAGATCCCCAGCACTATTACTATAGCTTCCACCTGCAGTAGATAATGCTAATATTCCAGTCATTGAACTATTGTTTGGATCAGTGCCACTCATATTTGTAATAGATAAATTTGGAGCGGATCCGCTTATTGCTACTCCTGAACCTTCTGAAACATTTCCTATATGTAGAGGTCTTGAAGGAGACGATGTTCCAATTCCTAATCTTCCAGACGTATCAATTCTTGCCTGCTCAAAACCTTGATATCCAAATATAATTCCGCCAGCATCTGATCTTATTTTAAGAGAATTTGCTGGAGCTGACCCTATTCCGCCAGTTGTTCCAATATAGGCATAAGTATTACCATCTTGTCCAAGAAAATCAATTTGTCGATCTCCGCCTGATTTTATTGCTAATCTGCCTGCTGTTGCTGCAGTTCCAATTCCAATATTTCCGCTAAATGAATTATTTCCAGAAAGAGCGGCGGCTCCAATAGCGGCAGGAGTAACTGTTCCAGGAGTTCCTACTAATTCCCAGGTACTTGTATTTGCATTCCATCTTTTAATTGCCATTATGTCTCCTTATAGTTCCGCCGATAATTCTATGTAGGCAGTTGCAGCACCTACAGATGAAATAATAAATCCGCCATTAGCTGAAAATTCTGAAGTTCTAGAAAAATCAATTGACACAGAATGATTAGACGATGAGCCTAAAGCCACTGTAGTTAAACCAGCTGTTGTTCCAAATGATTTTTGAAATGTACTAGCAGCGCTTGAAGCAAATCCTGGATTTGCCCTCATGTGTACTTTTAATGGTAAATACATTCTTGCATTATTTGCATCTATTCCATGAGCTACGCCAAATGCTTCAAATGGTACTGAATTTCCATATCTCTGATAATATCGCTGGCAGGCAGCAAGTTCTGCTTGAGGATTTGCAGTATTTGTTGTAAATGGAGTAGCTACTGATCCTACTTCTAGCTGAATTCCAGTCCAATTAATAAATTCTGTATTATTAAGGGTACTGGATATTAAACCTATTCTAATTGTTCTTGCTGTTGAAGGAACAGTAAATGTCATGGAAATTCTTTGAAATGAGGTTGAAGATAAAGCAGATGAAACTGCAACTGTCTGTATAACAACACCTGAAGTTAAATAAATCATATCATCAGTTGTATTAGAATAATATGCTGTCATTCCTGGAAGTGTTTTACCATCTGTTCCAGCTACATATGCTGATAAAGTTACTGTTTTTCCACGAAGTGGAATAACGTTTTTTGTTTCAATTAATTGATAAAAATCAATTCCGCTATTATTTATAGTTGAAGTAAACTTTAATGAGCTTTCAAATCCGACTGGAACTAATGATGTATCTCTAGAAATTGTTCCAGCATTTCCAGAATAACATGTCCATCTATCTGCGCTATAAATAACAGTTCCTGGGCCTGTAATACTAAAAGAAGTGCCACGTTGCCAAATATCTGTTGCTCCATTTAGAATTTTATTCTTTCCAGTATTAAAATCACCTTGCCATCTTAATCCTGTACTTGTTGATGAATCTGCATATAATTGTTCTCCATTATTCCCCGCCGCTAATCTTGTATATGCAGCATTTCCAGTAGCGGCAAATATATCACCTTTAGTCAATAGCGCTGTTGGAACAACAGCATTTGTGGCTGTATCTTGATCAATCCAAATATCTCCATCAACCATACCTGTAGGAGTTGTAGCACCAATGAATGTAGTTTTACCTACCCTGCCGTCTGTAACTTTGACGGGGGCAAGATCAGAACCTGCATAGATTTCCCATGAAGTTCCATTCCATCTTTTTACTGCCATTTCATCCTCCTATAGTTCTGCCGAAGCTTCTATATTTATAAAAAAACTTGGATCGCTATCAGTATTATTTGGTAATATTAAAAATGTATTAGCATCTGATCCTATTACTTGTAAAGGCTGCCTATTTGCATTCGCAACATCTGTTCCGCTATAAGAAGTAATTCTAGACTGATTTGCAGAAGAATCTCTATAGGCTAATGAAGGGGTACCCCTCATTGTGCACATATAGTTAAATGTCATTCTAGCATAATTATTTGGAGACTTTAAAGCATGAAAATATCTATATCCCTGATAATAACGCTGGCATAAAGCAAGTTCTCCTCCTATTGTACCACCAGCTCTAGAAAACTGAGTGGCTGAAGATCCTATTTCTAGTTGAACTCCTGTTATTTCAAACCAATCATTTGCTCCAGCTGTCCCGTTTGGGCTGTGGGCAATATTTGTTCTTAATTCAGTAGAATTTGATGCTACAGTTCCAGTAAAACTAAATCTTTGCCAAGATGTTGTTAGTGTTGCATTTCCTGTTAGAACAGTTGTTTCGTTAGTTAAGCTGCTAAATGCATGTGTTCCAGATCCAGTTCCTTGTTGAAGTTGTACATTTATTCCGCTTGATGGAGACGTTGAAGAAAAATCAGAACCTTTTCTAGCATAAAATGAATAGGTTACTGTTTTGCCTTGCAGACCAATCATTGAGTCTGTTTCCCAAGCATATCCTATAAAAGATCCAGATGTATATGTTTGCCCAGATGATCTTTGGAATCTCATACAATATTGAAATCCATCTAATCCCGCCGCTTGACGAGAAACCACATAAGTTCCAGCACCGTTTACTGTAGCTTTCCATCTATCTGCTGTATATGCTCCTGCTGGAGTTGTAGATGAGGTTCCACGTTGCCAAAATTCCATTGCTCCATTTATAAAATAGTTTTTACCAGCTACCTGATTATTGAACGGGTTAAAAGAATTATCTCTAGCTCTTGTCATAGTTCTCCTTTATAGCTCCGCCGAAAAATCTAAATAGTCACCATTTGCTGTTAATGATATCATAACTGGCGTATTGTTTGTTAAACCAGACGAAACATATCCGTCTAAATTTAATATGTTTTGTGTAGACTGGTATAGATTTAAAGTTGTTATATTAAAGTTAGACCCCATATTGTATATAGAAACTCCAGCAGACCTTGATATTGATGGAGAGGTTCTCATATTTACTGGTAAAGGCAAGCTTATAAATGCTCTAGTTGTAGAAATGCTTTGTCCAGAAAGGAAGTACGTTTGATTTCCGCCAGTTTTTTCATATCTAACAAAATATCTTTGACAGGCAGCAAGTTCACCATAAATTGTTCCTGTAGATGTCAAATATCCAGTAGCTTGAGCACCAGATTCTATTTGAACTCCCCAAATATCAAATGTATTATTTTGGAACCCTAATGAACTTGATTGAGTAGCCCAATCAGTTCCTGCAGATACATACATTTCTAATCTTAAATGGTCGTTTGGTCCAATTGTTTTATTTACTATTGATTGAATTGTTCCAGTTATTGAATACCTACTCCAATTTGTTGAAATTTGTATTTTCCCTAAAGGAACATTAACTGCAGAAGATCCTCCAGTTCCAAAAACTTGCAACGCATTTACAGCAATATACGGAGACCCAGATAATGCTTTTGCCCAAAATGAAACGGTTACGGTTTGTCCTGCATATGAATCTACACCTTCTATTTTTTGTGCTAAAATGACTCTATTGTCTTGTGTTGTTGTGCCAGAGGTTGTTATTCTCATAAATTTTTTTGCAGGAATTGGACTATTTGTTGTAATTTCTGATGGAGCAAATGATTGCAAAGAATATGTGTAGGTACCGCCTCCTTGATAAGCAATTCCTTGCCATCTATCTAGTAGTATTCCGCCAGCAATACCTGTTATAGATGTAAATCCATATTGATTTATAGAAAAATCAGAATTAATTATTTTATTTTTCCCAGCTGCATAAAAATCTAACTTAGAAGTATACAATGAATTTGATTGTGCTTGTGTATATGTATCAGTTACTGAAAAAAGCGGATTACCAAATATTTCTACTGTATCTCCAACTTCTAGCGCCTGTGTTAAAGATATAGATGTTCCATTTGTAGCAGTATAATCTTGTCCTCTTGTAATTAAGGTACCATTAATATAGACCTGCTCATTTCCAGCAGTATAAGATAGAGTTAAGTTATTGTCATCTAGGCCAGTAATAGTTGATCCTGAAGATGCAATAGTCTTGCGCCATCTAACTAATTGAATACCATTTCCAGTACTTGCATCAATCCAGATATCTCCAGTGCTTTGTCCTGTTGGAGTTGTATTACCAGCGTATACTTTGTATCCCGCCGCACCATCTGTTGCAGTTTGTTGCGGAGCAACAGCCCAAGACATTCCTGTGCCATCTGTAGTAATGAATTTACCAGAGTGTCCAGTTTGAACTGGCATTAAAGCATTTCTGGTATTTTCTGCACTCGTTTGGCCTGTTCCGCCTTCTGAAAGTGGAAGCGGAGCTGGAAGATCCAGCCCTGTCTTTACCTTAAAATCTTTATCTGCCATGATACCTCTATTTTACCATTTAAAGCGTACTAAATTACTCGGCTGATGGTGCTACATATGGGGTAGCAGTATTTCCTGCCTCCACCCAACGAAGATATCTTGCATAATCAGAATTGGCGGGATCAGTAGGAATCCACCATACTTTTCCATCCTCATCTGTTCTTACAATTGTAGTGCCAAATTCAGTCTCATTAATATTGTATGTAGAATTATCTACAAACTCTGGCATTACTGGCATTGTTTCTTCTGTCATTTTATTCTCCTTTATAGTTCTGCTGAAAACCCTAAATAATCTGCACCTGTTGCAGTCATTAACATATAAGGTTGTGTTGTTGAAGTAAGTCCTGTAGATGTACATCTAACAAGACACATGTTTGGATTTGCGTCTGAAATTACTGCATTTGAAATAGTTCCGCTATTAGAAATAATTTGCCATCTTAATGCAGAATAATCTATTGCTGTTGGAGATATACGCATTGTTGTTGTTAATTTAACTGGAACATAAAGATCTACTGAGCTTCCAGCTTGTCCTCCAGATGCAATATATGTATTAGAAGATCCTCCAGTAAATCTTTGATAATATCTTTGGCAGGCAGCAAGTTCGCCTTGAATATTTCCTGCTGCACGAGAAAATGAAGTTGCCACAGACCCTTGCTCTATTTGAACACCAGTTAATTCTACATAATCTGCTGCTCCAGCAGTTCCTGATGGAGTATATCCAAACCAGATTCCAAACTCTGTGTATGGAGACAATACTGATCCACTAAAGCTAAATCTTTGCCAGGAATCAGTCAGGGTAAATGTTTGTTGAAATGAAACTGTTCCTCCAGTATAATTTTTTATTGCCTGATCTGTTCCTGTTCCAGCAATTATTTGTGCATTTAATGAGCTGGATGATGCTGTTGAAGATTTTCTTGCATAAAAAGATATTGTCATTGTTTTATTTATAAATGGTAAAACTTCTGATGTTTCAAAAGATGTTTGAAACTGTAAATTATTTGTAGATGTATTTCCGCTATCTCTTTGTATTCTAGCGCAATATCTAAATCCATCTAGTCCCGCCGTTTGTCTAGATACTGTCATTCCAAGATGGAAGCCGTGTCTTACTATTTCCCAACGATCTGTTGTAAATAAATATGTAGAATTTGATGAAGCAAACGAAGTTCCACGTTGCCAAAAATCCATGCCGCCATTGATTACTAGATTTTTGCCCGCTGCTACAAATTCCGATTCTTTTAAATATACTGCATGAGGATCTGCGGCAGCGGCATGAGTTGAAACTGCAGAATCTGCATATGTTTGAGTTGCTAGAGTTGCTGTATTTGAAATACCATGAACTGATGTTGTTGCTGAATTATGACTAGAGATCGCTGCCGCTGTCTCCGTATCTGTCGCCAAAGATGTGGCGGTGGAGAGAACGTTAGCTACATCTCTTGCCCGTGTCAATTTATACTACTCCTTAAATTACAAGAACAGCAGCTTCTTCTTCTGTCAACGGTTGACCAGAAACAAGTTTAGATTTTGCTGATTCTTTGAGAGCTGCCTTTGCTTCTTCCGCCGCCACACGAGCTGCTTCTGCTTCGGCAAATGCTGCTGCATCTGCTTCACGCTGTGCGATTTCCTCGGCGGTCAAAGGAACAATAGTCTGCTCTCCAGTAGAACAATCTACTACTACTTTAGTCAGTACTTCAGTCATTTTTGCCTCCTATTTGTCTATCTATTATAGCATTTAGCTATTATTTATACCAGATTACCCTTTTAATATTCCGTAAAGCGTAGCAGTTGATCCTGCGGCAAAATTATTGCCCGTTGACACAATGACGTTAATTGAGCTAATAGCATTTGTATTTGCCCATCCTCCTGCGAAGAAATAAAAGTATCCTTGATTAGCAACATCGCTATTAGTTTGCGATACTCCTTGCATGTGCATTTGTTTGAACTGTGAAGTATTAGCATAATTTCCGAAATACGCCCAAAGTTTTCCATAACTGTTAGCAAGAGCATTAGATGCCGTGATATTTCCTAAACCTGTATTAAAAGAAGTTTCCCAGTTTGAAGTTGTATTGCCGTTACCATAAATAGCAGAATAATCGTTATACAAAGTAGTACGTTTGTAATTTGCCCCACCATCGCCATTTACTTGCAATACAAGTCCGTCTGTAATAGAACCTGTACGAGCACTACGAGCAGATACATATAATTGTAGATCTGTGTAGGTAGAAGGAATATTTGTAAATGACGCAAAATAAGTATTTGTCGGTAAATTAAGTTCTGCTAATTTTCTAAATGTATCTGCCATAATTTATGCCGCCGTAATTCCGTACAGTGAAAACACAGTACCTGCTTGATAAGTATAACCACCAGCACTAAAAGTTATACTTGTAATTGCCGCAGTATTATTCCAGCGGCCTACTGAATAATCTTGACCTATACTTTCTGTACCAGCAGCAGCATTGAATGCGTGAATAGTTTTATTTATGCTTGTAGAACGATAATTTGGCAGCCACATATAATATAAACCAAAATTATTTGTACCAGTTCCGCCCATGCCACCACCTGTATTTATTTCAGATACTGGAGTGTAATTAGATGTATTTGTACCAGCAGAAGAAGAGCGAATAAATCCGTTGTTATAGTTATTACCGCTATCTCCATTAAAACGGACATGATTATCACCGCCGTAAATAGAGCGGCTTCCTTGCGTATAAGCAATAATAAATAGATCCGTATAGCTACCTAGACTATTGAAAGTAATGCTTGTAGTTGTATTGCTTGTTGTAATTGTTGTTGTTGTTATTTGTGAATATGTCGGCATGATTACCCCTTAATTCCATATAATGCAAAATGCGATCCTGCAACCCAATTACCTGTTGCCAAAACCATATCTATACGATTGACAGCAGCTGTACTATTCCAATATCCTGATGATTGACCCCAACCACCTGTTGAATAACCGCCAAAACCTGTGACAATTTTTATTTGGTTTGTATTTGCGTAATCATAAATTTCACAAATACCTGATGCAAAATCATTAGTATTTATATAAGATCCAGGAAAATCAGGAATAGCAAGCGCAAAACTGCTTGCATTATTTTGAACATAAAGTGGTAGAGTTCCATTTGAAAGAGTATATCTACCACGATAATTACTACTAGTATCGTTATTAAATCTTAAATATCCGTGTACATCGTAAGCGGTATGCGTAGAGCGACCAACTATATGAAGGCGTAAATTTTTATAAGTGGCAGGAATTGAACTAAATGTAACTGTATTAGTTCCTGAAGGTGAGGAAGCGGCAATAAATTCATACGCTAAATAGCCAGCAAGATTTCCAGTTTTAGATGAATCTATAACCCCGATAATTGGAGACATTAAGCAATATCTCCTAATACATACCAAAGATTTGTTGATCTTTTAACCAATGTTGCTGATGAATATTGTGCTCTTAATTTTGGTGCCGCCGCCGTTGCGCCAGTAGAAACAATAGTCACTCCAGAACCTTGTGCAAATGTTACTTGTCCCGCTCCAATCTGAATAACGTTTATTTGTGCTCCATCTGGAAATGCTACATCTGCGTTTGGTGGAATTGTATAGGTTTGTGCAGAAGCATTGTTTGCTGTAACCATTTGACCATTATCAGCTAAAACAAATGTATATGTAGTTCCAACTTGTGCATTAAAAGTTAAATTTACTTTAGGGGCAGTTAATGTTTTATTAGTTAATGTTTGAGCAGTTGAAAGATCTGCTGTAGTTGCTGTGTCTATAGATAATGTTACTGCTCCAGAATTTCCTCCACCTGTTAAACCTGTGCCCGCTGTAACTCCAGAAATATCCCCATCTGTTGCCGTATATCCCAAAGAAGTCCATGCAGTTGATCCATCGCCAACCTTCATCTTCTTTGTATCTGTTTCGAATCCTATTTCTCCCGCCGCCAAAACAGTGTTGGCGGAAGTCCAAGAAGAGGCTGTTCCTCTTTTAATTTGAATTACTGCTGGCATTATACTGTTCCTCCATCAAATATTTGATTTCCTGTTGAGTCTATTGTATTATAAACATTGCTATCTTGCAAAGCGTCTACTAGACCGCCGTCCAAATTTGAATTGGGCGGGAAGTCAGAAGAATCCGCTATTGCTCTAGCCTTACTCATTATATCTCCTTAAGATAGAAGAAGTCTTGCTTCTTCTTCTGTAATTCCAAGTTTTGATAATACTGCATTTTTAGCGTCTTGTATTTCTTGATATTTATCACTTAATTGTTTTGCAATTTCTGTTTCAACGGCAATTTCTTCAGGCGTCATTTCAATTTCTGCTATTTCACCTGTTTGTGCATTATGTTCTAATATTTTCATTTATTATCTCCCATATACATAATATGTTCCTTCGCTAAATGTTGAAGAGGCAACAGCCACAATCTGAAGTGAGTTAATTGCTGCTGCAGTTGCAAAGGAGCCTCCAATATTGTATGTAGCAGCATATCCAGTATTTCCAACCATTAAAACAGGCTTAATAAGTGTTGACTGAGCATTTGGAATATAACAA
>SXGQ01125001.1_pt1 | contig 15706 bp, 11 predicted proteins | sample 3178371 | NCBI WGS metagenome assembly SXGQ01 (sample SAMN11356859, study PRJNA531348) | freshwater metagenome | isolation source: freshwater sample F1-20 | place: China: Fuxian Lake, Yuxi | collected 2017-12-25
CTCTTTCTTTCAACCCAGAAAATCTAGATAATTGTTTAACAAAATATTTCACTAATAGAGGTATATCTTCTTTCCTTTCTGATAAATTCGTTACATAAAGAGGAACAACATTCAATCTGAAATATAGGTCTTGCCTAAATTTACCTTGAGCAATTTCCTCCTGCATATCTTTAGTTGAAGAGGTAATAAATCTTATATCTAATTTTACGGCCTTGTTGTTTTTTATTAAACTCTGATCCTGCAAAAACTTCAGCAATTTATTTTGTATAACCATTGGCAAATCGCCGACTTCATCTATATACAAGGTACCGTTGTGAGCTGCCTCTAAAACGCTAATTCTTTTATCAAAAACAGTTCCTTGTTCTTGTTTCTCTTCATCACCGAACAGTTCCTGTTGGATCTTAGTTACCGTAAGTGCAGTAGGGCTAAAAACTATAAAAGGGCCGCTTGCCTTTCTTGATTTTTTATGGATTAACCTTGCAGCCAGTTCCTTACCACTACCTCCACCTCCGTGAATCATAACTCTTCCAGAAGTTGGGGCTACTTTTTCAATCTCAGATTTGAGCTTGGTAATAACTGAAGAAGATCCTATAAGTTCTGTTTTATCAATAACTTTGGAACGCAACTCTATATTTTCCCTGCGTAATTTTGATGATTCACAGGCCCTTTTTAACAATATTATTAACTTATCATGGGTAAATGGCTTTTCCAAATAATCATAAGCTCCCATTTTTATAGCACTTACAGCTGTCTCAATAGTACCATGACCGCTAATTACTATGACCGGCATTAAAGGATATTGCTTTTTTATTATCTCCAAAATACCTAATCCATCAAGTTCGCTACCTTGTAGCCAAATATCCAGTATCACCGCATTTGGTACTTTTTCAGCAATTGCTTTAAATGCTTGGGTGCTATTTGCTGCAGTTCGGCTGGAAAATCCTTCGTCTCTTAAAATATCAGATATTATGTCCCTAATATCCATTTCGTCGTCTATTACAAGCACATCTAATGCCATAAACCTTCCCCAAATACAAAAACAGTTTTGTTCGCTTAACTTTACTCTAGAAATATTAAACAATTAACTATAAATAATACCTTTAAGTTATCCTTATAAAAAATATAAATCAACATAAATAATAGCATTTATGCAACATATTGTTCTAAATTTTACAAAAAAGTTAAAACATTAACAGTCTAAAAGGTTTATTTTAACTTAACTCTTAACTCTTTAGCATTAAAAGTTAACTTCACACATCCTCCGCCTTCTTCTCTGTTAAAAATATTTAAAGTACCAAGATGATCTTGGACAATCTTATCAACAATAGCAAGGCCAAGCCCTGTACCTTTTGCTTTAGTCGTAAAATAGGCTTTCGTTGCATTTTCTAAAACATGAGGAGAAAAACCCAAACCGTTATCTAGAACAGAAATAGCAATAAAATCTCCATCTAACATAATATGAACAGTAATTCGCTGTTGATAGCTAATATTTTCAAGAGCATGCTCCGCATTTTGTAATAAATTAACCAAAACCCGATTTAATTGCGTACCGTCACATACTAATTCAAATAATTTCACATTCGAAAAAACTTGATACAAAATTTTATCATTGATAAGACGTCTTTCGTCAACTAGCTGATTAATAATTGAGACTATTTCATGCTTGGAAAAATCAGGGGAAGGTAATCTTGCAAAATTAACAAACTCCGAAACTATCATTCTAATTTCGTTGGAGTTTTTTATAATATTATTAATATATTTTTCAAAGGAGTCTTGATCTTGTACTTGGTTTTTAAATTTCTTAAGCAACATCTCTGCACCAAGATGAATCGGCGTTAATGGATTCTTGATTTCATGAGCTACCTTTCTTGCTACGTCAGACCATGCTAGCGCTCTCTGGGCAATAAGTAAATCACGTTGCTGCCTGTCTATTTGCTTAACCATTCGGTTGAAGGCTAAAGACAATATTTTTATTTCATCTTTTTTTAACCCTTCTTCAGGGACTTGAGCCGTCAAATCTCCGTTTTTTACTTTTTCTGCAGCAATTACCAATTCTCTAATTGGTTTTACGAGCTGTTCCGCAAAATGTCTTCCCCAAATAATTGCCGCTAAAAGCAAAATTATTGCTAGTAAAATAAAAATCATAGCAAATTTTACTTGTAGATCAAATATATGGCCCTTTAGCCTAAAATATTCCTGAGCTGTTCCATTTGCTCTATTAATGTGATCAATTATTTTCTCATCTATTAACCTCCCTATTAATAGATAAGTATCATTGTAATTCCTGAGTTTTATTAAAATTCTCAGCTTAGTCGGATCAGAGGAAATTTGTACCACTTCTCCTTTACTGGCTTTATCAAAAACATAAGACGGAATAGCCAAAAAAGATAAAGAAAAACTTAAAGCTGTTTGAGCTAAAATCGTATTGCTATCTTTCTTAAAAATTATTGCCTCATCAAGAGTTCTCATTTCAGCTTGTCCTGTAAGAATTTCTTGGAATAGCTCAGGGTTATAAACCAGCTTATAATATAAATCGTCATAATCATCGGAAATTGAAATCGCCGTTTCTTTTAATTGCATTATATGCTCATTTATATAAGATTCTCCAACGATAATAGATTGTTCTAGCACCCTGGAAACTTTATCGTCAAACCATGATTGCACTCCAAAATTAAAAAAATACGTAGAAAAAACAGCAACGATAATGGTTGGTACTGCTGCACCAAAACTAAAAGCAATGATTATTCTCTTTCTTAACTTGTATGCCCTTTTTCTAGTTCTTTTAATAAAAGAAAACAAACTAGAAACCGGATTATTTAATAGCAAAATAACAAAAAGAAGAGATCCTACCAGAATAATTAACATTAACCCAATAACACTTACCGGATCGACTTCACTATACTGAAATTCTAGATAAACAAAAAAACTGTTAATTAAGAGAAATATTACAGCTGCAGCAATAATAGTATATGGAACATTTTTACTGTAACGGTGTTTAACTATACTTTGCCAAAATTTTTTTAAAAACATATATCAAACACCTAAAATTAGCAAATATCTTATGTTATAGCCCCAGCTCCTTCATTTTTTTCTCAAAGTATTTCTATTAATACCTAATATCTTAGAAGCTTTGATTTGAACACCATTTGTATGGCTAATAGTTTTTCTAATAAGAGCTCTTTCAACTTCTCTTACCACTCTTTCGTATAAACCTGTCTCAGGAGATTTGCCTTCGTGCATTTCAAAAAATTTATCGATTTTTACTTCAATCGCATCAATGATCGACTTATATTCCCTATCTCTCATAAAAATAACTTAGTGTTAAATAGAACTATAAAATTCTTGAATTTTTTCTTTTACCACATCGGCATTGACAGTCCGATTAATAAAAGCCCTAAACTCGCTAGAATTGGGGAGTCCACTACTATACCAACCCAAATGCTTTCTAGCCAGTTTTACTCCAGCATCCATACCATAGTAATTTATCATATCATCATAATGATTTAAGACAATTACTAGCTGCTCTTTTAGGGGCGGATCAGGTAATTTTTTGCCAGTTTTTAAAAAATGGGCAACCTGTGAAATAAGCCATGGTTTGCCGTAAGCACCTCGCCCGATCATTATACCGTCAGCGCCAGATTTATTTAGAGCTTCTTTAGCAGAATCGAAACACACTATATCACCATTCGCCACCACAGGAATTTTTATTGATTTTTTTACGTAAGATATAAATTCCCAATCTGCTTTTCCTGAGTAAAACTGACATCTGGTCCTACCGTGTACCGTGACCATTTTTATACCGGCATCCTCGGCTATTTTTGCAATAATGGGAGCATTTTTTGTATTATTATCCCATCCGGTTCTCATTTTCAAAGTAACCGGAATTTTTACCGCTTTCACTGTAGAATACAATATTTCAGCTGCTAATTTTTCATCTTTCATCAAAGCCGAACCGGAATATCCACCTACAACTTTCTTTGCAGGACAACCGAAATTTAAGTCAATGATTTTAGCCCCCATGTCCTCATTCATTCTAGCAGAATCGGCTATAACCTTAGGCTCACAACCAGCCAACTGAACACAAGCACCAGTTGCATCATCATGCAATATAGCAGATTTCTTCATGGATTGGTGAGATTGGACAATCATAGCCCTACTTGCTATCATTTCCGAAACAACAAGACCAGCACCAAAGTGTTTAACTAATTTCCTATACGGCAAGTCAGTCACTCCGGACATTGGAGCAAGTATTACTGGACTTGATAACTCAATATTGTCAATATAAATTGTCACTTCTAATTTTATTTTCGGAAAAAACTCAATCTTATAGCATAGGTAAAGCATAAAATCATCAAATAATTCACCCCTTTGTTAAGAAATAAAATCAGATAGACCAATCGCTTGGCAAACTTTATTATAGGAAACACTGGAGTTTATCAAATTGATAAAAAATAAAACCATTATGAATAAACAAACAATATTAATTACTGGAGCTACCAGTGGCCTTGGCTATGAGATCGCTATGCAATATGCCACGCCACATGTTAGATTAATACTAGTCGGAAGAAACGTTTATCAGCTAAATAAAATAGCTAATTTATGCAACCTCAGAGGAGCTAAAACTCATCTACTTGCCCTAGATATAAGAGAGAAAAAAGCACTAACCGACCATTTAACAGATTTTTGTAACCAATACGGAATTGATATTGTAGTTGCTTGTGCAGGTGTTTCCGCTGGAACTTTACAAGGACCAGAGAGCCCCTCTCAAGTTCAAACAATATTTGATACTAATATTAACGGCGTCCTGAACACAATAATGCCTATAATACCGCACATGATTAAAAGAAGAAAAGGAAATATAGTTATTATTAGCTCAATGGCAGGACTAATCGGCCTTTCCAGTGCTCCTTCGTATTCCGCCAGTAAAGCATGTATAAGGGTTTTTGGAGAAGCGTTAAGAGGATACCTAAAACAATATAACGTTCATACAACCGTTGTTATCCCAGGTTATATCAAAACTCCAATGACTGAAGTTAATAATTTCCCTATGCCTTTTATGATTTCGGCAGAGAAAGCCGCTGAAAAAATAATTAAAGGGGTTAGCAATAATAAGGGAGTAATAGCTTTTCCAACCACTATTTATCTTCTTCTTAAATGTTTTAACACCTTGCCCAATCAACTAATAGATTATATCAACTCCAAAATCCCGGGGAAACCGGCTTTTGAAAATAATGAACCTAAAGAAGACGATCAATAAACTCTAGAATCTACAGTTGCTATTTATTGAAAAAGTTATTCCTACTGTTTTTGAGTGTTTTTCTTCCATACATAATACAGAACGAGTACGCCGACTAAAACCAGGAAAATGATATTAGCTTGTTTTAAGTACTTCTTTATCAAGTGCTCATTTTCCCCGATAACATAACCTAATGATATTAAAACGGCACACCAGATAGTCCCCCCAAGTAAAGTGTATAGGCAAAAAAGTTTTAAATTCATTTTCGCAAGACCCGCAGGAAATGAGATAAAATGCTTGACTCCTGGTAAAAATCTACCAGTAAAAACTGATATTGCCCCGTGGCTAGCAAAAAACTTTTCTATTTTTTCCAATTTAGATTGATTGATAAAAAAGTACTTACCTTTATTCGTAAATAATTTCCTTCCAAAAAAATATGCAATATAATAATTCGCCAGTGAACCGCCTAGAGTTCCAATACTGCTTACCACCAAGACTAATAATCCATGCATTTCTCCCTTGTGTACAAGGTATCCGGCCGGAATTAAGGTAATCTCTGCTGGTATTGGTATAAAAGTGCTTTCAACAAATGTCATGATAAATATACCTAGATAACCTAGGCTTTCGACAAACCAAACAATCTCAAGAAAAATCTCATACATTACTATTTATACAACCCTTATTTAGATAAGTTAAGTTAACGTTTTTTAAAATTTGATTATAAGTTAGCAATTTAAAAATACTAGTGCAAAAAGCTTATAACTTAAAATTCTGCATCCATAACTCAAAGTAACCTACAAATCAAAAAGTAATCTTTCCGGATTTTCAATAGCGTTTTTTACTTTAACCAAGAAAGTTACCGCATCCTTACCGTCAATGATTCTGTGGTCATAAGATAGGGCAATATACATCATTGGACGAATTTCAATCTTCCCATCGATAACTACCGGCCTTTCTTGCGTATTATGCAAACCTATAATACCGCTTTGTGGAGGATTAATAATCGGAGTTGAAAGTAATGAACCATAAACCCCACCATTAGTAATAGAAAATGTCCCTCCTGTTAAATCAACCATTGCAAGTTTACCGTCCCGGGCCTTTGCTGCTAAATGTCCTATTTCTTTCTCAACCGTAGAAAAACTCATTTTATCGGCATTCCGCAGAACCGGTACTACCAAACCTTGATCAGTACCAACAGCTACGCCTATGTCGTAGTAACGCTTGTATATTATATCATCTCCGTCTATCTCAGCATTTACAGCAGGTATCTCTTTTAAAGCATTTACAACAGCTTTAACAAAAAATGACATAAACCCCAGCTTAACACCATGCTTTTTCTCGAATTCCTCCCGGTGTTTCTTACGTAAATTAATCACGTTTAACATATCAATTTCGTTGAAAGTAGTAAGAATAGCTGCTGTATTTTGCGAGTCTTTTAAACGCTGAGCTATAGTCTTTCTAAGACGGGACATACGCACTTTTTCTACCGGCTTATCTCCAGGTATTACCGTTTCTATTTCTGGGGCTCTTACGGTAGTTGTTGCTAAAACATTTAGCACATCTCCCTTATTTATTCTTCCGTCTTTGCCAGTTCCTGCAATAGTTGCTGGATTTAGATTATTTTCTTTTACTAATTTCTGTACAGACGGTGGCATAGCACTTACTGAATCCACTTTTTTTTCTTGAATTGTCGGTACTCTGGTTTCTATCCCAAGAACTGGAGTACTTGAGGCTTTTTGATTTACTTCTGTATTTTGGGTCGCTATTCCCGGTTTTATAGAACCTAAAACTTGACCGATACTAACAACGTCTCCTTCTTGCTTTAAAATCGTATCTAATATCCCTTCTGCCACCGCACTAACTTCTAAAGTAACTTTCTCAGTTTCAAGTTCAAGTAATAATTCATCAAGCTTTACAACATCCCCAGCTTTTTTATACCACTTAGCGACAGTTGCTTCAGAGACCGATTCTCCTAACGCTGGTACTATAACTTCAACATTCATAAAATTCTCCAATAATTTCTATAATATAAACGATCTTTTCCCGTTTGGGGTTATTTAAAGTTCAAAAGCTTCTTCTAACAAAGTTTCCTGTTGTTTATTATGAATATACAAATAACCAACAGCTGGAGATGCGGACCTTTCCCTGCCAGTATAACTCACTTGTACTTTAATGCTGGCTTTTTCCAAACATGAGTCTAACTGATGGCGTATAAACTTCCATGCTCCCATATTCCGAGGTTCTTCCTGACACCAAACAAATTTTGAAGCTGTCTGATATTTCTTCATAATTTTTACGACATCTTCTTCTATAAATGGAAATAATTGTTCAAAACGAATAATAGCAATGTTATCTATTTTTCTTTCCCGCCTTGATTCAATTAAATCATAATAGACTTTACCAGAACAAAAAATTACTTTTTTTACTCTTTCAGCTTTAATTTCTCTATCAACTTCATCAATTACCGGGATAAATTTTGTTCCTTCATCCAGCTCTGCAAGACTAGAAACAGCTAACTTATGGCGGAGCAAAGATTTAGGCGACATAATAATCAGAGGTTTCCTAAAATTTCTTTTCATTTGACGGCGCAGAAGATGGAATATTGAAGCTGGAGTTGTTGGGTAAGCCACGCACATGTTATCCTCTGCGCATAATTGTAAAAACCTTTCCAACCTTGCTGAACTATGTTCTGGTCCTTGGCCTTCCATTCCATGAGGTAAAAGCACAACAATACCACTCATCCTAAGCCATTTTGTTTCAGCAGAAGAAATGAACTGATCAAAAATAATCTGCGCACCATTGGCAAAATCACCGAATTGCGCTTCCCATATCACTAAACGGTTAGGATCTACTATCGAATAACCATACTCAAACCCAAGCACGCCATATTCAGATAAATTACTGTCCGCAATTTCAAAAAATGCCTGATCTTCCGATATATTATTTAACGGTTCGTAAATTGATTTATCAGTTTGGCTGTGGAGTACGGCATGGCGATGGGAAAAAGTCCCTCTCTCGACATCTTGGCCAGTAAACCTAATTGGTGTCTTTTCATTAAGTAATGTTGCAAACGCTAGTTGTTCCGCCGTGGCCCAATCAATTGGCTGGTCACTCATCAGATCATTGCTTCTTACTTCGAATAATTTAGCTAATTTATGGTTTATAGAAAAATCACCAGGGATGCTACAAAGTTTGATACCAATTTCCTGTAGCACGGACTTATGGACGCCTGTTAACAATTTATCCTCACTAAGACGATCAAAACCAGACCACTGCCCTTCTAACCACTGAGCTCTTGGTTTATAATTTTTAACCTCATTAAATTCTGAGTCTAAAAAACTCTTAAACTTTTGTTTCAGTTCTGGATAATAATTTCTAGCGATCAACCCTGCATTACTCAATTTCTCTGAATAGATAGCAGCTGGGGTTTGTTTATTTTTAATTACCTCATACATTACGCTCTGGGTATACATTGGCTCATCGCCTTCATTATGGCCATATTTACGGTAGCAAACTATATCAACTACCACATCTTTCTGAAATTTTTGCCTATATTCGCAGGCAATTTTAGTAACTAATACTACTGCCTCTACATCATCTCCGTTAACATGAAATATTGGAGCACCAACCACTTTTGCCACTTCTGTACAATATCTACTAGCTCTTGAATCATAGCTATTAGCCGTAAAACCAATTTGGTTATTAATTACTATATGGAATATCCCTCCTACATCATATGGAGCAAGACCAGACATTACTAAACTTTCTGCCACTACTCCCTGGCCGCAAAATGCAGCATCACCGTGAATCAAAATACCCACAACTTTTCTACGGTCGCGATTCATACAATCTTGTTTGGCTCTAACTTTACCGGCAACTACCGGATTTACAGCTTCTAAATGCGAGGGGTTTGCTGTTAAAGAAAGATGAACTTTTTTTCCGGATTTAGTAGTTTTATCTGAAGAATAACCCATATGATATTTTACATCGCCTGTTACACCAAGATCACTTGGAAAGGCACTGCTTCCCATAAATTCAGAAAAAATAGCTCTATAAGGCTTATTCATAATTTTGGTTAGCGTCGATAACCTTCCTCTATGTGCAAGACCAATCACCGCTTCTTCTGCTCCGATAGATGCTGACTCTTCAATTATTCTATCAAGACTTATTATGGAAGCATCCCCACCTTCTATAGAAAACCTCTTAGCTCCAGGAAATTTTACATGTAAATACTGCTCAAAACCTTCTACTTCCACTAGGTCTTGTAGTGTTTGTTTTTTTTCCTCTAACGATAGGTTAATATGAGTACTAATACTATCTAATTTATTATATAACCATTCTTGGGCTACTGAGTTCTCCACATGCGAAAATTCCACTGCTACTGAACCGGAATAAGTTCTGTTTAAAACATTGACAAGTTCGCCGAGGGTAATGATTTTTAGATCATCAAATTCTCCCGATACATCAACAAGCTCTGATAACTGATTCGCATTAAAGCCAAAATCTGCTAAGTTTAATTTCAGCTCTTCCTTAGTTTTTTTTACCTCGAGTCCTAACGGATCTAGGTTAGCTAGGTAATGGCCATGCTCCCTATAGGCCTTAATCATGAACTTTGCTCTCAAAGAATTTTCTGCTAAAGAAGAACTAGTTGGCACGTCTTGATTAGAAGAAATAACCAGTTTATCCTGGATAATAATTTTGGCAGTGGTTTTCAAAGGGGTGATATCACTTTGTACTGCAAAAAATTTTGCCCAACTCGGGTCAATAGAATTTGGATCTTGTAAATATTTTTGATAAAGCTCCTCAATAAATACTGAGTTACTACCAAATAGAAAACTTGAATGTTCAAAATCCTTTCCCACCATTTCCTCCTAAAACAAAATAAATCAACACTTATTAATTAGTATAAAACTACCAAGATTTATAAAATAAACTTTCCAATCCAATAGACAAAAATTTCTACTTCTAAATAAGCTTAGGTATTATTTCTGCATCACTATATAGTTTGGGCAAACGAAAGTGAAAAATAAGCGTTTTCTAAAGTAGTACCTTATAACCATCAATCCCTGTTTACCAAATCCCCTTATATTTTACCACTCTACTTAAAAGCTTTAAATAATATTAGTCATACGATTATATTTAAAGTTACCTATAGTAGCTACACAAACAACAAATTCTTATATCACGTATCCTGTTCTCTTAAATCTGCTTATGCTTACTAACATAACAAGATAACTCTTCTAATACCTTGATAACAATACAAGGGTTTTAGGTTAACCTGTAACATAAATAACCAAGTTCTCTATCAGGAAGAGAGTAATAACCTCCTTTAGGCTAAAACGTTACAAAAATTTTATAATATTAATTTTTGCAACGTAAATAAATTCAGAAAACTTTACAAGTTTGTAGAAAATTGAATATGAAAAGTTTGTTTTTCATCATATTTCTGTTTCTTCATTGGGAAACCCCAGTATACCTTGATAGGAGCAATTTTGGTTATCCATATAAAGCCAAAACCTACTGAAGCTCTTAGAGCTTTATCATTGTAGAATCCTTCTGGAGTAGAAGATTTTGAATCAGCATCCCATAAGGAACCAGCATCCGCAAAAACGGCTCCCGTCACATTAAACTCCTGCGGTAATCCTAGTGGAAAATTCAATTCTGAAGATACAGTATAATATTTCTGACCGCCAAAACCTTCATCGGTTTTTTTATCCCTCGGTCCTATACCCCCTGGAGCAAACCCCCTCAGAGAAGCATCTCCCAAATTAAATCTATCCGAAATCCTTACTTTTTTACCGCTTACACCTTTAATATGACCCGCAGCAGCCGACAGCTTTAATGTGTATTTATTCTCAACAAAGGACTTGAAATATTTACCGTCAAGTTCATGTTTTAGATATTTTGTATTACCGCCAACCCCAGCAAATTCCTGGCTTCCGACTATTAAATAGCCGTTTTTAGGCAATATCCTACTGTCAGTTCTATCGTAAGTCAAACTGTGGCCAATAGCCGAAGTCGTAAATTTACCCATTTGCTCTTTAATAAATACAGAAGCAGAATCTGATGGGCCACTTAGTTTGTCCTGTTTAAGTAAATACTCAACCTCATGAGATAGATCGTCGGTTATGTCATAACCAATCGATGTCTTACCCCCGGTAGAAGTTTTAGAGTAATTCTGTTCACCGTTACCAAAACCACTACCGCGACCATCCTGGGTTCTAAAAAAATTCACTCCTAAAGACAAATCTTTATCAAGAAAATGAGGATTTGTCACACCTCCATAATAGCTAATGCTTTTTTTACCGACTTGTATACCAGCATTTAAATATTTACCAGTACCAAGTAAATTCCTTTCTAAAAAGGATATGCGCCCAAAAGGACCGCCAGCAGTATTATATCCAAGATCTAGTCCAATAGAAGAAGTAGATTTTTCTTCAACATCTATATTAATATCGTAACGGTCTCTTCGATCAGTAGGAGCTATTTTTAGCATTAATTTATCGAAATAATCCAAATTACGAATATTTTGCTCACCTTTTTCAATCTTTGAGCGATTAAATATATCACCTTCTGCTATTTTAAGTTGACGTCTAATAACATGGTCCTCGGTCTTCAAGTTGCCTTCAATATTGATTTTATTTATAAAAATCTTATCAGCCTGATCAACTACGATTACCACATCTACTATTCTAGCTTCCCTATTTGGTTTTATATCAGGATAAACCTCTACTTGCGGATAGCCACGACTTCCCAAATAACTGGTTATTTTCTCGGCAATCGATTCCATAGCGTCTAAATTAAAAGTTTCTCCCTTTTTCTGAGAAATAAACTTTTCCACTTCTGCCGTTTCGACATTTTTTAATTTATTATTAACTGTAATATTCCCAAATTGATATTTATTACCTTCATCAACTGAATAAGTTAATATAAATCCCTCCTTTGTCGGAAGTAAATCCGCTGTAACTGAAATTACGTTAAAATCTGCAAATCCTACTGAATTATAGAATTTGGCAAGCAGATGCTTATCATATTCTATCCTGTCAGGATCATAGGTATCATTAGTCTCTAAAAACCTAAACCATTTAGATTCCTTGGTCATTATAACAGATCTTAATTCAGAATTTGAATAATTCGCATTACCGGCGAAGTAAATGGATTTCACTCCAGTTTTTGGACCTTCAGTAATTTGAAAAATAACTTTGACGGCATTGTTTCCCTGTTCCTCAATTTTAGAGTTAACGTTAACAGAAAATCTACCAGAACGTTTATACATTTCCTTAATTTTTTCTACGTCTGCTCTCAGTTTTGCTTTTCTTAACGATTCACCCGCAACAGTTGAGATTTCATTTGTAAGGATTGCAGATTTTATCTTGGAATTCCCGGTAAAAGTTACTTTGCTTACAAAAGGTGTTTCTTTTACATCAACTCTTAAAACCCCGTTTGCAAAATTTATGGAAACATCTTCAAATAATGAAGTTGCATATAGACTTTTAACGGCATCATTTTGAGATTCTAAAGAAAATTGCTTTCCTTCCCTTAAACCTATATACTCTTCGATGGTTGATGTCTGAATTCTTTGATTCCCATGTACAACAATCTTGGTAATTTTTTCACCGGCAACAGCATAGGAAAAAACAAACAAAGAGCTTGCCAAAAAAAATAGTCTTATTACTTTATTCACAAACACGCCTCTTATAAAAAACAAACTAAAACTTATAGAACAAAATTATGCCCAGAACTAATAGATTTTATAGCAGTTAGAACAAAAATTACAACAAGAAAAACTATTAGGAGACTTACGATCGATATAAATTTTATTAACTACGGAATTTCGGAGCTAAAAACAGATATTACCGGCAAAAATACTCACTATTTTTATTAATTTGTCAGTTTTAATAACATTAAGATTTAAGAAAACGGCTTACAGAAAAACACCAGTGAATTTCAGATAACCATAGAGATTTTTTACAGAAAATATAAATAGCAAATATTGCTTAGGAAAAAGGAGGGAATTTTAAAAATCCTTGACATATGGCGGGGAATATGGAACACGTTGCGAACCTTAAACCAGAACCATAGACTCGAAATTATAAATATCCACCTTTACTAAAAAGGAAGTATAGCACTGACATATCCTGTATGTGAATGATATTTTTTACTTTTATCAAAATCATATCCTATTTCTATATTTACAGACCTTGATCTTTTTATTTTTAACGAAGTCCCTACTTTGTAAAGTGTCTTCTGTAATTTACTTGATGGTGTAATGAGTGATTCTATACCGTCTAAAATTGTTATTATAGTGTTATCGTTATTGGAAGTAAGTTTATTCGTATATTTTACGTGTATTTTCAGGTATTATTAAATATGAATCCAGTTCAATTGCTTTGCTCACCTTGATACCAAGTAAGCCAGTGGTTTTATCTACCTTCCTTACTGCTACTCCTCTGTTAAAGCCAACTCCTTTTTCTTGATACTTGCTTATGGGCAACTCATCATATGTAATACCTATGTTTTGGTATTATGTGCACCTTACCTTGAGTTATATAATCGTAGTATAATCCCAGTTTACCTCCATATAAATCGCTTTCAGTCATCGCTTTCAGTCTTTGCATACGAAATATCTCCGCTTAAGTTCATATTATAACTTGACTTATTAATATAACTTTTTCCATATCTAGCTTGAGCATCTATAAATATATTTTTATTCAATTCATAAAACCCATAAAGAGTTGCAATATGGTTATTTATTCTTTCCTTTGTATTATTCCCTTTACATTATCCTGAATAAACGCATAGGCAAGCCCTACCGAATTATCCATAAGATCCAGACCTACAACTACACCCTGTTGATCTGATTTATAACCTTGTACCAAGTTATATATTGACTTTGTTTTGCATCTGATTTTAAGCCCTTGATCCATATTTCATCTTGTATCGTAATTTCATTACCCGCTGAGACTGTATAACCATCTAAGTTAACTGATGTCATTCTTGTATCAGTGATCTGATTAAGATTTATCATATAATTTAATATGGTATCAGTTGTTAATGTATCTGGTTTTTGTATTAGCGTAAAATTATCTACACTTTTTGCAAAGCGTGGATCGGTAAAATATAACTGCTTTTGTTGATTTAGCGATTATATGGCATTATTGATTCCTACCTTTAATCCTTTTACTGCAGCATCTTGATTATAAATAATTCTTTTAATTCTGTCTTGTTGATATATTTGTTTGATTTCCTTCCCTTAATTCTTTCTTAAGGTTGTTTACTTCTGAAGTTATCCCGATTATTTGTTGATTTATACTAGCTATTAATTTACTTATCTCGTTTATTTCTACTTCTAGTGCTTTCCTGCATTTCTGGAGAATGATTGAGTACTTAGACCTATAGAAACTCTTATCATATGTTTTATAGGAATGAAAGGTTGATTTTAAGAAAGCATGTTCCAATTACCGCATAGACTTTATGATGATATAAATAAGAACACCATTACAAATGGTTACATTTGACTTAATATGTAAGATGGTAAATTTTGTAGAAAAACTGAGTCTAGCCCCCTATTTCCTTGATAAAGGTACTAATAATACAAAGAGATTTTCTACATATTCATCCAAATTGTCAGATAGAATAATCAACTCTAGCCATTTTTTGCCTTTCCTGCGGAAATTAGAAAAGACATATATACTACTAATGTAATTGGGCCACCTCAGAGAATATCACCCAGAAAAGTAACTCATATAAAATGCAAAACATTGCTACAATATTCAGAAATAAGAGTACAGAAAAATATTCCAGCAATCAAGAACGGATTTTGGCTAAGATTAAATGCGACTATAAAATAAATCAGGCTAACATTAAGTAATTCTATAATTTTCTTAGCTCGCATTTTTACTCCCATAATTAATTAACTCAACTGTACGGTTTTTTGAGAAGTAAGTAATATTTTTGTAGTTCAAGGAAAATAAAACTTACTATAGAGTTATAGTCAAAGGTTGTAAAAAATTGGGGAATATATTTCTCTCATTTAAGTTATCATTAATAATATCATTTTCATGAGTGCTATCTATAAATTTTCTACCATATTAATAACTTAGGCAATACGGTTTTTACCTAGTAAAGGTTTCCAGTTTTTTTCTCTGCTTCAAGAAATAATTTATAGATAACAGCAATATATTCTTATTTTATTGCTTTTTACAGGTTTTGCTCTGACATAATTTTTCAAGGTTTTAGTTTTGTACATATAAAATTTGCAGAGCAAAACTTAACACTAACTTTTTATTTCTATTCTTTTTGTAATTCCTTTCTCTTTTTTAGGTATTTTTAGGTATAAAACTCCATTTTCAAAGATGGCATTTATTTCATCGGCATCTATATTAGAAGGTAAATTAATAGCTCTTTGCATAGTACCATAATAACATTCCCTTATATAATAATCTTTGCCTTCTTTTTCTTCTTTCTCTA
>SXGQ01360265.1_pt1 | contig 15705 bp, 19 predicted proteins | sample 3178371 | NCBI WGS metagenome assembly SXGQ01 (sample SAMN11356859, study PRJNA531348) | freshwater metagenome | isolation source: freshwater sample F1-20 | place: China: Fuxian Lake, Yuxi | collected 2017-12-25
AATACAAGATGCGCTCTGTCGTGGTGGTCTTGCCCGCATCGATGTGCGCAGAAATACCGATATTGCGATAGCGCTCGATAGGAGTCTTGCGTGCCATGGTCAACCTCTTGGGGAATCAGATTTAAAAACAGGAAAGTGTCTGCGCCATTGATGACAACAGATCGGGCTGTTGCAGCGCGGGGATTTTGGCTACGCATGCATTCAGCATGCGAACCCCGCCACAGCAAACAGCTGCTTCGATCAGAAGCGGAAGTGTGAGAAAGCCTTGTTGGCTTCGGCCATGCGGTGAACTTCGTCACGCTTTTTCATGGCGCCGCCACGTCCTTCGGCCGCTTCTAACAATTCGTTGGCCAGGCGCAAAGCCATGGATTTCTCACCACGCTTGCGCGCAGCTTCTTTGATCCAACGCATGGAAAGTGCCAAGCGACGCACCGGGCGAACTTCGACGGGAACTTGGTAGTTGGCGCCACCGACACGGCGAGATTTCACCTCTACCATCGGTTTGACATTGTTGATGGCGTTGCTGAACAACTCCAACGGATCTTTACCGGATTTGGCCTGGATTTGCTCGAGGGCGCCGTAGATGATGCGTTCGGCGACAGCTTTTTTGCCGCTTTCCATCACCACGTTCATGAATTTGGAGAGTTCGATATTGCCGTATTTGGGATCTGGCAGTATTTCCCGTTTCGGGACTTCGCGACGACGTGGCATATTGCTTCCTTTGTTGCTTCAGTTGGTTGCCGAGGTGACAACCTTGAGAACCCATCAGGCCCTCACTTACTTGACCCGTGCAGACACCGCGTCCGCACTGGCAGGTCTTGGTGGAATAAGCCCTTGCCGGGGCTTACCCAACCACCTGAAAAAATCAGGCTTTCTTGGGGCGCTTAGCGCCGTATTTGGAACGTGATTGCTTGCGGTCTTTGACGCCTTGCAAATCGAGTGAACCACGTACGATGTGGTAGCGCACACCAGGCAAATCTTTGACTCGACCACCGCGCACCAGCACCACTGAGTGCTCTTGCAAGTTGTGGCCTTCGCCACCGATGTATGAAATCACTTCAAAACCATTGGTCAAACGTACCTTGGCCACCTTGCGCAGGGCGGAGTTTGGTTTTTTGGGTGTGGTGGTGTAGACGCGTGTGCAAACGCCACGGCGCTGAGGCGAATTTTGCATCGCAGGGCTCTTAGACTTGGTCTTTTCGACCTCGCGTCCTTGACGCACCAATTGGTTGATGGTTGGCATTGACAACGTCCTTCAACGTTTGAACTTGGAAAAGAAAGAGGGATTCGGGAATTTCCGAAAAGCCTGACAGTATAGCAGTATGTGGCCGTCGTGCATTTCGTACAAAACCATCCGAAAAGTAGCCTTAAAGCGCTACTTGAGCCACAGGGTCAAACTGTCCCAGGTTCTGCCGAAAAATCCCGCCTCTTCCACACCAGACAAGGTCACCAACGGTATTTCTACCAGTGGCGTCTGGTCGAGCAACACCTTCAAGCTGGCCACCGGCTGGTTTTTTTGCAAAGGCGCCAGCATGGGTTCGGGTCGGGTGACCAAGGTTTTGATCTTGCTGGCCTGTCCCTGGGGGACAGCCACGACAATCGCCTGGCGGCTGCCCAGCCCGACCTGCGCCTCACGGCCTTTGAACACAGCCGGGGTCACGACCGCCTGACCGGCATCAAACAACTTGATGCCGTCAAACGCGGTGTAGCCCCAATTGAGTAACTTTTGCGCTTCTTCAGCACGCGCGTTTTCGCTGGCAGCGCCCAACACAATCGCCAGCAAACGGCGGTCCTTTAAATTGGGAAAGTCGCGCTTGGCAGTGGCCACCAAACAATACCCAGCGGCATCGGTGTGGCCGGTCTTCAGACCGTCCACCGTTGGATCGCGAAACAGCAGCAAATTGCGGTTACTGTCGTTGGCAGCTGGCGTTCCAGGATAGCGGTATTTTTTAATGGCGTAATAACCCACATTGCCTGGAAAGTCGTTTATCAGCCGGGTGGCCAACGTGGCCAAATCGCGCGCTGTGGTCAAGTGCCCAGTTTGGGTCAAGCCTTCAGGGTTTTTGAACTGGGTGTTGTGCATGCCCAGTGCTTTGGCTTGGGCATTCATCATGTCGACAAAATGTTCGCTGGTACCTCCCACCCCTTCGGCCAGCGCCATGGTGGCATCGTTGCCTGATTGGACAATCATGCCCTTGATCAAGTCCTCAACCGGGACTTGCATTTTCGGGTCGATGAACATGCGCGAACCTTCCATCTTCCAGGCCTTGGGGCTGACCGAGAAGGTTTGTTGGAGAGTGATTTTCTTTTGCCGCAATGCATCAAACACCAAATAAGCGGTCATCAATTTGGTCAGCGACGCGGGCTCGACAGGTGTGTCAGCGGCTTTTTCTGCCAACACTTGAGAGGCGCTGACATCGAGCAACAAATAGGATCGGGCGGCAATTTCAGGAGGTTGCGGTGTTTGGGCCAAGGAGGCACACACCGGAACTAGGCTCAGCAAGCCGATCAAAAACGCATGTTTCATGTGGGTACGGGTAGCGGTGACAGGACAGTCAAGCCCTCAGATGGCGCAATGCCAATGATTTCAACAACGGCAATTGTCCATGAAAGAAATGCCCTGTGCCGGGCAAGACCATGACGGGCAATGCCTGAGGCCGGGCCCAATCCATCACGGCAGATAACGCAACGGTGTCATCGGTTTCGCCATGCAACACCAATGCGCAATCGAGGGCATCAGGCGGCAATGGCGGCGCATCGAAATGGGTCACTGCCGTGCCGACCAAGAGGATTTTTTGAACACGCGTACTGGGCCACAAAACTTGAACCGCTTGGCAAGCCACGAACGCGCCGAAGGAAAAACCCGCCAACACCAGCGGCATGTCTGTGGGCCATTGGTTCACGAGTTGCAACAAATCTTCGGTCTCACCACGGCCTTCGTCGTACGTACCTTCGCTGTCACCCACGCCACGAAAGTTAAATCGCAAACAGTCCCAGTCGGCCGCCACGCAGGCTCTGGCCAGTGTTTGCACCACTTTGTTGTCCATGGTGCCGCCAAACAACGGATGCGGGTGAGCAACCACGGCCAATCCTTTGGACAGCCCCTGCGGTTTGTCACAAATGGCCTGTACACGACCTGCACCGGCCTGCAGCGTCAGGGTCTGTGTCAGCCCCGCCATGGCGTCAACGCCCGACGTGGTCAGGCAGCATCAACCGTTCAACGGGTTGACCGTTTTGTAAATGCGATTCGATGATTTCATCGATGTCTTGTGTATCCACAAAGGTGTACCAAATGGCCTCGGGATACACCACCATCACTGGACCACCCGCACAGCGGTCCAGGCAACCTGCTTGGTTGACTCGCACCCCTTGCGCACCATTGATGCCCAGTGCTTTGACGCGGGTTTTGCAATGCTTCCAAGCGGCTTGCGCTGCGTGATCGGTGCAACAGGCTTGGCCTTCTTCGCGTTGGTTCAAGCAGAAAAAAACATGGTGTTTGTAATAGCTGGGTTTTGTCATAGGGGAATTCTAGGCGCGATGCAAAAATGCACGGATACGCACCATGCGCCAGCAGGCCCATGCCAACAAACACCACGGCCACCAAGCACTGAACCAGGCCGTGAGGCCGTGAAAGCGGATAAAACGGCCCTGCTCCCATGTTTGCATGGTTTGCGCAAAATAGGTGCTGGCAGGCGTGATGTTGAGCAGCAGCAACAACAGCGACTGCGTCAGGCACAGCATCCACAACAAACGGTGTTCCTGCCACTTGATCACCGCCAAACTCAGCAACACACCGCCGCCCATGCCGCCCCAAACCTGCGGGGACAACCAATGCCAAGCGCGCTCTGGACCGTAGGTCAAGGTGGCCGACAAGCCGTTGGCCAACACGGCACACACCATCACCAGCCACACGCCCGCGAGCCGCTGTGAAAAACGCTGGCATACCGACAGCACCAACAGACCAGGAACCCAAACCCCCAGTGTGACGAACAGCATTTCAAGAGCGGGTGTCATGGTGAGAAACCAAGCTTCGCTGATTTGAACCATGTGGTTGGCGGCTGCGGGAAAAGTGTCTTGCAAGATTTTTTCCAATCGCTCAAACACATGACCCAAACCAAAGGGCACGGTTACCGGATAGAGCAACGCCAAAGGCCACAACACCAGCAACACCAAACTGCCACTGGCGTCGGGCATCAGCCATTGGCTGCGAAATTGAGACCAGCGATAAAGCCATCCGCGCTTTTCCAACACCAAGGCCAAGACCGCACCCAGCAAAGCGCCTGATGTGTTGAGCAACCAATCGAGTTGCGACGGCACGCGGGTTGGCAAATAGGTTTGCAAACACTCCAGGGCAAACGACAGCACACAAGCGCAGACAACAGCAAACACCCCAGAGCCTGCGCGTGTCCACTGCGAACGCATCGCCGCCAAACACCACCAAAACCCCAAAGGAAAATAGCCCAGCAGGTTGCTGTAAATGTCAAACCACGTGTTGTAGGCAGACCAAGGAGCGCCCACAAAAAACCAAGGCGCGATGTCTTGGTTGCGCCAATCTTCAAACGGGTAAAGGCTGGCATACACGATGACCAGCACACACAACCCTGACAAGGCCCAAGCAGTGGTGCGGCGTTTGGCGCTCATGGGCATGCAAAACCGTCAAAAGGGTTTGACCACCACCAAAACAACCGCCGCCACCAACAGCAACACCGGCGCTTCGTTGAACCAGCGGTACCAAATATGCGAGTGGGTGGCTGCACCCGATTCGAAAAACCGTAGATGGCGTGCGCACAGATGGTGGTAGCCCAGCGCCAACACCACGGCCAGCAACTTCCCTTGCATCCAATAGGTGGGCGGCATGCCCCCAATGCCATAGCCCAACCACAAGACAAGCCCCAAAATCAAAGCCGGCCACATCAACAAAGTCATGAACCGCAACAATTTGCGCGACATCAACAGCAACCGCCGGCGCTCCGCGACCGATTCAGGCGGCACCATGGCTAAATTGACAAAAATTCGCGGCAAATAAAACAAGCCGGCAAACCAACTCGCCACAAACACAATATGAAAAGCTTTGACCCAGAGCATGGCTTGAGTTTAGTGCCATGGCTTGAACACCGAGACGAGGGACGCGACACGTTCTGGGTGTCACTGGGGTTTCACCCCAAAGGCGAACCCACGCGATGCGGCACAATTTCCGCCATGACGATTCCTACCCACTACCCCGCCACCCGCTTGCGTCGCCTCAGACGCGATGACTTCACCCGCCGACTCGTGCGCGAAAACAACTTGGCTGTCCATGACCTGATTTACCCCGTGTTTGTGCTCGATGGCGAAAAAAAACGCGAAGCCGTCACCTCGATGCCCGGGGTCGAGCGACTCAGCCTCGATTTGCTGCTGCCGGTCGCCGAGAAATGCGTGAAGCTTGGCATTCCCGTCATGGCCTTGTTTCCCGTGATCGACCCAGGCCTCAAAACCCCTGACGGCCGCGAGGCGACCAACGCCCACGGCTTGGTACCCCGGGTGGTCAAAAGCCTCAAGCAACATTTTCCCGAGCTCGGCGTGATGACCGATGTGGCGCTGGATCCTTTCACCAGCCACGGCCAGGATGGGCTGCTCGACGACAGCGGCTACATACTGAACGACCCCACGGTGCAAGTGCTGGTGCAGCAAGCCTTGACGCAAGCCGATGCGGGTGTCGATATCGTGGCGCCCAGCGACATGATGGACGGACGCATCGGCGCGATTCGCCAAGCCTTAGAAACGCATGGCCATGTGCATACCCGCATCATGGCTTACAGCGCCAAATACGCCAGTTCGTTTTACGGCCCGTTTCGCGATGCCGTGGGTTCGGCCGCCAATCTGGGCAAAAGCGACAAAAAGGTCTACCAGATGGACGCGGGCAACTCCGATGAAGCCTTGCGCGAAGTGGCCATGGACATTGCCGAAGGGGCAGACATGGTCATGGTCAAACCCGGCATGCCCTACTTAGACATCGTACGCCGTGTGAAAGACGAGTTCAAAGTGCCCACCTTTGCCTACCAGGTGTCGGGTGAATACGCCATGCTCAAAGCCGCAGCCCAAAACGGCTGGCTCGACCACGATTTGGTCATGATGGAAAGCCTGCGGGCCTTCAAGCGGGCCGGAGCCGATGGCGTTCTGACTTACTTTGCCCGGGATGCGGCACGTCTCATCCGCCAAGGCTGAACCCCCCCATGCGGGTCTTCACTGTCTCAGGGACACAGGTTCAAGCCGGTCTGACCTTGCCCCGGCAGCTGCCGGAAAGTGGCTACGTTTGGATCGCTTGCTCGCGCGAAAAATTCCAATCCGAACTGTCAAACCTTCAAAGCACCCTTGAAAGTCTCACCGGTCAAACCTTGGTGGACTTGCATGTTTCAGACCTGCTGAATGCCCAACTCCCCTCGCGGTTCGACTTCAGCTCGCATTACGACCTGATGGTGTTTAGGCGACTGGCCCAACGCAACAACAACGGCCCAAGCCACGCTGGCCAAGGCTTGAATTCATCGGGCGCCAAGAACTCAGCGCAGGGTTTAGATACTGATTTACCCCCAAATTCAAATCGGCAGGGCAAACGGTCCGGCCCCCCCGTGTTGCACCGCATAGACACCAGCCCGGTTGGGTTTGCGGTGTTTGACCGGGTGCTATTGAGCGTTCACCCCAGCGACTGTGCCGTTCGCGAAGCCTATGCCGCCCGCCTGCTGGCCAGCGCAATGGCCACCGCGCAAACCCCTGATTCGGCCGACCAACGCTCAGCAGGGGCGCGCGGTGTACCCGCCAGCCCCGCCGACATGATGCTGCGCCTATTGAGCCAAATGGTCGATGGCTACCTTGATTTGAGGCGCGAACTGAGTCGCCAACTCGATCACTGGCAGGCCGAATTGCTCAACCCCAGAACACGCTTCAACCGCTGGGATGCGTTGTTGCAAGCCCGCATGGCCCTGCACCAGTTGGAAGCCCTGTGTGACGACCAGCGAACCGCCGTTCAAACCTGGACAGAATCTCTGGACACTTGGGGCGTTGGCAAAGACGTCCGCGCCGAACGCGAACACGAGTTGCTCAAAATCCGCAGCCGGGATGTGTTGGAACACATTGAGCGCGTGGTCCAACATGTGCGCAGACTGGAGCACAACACCGAAACCGCCGTGCAAATGCACTTCAATGTGCAAGGCAACCGCACCAACGACATCATGCGCACCCTGACCGCGCTGACGGCGATCTTCTTGCCTCTGAACCTGATCGCCGCCGTGTTCGGCATGAACTTCGAGTTCATGCCCTGGTTGCACCAGGCCAGCGGGTTTTGGTGGACGCTGGGCGGCATGTGCCTGATAGCCACAAGCATGGGCCTGATTTTTTGGCGCAAACGCTACCTTGCCCGCACGGGCGACTGAGTCCCCCTCAGCCCCTACCGAATCCAGCTGCCTCTGCGGGGGTAAGCAACTGTTCCAGATTGCTTCCGCCCGTGGAAACTGTTGGAGCGAGCCCCTGCTTGCGAATGTTTGCAGAGGCTGGGGGCTTGCCGTCAGTTTGCGCTCAAGTGCTGGGCAAAAAACGCCAAGCATCTGTCCGATGCAAGCTGGGCCGATGGGGCGTGCCACGAACCGCGCTGGTTGCAATTAAAGCCATGATGGGCGGCATAGGTGTGAACCTGCACCTCGGGGTGCGCCTTTTTGAAAGCCTCGACCGAATCCATCGGAATCCACTTGTCCTCTTCGGCAAAGTGCGCCAACACGGGCACTTTGGTTTGACGCGCAGCTTCTGCCTCGGTGGTCACGCCGCCACCGTAATAAGGCACGGCGGCACTCAAACCCGTCAGGGTGCAGGCCGCACGCCAGGTCAGCAAACCACCCCAGCAGTAACCCACAATGCCCACTTTGCCCCCTGATACCTTGGCCGCATGGTCAATGGCGGCCTGAATGTCTTGCATCACGCCCGGTGCGGGCAAAGCCTCCACCGCCGTTTTGTAGCCAAAACCTTCGCCCATATCGGCATCGGTATAGCCCAATTCAATGCCCGGCTTGACGCGTTGAAACGCGGCTGGGGCCACCGCAACATAGCCCTGGGCAGCGTAGCCGTCGGCCACTTGGCGAATGTGGCTGTTCACGCCAAAAATTTCTTGAATCACCACCACCGCCCCCTTGGGGGTCCCCACAGGGCGGGCTTCGTAGGCAGGCACTGCGGTGCCATCGGCTGCTTTCAGTTCAATCATGCTTCCCATCGTCATCTCCTGATGTTGAAAATCACCTCGTTACATCAACTCGCCAGTGCCTGCTCGAGAAAATCAAGTCGGTCCTGGCCCCAAAAAATCTCACCCTCCAGCACATAACTGGGCGCTCCAAACACCCCCGCCGCTATGGCCGCCTGGGTGTAGGTTTCGTAAAGCGCCTGCACCTCCGAACTGTGCGATTGCGCCAGCAAACCAGCTGAAAGCTTTTGCTCTTGCAGCAACTCAGCCAACACGGCGTCATCGGCCATGTTGCGCTCTTGAGCCCAGCACGCGGTCAGCAATGCGCCCGCCATGGCCATGGCCGCAGCGGCACCGTGGGCCATGTCGGCTGCAATGATCAGACGAGCCGCAGGGTCGCCCCCAACCGGAAAATATTGGGGTTTCAGATTTAAAGGGATTTTCAGGTGTTGGCTAAACCGCCGCAACTCCACCAAACGGTAGGCCTGGCGCTGCGGCGCTCGCTGACCCAAAGGCAGGCCCCCCGAGATCGGAAACACCTTGCCACCCAAATCCATGGGCATCACGCGCAGCGTGGCCCCGGTTCGCGCCACGATATCGACCAAGCGCTGGTGGCCCAAGTAAGCCCAAGGGCTTTGCGGTGCGAAGTAATAGTCCACTGTGCGACCCATGAGGCCTCCCGGTCTGTTGTGTAATCTTTGAACGAAAAAGCGGCTAAAACCGCACCCTTCTATTTTTGCAGGAGAAACTGGATGAACAAGGTCTTGTTGGTGACCGGCGGCAGCCGCGGTATTGGCGCTGCCACCGCCCTTTTAGCGGCCCAAAAGGGTTGGTCTGTGGCGGTCAACTACACCGCCAACTCTTTGGCCGCTGACGAAGTGGTGCGCCAGATTCGGGCATCTGGGGGGCAGGCTATGTCCATCCAGGCCGATGTGGCCGACGAAGCCCAAGTGCTGCGCATGTTTGAACACATCGACGCCAAACTCGGCCGCCTGTCCGGCTTGGTCAACAACGCAGGCGTGGTTGATGTGACCGCCCGGGTGGACGAAATGAGCGTGGCCCGCTGGAAGCGCATGTTCGACATCAACGTGATCGGCAGCCTGATTTGTGCCCGCGAAGCCGTGCGCCGCATGAGCACCCAACACGGAGGCGAGGGCGGCAGCATCGTCAACGTCTCCAGTGCTGCTGCCCGGCTGGGTGCACCCGGCCAATATGTGGACTACGCCGCAGCCAAAGGCGCGATTGACGCCTTCACCATTGGCTTGGCCAAAGAAGTGGCGGCCGAAGGCATTCGGGTCAATGCCGTTCGCCCGGGCCTGATCGAGACCGACATCCATGCCTCGGGCGGCTTGCCCAACCGCGTCAAAGACCTGCAACACCTGGTACCCGCCAAGCGCGGAGGCTCGGCAGAAGAAGTGGCCGAAGGCATTGTGTGGCTGCTGTCGGACAGCGCCAGCTACACCACCATGAGTTTTCTCGACATTTCGGGCGGTCGCTGATGGCCACCATCAAGTATTACTGGGAAGACATGCAAGTGGGTGAAAAACGTGACTTGGGCACCATCACACCCTCTCGCGAAGAAATTATTGCCTTTGCCAGCCAGTTTGACCCACAGCCCTTCCATCTGGACGACGAGGCGGCCAAAGCCTCGGTGTTTGGCGCCCTGTCTGCCAGCGGATGGCACACCTGTGCCATGGCCATGCGCCTGATGGTGACCAATTTCATGCACGAAACATCCAGCTTGGGGTCCCCGGGTCTGGAAAACATACGTTGGCAAAAACCCGTTTACCCTGGCGACACCCTGCACCTTTACAGCACGGTGCTGGACATCAAACCCATGAGCAAGCGACCCGATGTGGGCATGACCCGTACCCTGTGGGAATTGTTCAACCAACACGGCGACAAAGTGTTGCACATGGAAGGCTGGGGCATGTACCGCCGCCGAACACCCGCCAGCCCGGTCAGCCCCGCTTGAGCCGCCAAGGCACAATGCGCCGATGGAATTCAAACCACTCATTACCCTGCTGGCCATCGTCAACCCACTGGCCATCGTCCCTTTTTTCATCCACTACACCCAGGGCTTTAGCCGGGCGCAGCGCAAACGGACCATCTGGGTTTCGTCGTTCAGTGCCTTTGTGGTGATTGCGGCCAGCGCCTTGTTGGGCCTGCAAATTCTGGAATTTTTTGGCATCTCATTGGCCAGCTTCCAGGTGGGGGGCGGCCTGCTGCTGCTGACAGCCGCCTTGTCCATGCTGAACGCCCAACCGGCCGAATCGCGCGCCAATGCCGAAGAAGTGCACGACGCCGAAACCAAAGCCGCCATGGGGGCCAGCATCGCCGTGGTGCCGCTGACCATCCCCCTGTTGACGGGTCCGGCCACCATGTCCACCGTGGTGATTTTTGCGGAAAAAGCCAAGACATTTGCCCAACTCGGCACCTTGGTTGGCTACGGCGTGGTCATCGCATTGGCCACCGCCCTGTGCTTTTCGCTGGCCACCCCCATCGCCCGCATCTTGGGCAAAACCGGCATCAACGTCATGACCCGACTCATGGGCCTGATTCTGGCTGCGCTGGCAGTAGAAGTGATGACGGACGGGCTGCACAAGCTTTTCCCGGTGCTGGCCAGAGGAATTTAAGGCCCCAATGCACAATAAGACATGCAAACCGAACCCCTGATTGCTCTGCTCCAGCAACAGCTGCCAAAGCTGCTGGCGATCTATGCTTTTGGCAGCCGCATTCAACAGCAAGGTCAATTGGCGCGCCCAGACAGCGATCTGGATCTGGCAGTTTTGCTCGAAGGCTATGCCGACCCCCTGGTTCTTTTCGAACTGTCCGGGGAACTTGCCGATCTCACCGGCTGTCCAGTGGACCTGCTGGACATGCGCGCAGCCTCTACTGTCATGCAGTACCAAATCTTGACGCAAGGCACGACCTGGTGGCGTAAAAACGTCCAGGCCGGGTTGTTTGAAGCCGCCATGCTGAGCGAAAAAATGTCACTGGATGAAGCCCGCGCCGGGCTGATTCAGGACGTCAAGCAAAGGGGGCGCGTGTATGGCCGATGACGTTTTGTTAAACAAAGCTGCCACCATAGAACGGTGCGTTGCGCGAGCACGGGAAGAATACACAGCCGATCCCGATACGTTTGCAAGCAACTTCACCAGGCAAGACGCGGCCATACTGAACATACAGCGGGCATGCGAGGCGGCACTGGACATGGGCCATCACATTATTCGCCGCGAAAGCCTGGGCCTGCCCCAGAGCTCACGCGATGTGTTTGCCGTGCTGGCCCATGCGCTTTGGCTTGAGGCCGATACAGCCGAAGCGATGAAACGCATGGTCGGCTTCAGAAACATTGCCGTTCACGAATACCAAACACTTTTGCTGCCCATCATGGTCAACATCATCCAGTTCCACCTGGAAGATTTTTTGCACTTTGTACGTCAAACGCTGACGAAAGACAGCATGCCCAGCGGCACTTGAACCAAGCCGTTCAAATTCAGTTCACGGGCTCACAAGTCACCACCGTCTTGACCGAATTGGCGATGTAACAAGCCTCATGGGCTTCGTGGTGCATTTGGTCAATTTGCAAAGCAGTTGGCATCAGGGCACCAGAAAATTGAACTGCTGGCCTCAGCGTGACCTGCGTCATGGCCACCTTGCCCTCGCCGTTTTTACCCATCTTGCCAATGGCCGCGTCGCGGTAACTGTCGACGCAAAACCTTCGTTTAACGGCAATGGACAAAAACCAGAGCATGTGACAACTGGACAAAGAAGCCACAAAAGCCTCCTCGGGATCAACGGCCGCAGCATCCGACATGGGCAAAGGCACCACATGGGGGGAGGAAGAACCGGCCACCTCTGCACCCCCGTCAAATTTCAACAAGTGCTTTCTGCTGTAAGCGTTGTCCAGAAAATTCTGCTCCCCTCGCTGCCAAATAACGATTGCCGTGTGGTGGTCCATGTTGATCCCAAATAGAGTGGCTTTTACTGCATCCATGCAGCTCTGCGCAAAGGGTTGAAGCTAAAACTCCAATGAAGAGGGCTTGAACCAAATTCCACCTGCGTCACCCCACAAGTTAACCACCACATTCACAGTGATGTGATTATGATGACCTTGGTTTTATTATAAAAACCAAAAATACCTCTTAATGAAATAAAAACGACATCAAGGGTATGCATGATCGAAACTGGTTTATCAACTTCGGGAAACTACATGACGACTTTCAAACTGAATGCTACCCACCTGGCCCTTGCAACAGCGGTTTTGCTGAGCGCCTGCGCCCAAACGGGCATGACCGCAAAATCCGGCATCTCGTACCCCACGCTCAATGGCGCACAGCCCTTGGTCATTGGCCATCGCGGTGCCAGCGGTTACCTGCCCGAGCACACCCTCGCGTCTTATAAAAAGGCCATTGAGCAAGGTGCCGATTTCATTGAACCTGATCTGGTGGTCACAAAAGACGGCCACTTGGTGGCGCGCCACGAACCCAACATCACGGCCACCACCGACGTCTCGGCCAAGCCTGAATTTGCCAGCAGGAAAACCACCCACAAGGTCGATGGGGTGAACGAAACAGGCTGGTTTGCCACCGACTTCACACTGGCCGAACTGCGCACGCTGCGCGCCAAACAGGCCAACCCGGTGCGCGATGCCTCGTTTAACGGGCAATTTCAAATACCCACTTTTCGCGAAATCCTGGACCTTGCCAAATCGGAGTCCATGCGCACGGGGCGCACCATTGGCGTGTATCCCGAGACCAAACACCCCACCTACCATGTAGACGCACAACTGCCGATCGAGCCACGACTGCTGGCCTTATTGGCCGAGTACGGTTACACCCAAAAAACCTCCCCGGTGATCATTCAGTCGTTTGAGGTGAGTAACCTGAAAGCCATGCGCAAACTGACCCAAGTTCGCTTGGTGCAACTTGTGGACGGTGACGATGTGGACGCCAAAGGCCGGGTCACTCTGGCGGCCCCCTATGACAAGCCCTACGATTTTGCGGTGAACAAAGACAGCCGAACCTTTGCCGACCTGCTGACCCCCAAGGGCTTGGCCGAAGTCAAAACCTACGCCGACGGCATTGGCCCCTGGAAACCCTATCTGGCCAGCGCCGCCCAAGTGATGGGTGCCGACGGCAAACCTCGCGACCTGAATGGCGACGGCAAGATTTCTGACGCCGATCGCATTGCCCTGCCCCCAACCGATGTGGTCAAAAACGCGCACGCAGCGGGCCTGTTTGTCCACGCCTACACCTTCCGCAGCGAGCAGCCGGGTTTGCTGTCTGATTACAAAGGCGACCCCAAAGCCGAGTACAAGCGCTTTTTTGAACTCGGTGTAGACGGCCTGTTCAGCGACTTCCCGGACACGGCGGTGGCTGCACGCGCTGGGAAGTAAAAGAGGCTGTTTAGCCCGTCACGCAGGCCAGCCCACTGTCACCCCCGACTTGATCGGGGGTCCATGCCTTTGCTCCCTTGCTGAGATGGATACCCGGTCACGCCGGGCATGACAAAACAGTTGGATATGACGCCAACAACGGGCATTAAGAAAATAGCGAGTAGGCGAAATTCGCCTACACAACTCTGGTATCTCACCCCCCAAAGCCCTGCGCCAGCCCTTTGCGCAAAGCATCTACCAGTGCCGCCACCGCTCGCGGCACATGGGGGGCATAGGGGCGAATGGCGTAAATGGTTTCGGCGAAAGCGCCCACGGGTTTCCAGTCGGGCAGCACGCGCACCAGTTTGCCTTGCCGCAAAGACGACTGGGCGCTGAAATCGGGCACCAGGGCGATGCCTGCGCCCGTGAGCGCGGCTTCGCGCAGCGCTTCGCTGTTGTTGGCGGCAAAATTGCCGGTCACGGGCACCGTGATGCGGTCGTTGCCGTTCGGCACGCCCTCTGCACCCGGCATCTGGCCGATACCCTCAAAAGTCCAGGCCGGGGTGTCTTGCGAGCGTGGATAGTGCAGGCAATTGTGGGTTTGCAAGTCGGCCGGGGTTTGCGGCTCGCCCCGGCGTCTTAAATAAGCGCGGGTCGCCACCAACACCGATTCGGTGGGGCACAGTGCCCAAGCCACATGGGTATCGGGCGGGCGGGCGGTGTGTCGAATGGCCAAATCAAAGCCTTCGGTGGCCAGGGTGCTGAGGCGGTCTGACAGGTCTAACTCGATCCGCACCTCCGGAAAATCTCGCAAAAAGTCGGCAAACAAGGGCACCAGTTGCTGACGGGCCAGTGCCACGGGTGCCGTCACGCGGATCAAACCGCTGGGCTGCCCGGCCAAGTCGCGCACTTGGGCAAAGCTTTGTTCGATCTGTTCAAAAGAAGCGCGGGTGTCGTCCACCAGCTTTTGCCCCGCCTCGGTCAGCCGCAGGCTGCGGGTGGTGCGCTGCACCAAAGTGACTTTGGCGGCGCGCTCCAGCTCGGCAATGCGCTGGCTCATGGCGGCCTTGCTCACACCTAGGCGCGCAGCGGCAGCCGTGTAACTGCCTTGCTGGGCCAGCACGCTGAGCCAGTGCAGATGGGTCCATAGGGTGTTGATTTTTTGGTTTTCCATCCTGGCATTGTTCACTATTTTGAACAATCAATTCAGTCTTGAGTACTTGCGGGCGGTGACAGGCCTGCCTAAACTGCGGCACAAGCTTAAAACTTTGGCCTAAACCTTGGCTTAAACCTTGGCGCGTTGGGGCGCGCTCCCGTAATTTCATAACCCATCAAAGCGTCCCCATTCATCAACGCTTTGCAGACACCACAACATTCAAGGAGACGGACATGAGCATCACGAACATCGGTCATTACATCAACGGCCAGCCGGCTGCAGGCACTTCAGGCCGCAGCCAAGCAGTCACCAACCCGGCCACAGGTGCCGTCACCGGCAGCGTTGCACTGGCCAACAGCGCCGAAGTGGCGAAGGCCGTGGCCGCAGCCAAAGCCGCTTTTCCGGCTTGGGCCGACACATCGCCGTTGCGCCGGGCGCGGGTCATGTTCAAGTTTTTGGAGCTGCTTAACCAGCACAAAGACACACTGGCTCGCATGATCACCGTAGAGCACGGCAAGGTGTTCACCGACGCGCAGGGCGAGGTGACGCGTGGCATCGACATTGTTGAATTTGCCGCTGGCATACCGCAATTGCTCAAGGGCGACTTCACCGACCAAGTCTCTACCGGCATCGATAACTGGACCTTCCGCCAGCCATTGGGCGTGGTCGCAGGCATCACGCCCTTCAACGTCCCGGTGATGGTGCCCATGTGGATGTACCCGGTGGCCATTGCGGCAGGCAACACCTTCATTCTGAAACCCAGCCCGACGGACCCAACCGCCTCGCTGTTCATGGCCGAATTGTTGAAACAAGCCGGTTTGCCCGATGGCGTGTTCAACGTGGTCCAAGGCGACAAAGAAGCTGTGGACGCGCTGCTGGAACACCCCGATGTGAAAGCCATCAGCTGTGTAGGCTCCACCCCGATTGCCAACTACATCTATGACACCGGCGCTCACAACGGCGAGCGCGTGC
>SXGQ01644134.1_pt1 | contig 15704 bp, 11 predicted proteins | sample 3178371 | NCBI WGS metagenome assembly SXGQ01 (sample SAMN11356859, study PRJNA531348) | freshwater metagenome | isolation source: freshwater sample F1-20 | place: China: Fuxian Lake, Yuxi | collected 2017-12-25
GATCGCTTCGAGGCGATCGCTTCGGTGGCCGGAACCATGAGCAACGCGGCCTTTGCTGCCTGTCTAGGGCCACCCCTGCAGCCGGCCTACCGGGTTCGGTTGATGCATATCCACGGGACATCGGATGCCGTGGTGAGCTACAACGGTGGGAACGGTAATGTCTCGGCGGATCAGTGCGTTCAGGCCTGGGTTAGTCGGTCGCTTTGCCCGAGCTCGCCGGTGACTATCGCTTGGCCCAACACGAATACCGGGGATGGCTCCACCGTCGAACAAAACACTTACGCACCCTGCGCCCCGCTAGGTCCCAGCGGATCGGCGACGTCGGCCATCCCTGGTGGTGTGGTCTTCCTCAAAGTACAAGGTGGTGGGCATACTTGGCCCGGCAATGCCGCTCCGTTGTTTGGTTTGGGGAATGTGAACCAGGATATCGCAGCATCGGCGCGGATCATGGACTTCTTCTTGGGAGGAGCAGCGACCCACATCAACGACAACTTGGAGAGCATCCTTCCTTCGAGTCTATCGTGGCAGGAAACATTGCGTGTTCTCCAAGAATCCTCAAACCAAGGCGATGGACTCTGGGATTTATGGGGAAGGCCCTGCGATCCACGGCAACTGCATCAGAGACAAATCTATTGGACAAGAGTATCGGGTATTGTTCGTAAATGGTACGTATCCAATTGATTGTCGTTATTATTCGTATATGAATCCAATTGTTATAATTAATTTTTGGCCAAGGTTGTTCCTTCCGTTTTGCTTAACCTTGGTGATGTTGAATTCATGTTATGCAAAGGCCACAGGCCCATTACCGGGAATGCCGCCGCCTTGGAGCAAAGGTGTGATTTGGTACCAGATCTTCCCCGATCGATTCTGCAACGGGGATACCAAGAATGATCCCCCTTTGGTTGCTCAACAAGATGCATGGCCACACGATACCCTTAAGCCCTGGAAGGTTCATCCTTGGACTTCCGATTGGTACAAGATGCAGCCCTGGGAGAAAGAGGGGGGACAAGATATTTGGTATAACATAACCCGTCGGCGTTACGGTGGAGATTTAGCCGGAATCCTTCAACGCTTGGATTATCTCCGCGAATTGGGCGTGGAGGCGATCTACCTCAATCCGATTTTCTATGCGCCATCGCATCACCGATACGATGCATATATGCTGCACCATGTGGATCCCTATTTGGGTCCAGACCCTCTAGGGGATTTGGCTATCATCGCCCAAGAGAAACTGGATGACCCCCAAACTTGGCAATGGACTTCGGCGGATACCATGGCCTTGCATTTGGTTGGTAAAGTTCACCAATACGGAATGCGTATTATCTGGGATGGGGTATTTAACCATCTTGGGGTGGGTAGTCCGTTCTTTCAGGATGTGATTCGTCACCAACAAGCCTCCGCTTATGCCGACTGGTTTGAAGTGGAGCAATGGTCCGACCCTGATTCCGGGAAGGATTTTCGATACAAAGGCTGGTTCGGTATTCAGGACCTTCCGGAGATCCAAGAAAACAGCGGAGGCCTGACCGAGGGTCCTTCCAATTATGTGATGAACATCACTCGTCGTTGGATGCGACCACAGTGGTATTCTGCGGATCCAAACTTAAAGGGCATGTCCTTGGGCATAGACGGTTGGCGATTGGACGTTGCTTTCTGCGTGGCCCACGCCTTTTGGAAAAAGTGGTCCGGCTACGTCAAATCCCTTAACCCAGAAGCCTACCTGACCGCGGAGGTCATTGATGAAGCCCATAAGCTCAAGCCTTATTTGCAGGGAGATGAATTTGATGCGGTGATGAATTATCCCTTTGCTTTCGAAGGATCTGAATTTTTCATTAACGATAAGAGCCGCCCTTCGGTTCCTGAATTTCAGGAACGAATGAATGCCTTGGTGAATGTCTTTGGATATGAGCGATTTTTATCGCAACAGAATTTGTTCGGATCGCACGATGCCAATCGGATCGCTTCGCATATTGTTAACCGAAATTTTGCGCGCTATGCAGATTGGGGGGATTATTTTGCTAAATCCAAAGCCTCCAATCCCGCTTACAACACCCGCAAACCTCTGCCGGAGGAACGTCGTATTCAATGGCTTTGGACCGTCTTTCAAATGACTTTTCCGGGAGCACCTATGCTGTATTACGGGGATGAAGTGGGCATGTGGGGTGCTAATGATCCGGATTGTCGTAAACCCATGGTATGGCCAGAATTGAATTATGAATCGGAATGGTATCGTGCAGACCAAAGCAAATACTCGCAGGCTTGGTCTGTCGAAGTTGATACTGTGTTATGGAATAATATTCGTCGCTTAATTGCCCTGCGCAAGGCCTACCCGGAATGGTGCCTTGGAGAGTATAAGTGGAATTCCGTTCCAAAATCGTCGGTATTGGCCTTTGAACGAATCGGCGATCGCACGACCTATTTTTATTTGAATCCTAGCAATTCTCCTCAACCGGTTAGCCTGGATTGGTGCAAGGACGAAGTTGATGAAGTATGGACCGGAGATGTGCATCAACCCCAAAGCGGACCGTATTGGCTAAAGCCATATGGCTTTGCAATTTTCAGACCTTAAAGCCCAGAACATCGAATGAACAATCCTGGTCCATACAGCACCATTGAAATTCGTTACCGAGAATATTCGACCGAGGAATTGGGGCAAAGTCAGCAAGTCCTCCACCAAAAAGTTCGGGATGCGGTGACCACTGCGTATGCCCCGTATAGCAATTTTGGGGTGGCCGCAGGGGTTCTCCTGGAAAATGGTCAGATATTGGTGGGAACCAACCAAGAGAATGCCTCTTATCCTGTAGGTATTTGCGCTGAACGGGTTGTTTTGTCGGCCTTGTCCGTCACCCATGCGGGTCAAAAAGTCCGCTGCATGCTCATACTCACCCAAAACCTCGTGAATCCCTTGCTCAAGGAGGGTTTCGATTTCAAAATTTCCAAGGACATTCCAGTGGCCCCATGCGGAATGTGCCGACAGGCCATCGCCGAGCAGGTCACTCGGCAACAGGAAGATTTTGAGCTCCTGTTGGTATCCGGTAGTGGAAGGGTTTGGTCCTTTGACAAGGCAATCTCTCTGTTGCCATTGGCCTTTGGATCGATTTAATAGGGGTTTAAACTGCATTGCAGATGCAATGCGATGATTGAGCCTGATTTTTGAAATCAAATTGTATTCACATGGTACAGGACATTACTTCACCTTTTTCAATCACCTTTCCCAAAATTCGTGCATTCTCCACCCTAATAGGGATTTGGGGCTTTTTGGTTTTGTTCAATGGTAAGGCTTTTGCCCAAACCATCACGGTACAGGGGCAGGTTTCCATCAATATGGCCGGGATCAGCATTCCGTTGCCCATGCAGGCGGTCGTGATAAACTTGGGCGCCACCACCACCTTAACCGCTATGACGGATTCCACAGGGTTCTACTCGATTTCTGTAGCGGCCCCAGCCATAAGCCCCAATGCTCGGATCCTGGTTTCAACGAATTGTCCCAACAGTGGACCGGTGAGCAATTCACAATTATTGAATCCTGCGCTCACCGTGTATAACATTCCATTGACCTGTGGTGCCGGAGGTGGGGGGACCACGACCATGGTCTTGGTTAATGGGGCCTTAATCTGGGGCTTGGTCCCAGCGCCTGCAGGTCAGCTGGTGCAGTTTTATCTGAGCGGGTCACTGGCTTCGGTCGCTTCAACGATGACCGGTGTTAACGGGATCATCAGCGATACGTTGAATCTGAATCTTGGAACTTCAGGCTCGGGTAACCTGATCGCTGTTGCCCCTTGCAACAACGGTGGGATTGCGCGTGATACGGCCATGGTTTCTGTGACCAGTTCCGTCGCTTTGTTTCAATTGACTTGTTCGGCAGTCCCTGTCAACAATATTACCGTTCAAGGGCAGGTCTTATCGAATACCGGTCAGCCCATGGTAAATACCCTTGTTCGCATTTTGATGGCCAATACCGTTACCTTGACCGCTTATACCGACAGCATGGGATTTTATTCGGCGACTTTCTCAGCGCCATCGGTTTTGCCTGGTGCGGTCATTACCGTTTCTGTACTTTGTGGAGGGCCCACAGGACCCGGTACCCCTGCAACAGGAACCGCTACGTATGTTCAAGGGACCTCGAGCTACACGGTGAATTTAGCCTGCGGTGCAACGAGCAGCAGGGTGCTTACCGTGTCGGGGGTTTACCTTGATCCCTCCGGATCGGGTATCGCCGGACAAATCGTACAATTATATCATAATCAATACAATACGCCATTAAGGACACTTACAACCTCGGCCGGTGGGTTCTTTGCGGATACGTTGACCACCACGTTAACGACCGGGTTCGTTTATGCAGTATCCTCCTGTGGGCCTGTACCGGTTCCGGCCAGAGACACTGCATTTTACAACGGCAGTTCAAGTGTGCTGAATCTTCAATTGCAATGCAGCCCGCCGGCTGGGCAACATCGGGTGTCGGGTATGATCACCGGTTTCACATCGGCGAATCCCATGAATTTTGATACCCTTTCCCTGGTGGTTATTCGAATACTGCCGAGTGGTCAAGGGCAGGTGGGGGGTTGGGCCACCGTGGACACGGTCTATTTGTTGGATAGTGCCGGGTCGGCTTATTTTAATCTGATGTTACCAACAGGTCGCTACAGCCTGCTTGCAACCTTGCTCTCCGGCAATGCGTCCCAATATGCACCAACCTATTACGGGGATACCACCACGTGGACCCAAGCGGATTCCTTCAATCTCCCTGCCAATGCAACCTCCTTCCTTGTGATTGATCTCTGTGCCAACCAAGGGGGAACAGGGGGTGGAACCATTGGCGGAGGGGTAGCCGGGAACTTGCCAAGGTTGAGCGGGCCCTTGGCAGGGATTCAAGTACAATTGATCAATGCCAACGGGATGAATCCTGTAGCTCACCGCAGTTCAGTGAGGACAGGGACGGCCGGCTCCTTTGCCTTTACGAATATTCCCTACGGTTCCTATATATTACGGTGCGAACACCCGGGTATGCATTCGAATATGGTGCCGATCATGTTGAGTGTTGGTTCACCTGCCCATAACTCGACCGTTTTCAATGCAGGTTCCAACGGGTTCACTGCTTCGACATCTTCCGTGCGGAATCTTGACCTTGGCGTAGCTACGATTTACCCCAACCCGGTGAAATCAGGCCAAGAGCTGATCATCCATTGGAATGTGGCTGATTTTGGGGCTGATTTTGCGTCCGATGAGCCTTTGATCGTGTCCATCCGGGATTTACAGGGTAAGGCTTCTGTTTGTCAGGAGATTAGCCCAAGCAACATGGGGCCGATGGGGGATCAAAGCCCTAGGTTTAGGGCAGGCCTTTCGACCAGCGGGCTCAAAGCGGGGATTTACATCCTTGATTTGCATCATTTCAGCGGTTTATCCAAAGTATTTCGTCTGGTTGTAGAGCCTTAGGGCTTGATTATCTTTGGGTCCCTTTCCCAAATTAGGGGCATTGAATGGCCTACTTAGCCTTTTTGCGTCGATTGTTTGCGGCTTTTATGGGCCTATCCCTGCTTGGGGTCTGTTTGTTCGTCACCAAGCCCGAGGGAAGGACGGAATTGCAGCCACAAGGGTTCTCATCCAACGGGACTTCCAAGGAAAAGGAAGCCGACAAAGAGGCCAGGGTGTCCCCTGCCTTGCAACCCTGGTACCATCTTACCCCTCAAACCCATGTCGCAAATTCGTCGCAGGACGAATCGACAACGGATGCCGATGACGTCCAGTTCTTGTCCATTCATTCAGGTGGTCCATCCATAGGCGGGGTTTGGTGGTCTCTGAAATCCATCTCCATCCCCAGGGCCGTATTGGCTGTTTGGGGTTTGATGCTCTCAACGGCCCTACCAACCCGAGCCCCGTAGGGGGTTACAGCACTTAGCTCTGCAAAATGGTTTAGGGCACGCTTTGCAGAAAAATAGCCCCGTTTTTTCTTTAATCTTAATTATAAAAATTTATGAAAGCCAAAGGTGCTGTGCGGTGGTTTGCCGCTTTGTTTGCGTTGATCTGATTGTATCAATTGAGCTTCACTTGGATTGCATCCAACGTGGAAAGCGATGCTAAACGTTATGCTCAAGGAGACGAATCCTTGGAAAGACGCTACCTGGATTCGATTGCCGAGAAAGAGGTCTTCAATTTCTTATGGCTCAAGAAATTCACCTATGCCCAAGTTCGTGATCAGAAACTAAATCTGGGGCTTGACCTTCAAGGAGGTATGAATGTGGTGATGGAGGTGGATGTCGTTGATGTTATCCGGGCTTTGAGTAACCAGAGTAATGATCCGGCCTTCAACAAAGCCATTGAATTGGCCACCAGCAGGCAGGCCTCTTCGCAATCGGATTATGTTTCACTTTTTGTTCAAGCCTACAAAGAGCAGGCCCCCAATGCCCGCTTGGCCGGCATCTTTGCAACGCGCGAAAACCAAGGTCGAATTGATTTCAATACCTCCGATGAAGAGGTCGTCGCCGTAATCCGTGCCGAGGCAGAAAGTGCCATTGACCGCTCATTCAATATCTTGAGAACCCGTATTGATAAATTCGGTGTTACGTCTCCCAATATTCAGCGCCAACAAGGATCTGGAAGAATTAACATAGAATTGCCCGGTGTTGATAATCCGGACCGTGTACGCAAACTCTTGCAGGGTACCGCTAAGCTTGAATTTTGGGAAACTTTCGAAGCAGCGGAAGTCCTCGATAGGGTTGCGGAAATCAATAAATTCCTGGCTGCCGAATCCAAACTCCAAGGGAAGTCGGCAACTGATAGCTCAACCAAGCCAGGAGATACTACCGCTGCATCGGCGGATACCTCATCCGCTAAGAATGCACTGTTGAGTGATCTTGCCAAGTCCGATACTTCGATGGCCGGCGACACTTCGGAAGCAGGACTGGCCAGGACCAGGCAAGAAAATCCTTTGTTTGCCATCCTGATGCCTGCGGTTTACCAAGACAAAGACGGGAGTTCCAAGGTATCCCAAGGCCCCATCGTAGGAACATCGGCTGCTCGCGATACAGCTGCCGTCAACGCCATCTTGGCCAGGACCGAGGTGATAAATTTCTTGCCGAGAAACATGAAGATGTTGTGGACCGTGAAAGGGCGTGGGGAGGGCAACCGCTTCTTTGATTTGGTGGCCCTCAAAAAGCGCGGAAATGAGGATCAAGCCGGATTGGAGGGGGATGTGGTGACCGATGCCAGAGAATCCATCGATCCCTTTGGTAAAGTGGAGGTTTCCATGACCATGAACGCCGAAGGCGCCAAGCGCTGGAGACGCATGACTGCCGATAACATTGGGAAATCGGTGGCCATTGTGTTGGATGATTATGTGTACTCTTTCCCCACAGTTCAGTCAGAAATCTCCGGGGGGATGTCCTCCATTTCCGGGAATTTCACCACCGATGAAGCCAAAGACCTTGCCAATATCCTCAAAGCAGGTAAGCTACCAGCGCCTGCTCGTATTGTCGAGGAGGCTGTGGTTGGGCCTAGCTTGGGTAAAGAAGCGATTCAAAGCGGATTATGGTCCATCGTCATGGGCTTGTTGTTGGTCTTGGTCTTCATGGCCTTGTATTATGCCGGTTCTGGTCTGATTGCCAATGCCGTTTTGTTCGCTAACATTTTCTTCATCTTCGGTATTCTGGCCTCGCTCCAAGCGGTTCTTACCCTGCCTGGCTTAGCGGGTATTGTATTGACCATCGGTATGGCGGTGGATGCAAATGTTTTGATTTTTGAACGTATTCGTGAAGAATTGGCTCGATCCAAAAGCCAACGTCAAGCGGTGAGCGATGGTTTCTCTAACGCGTATTCATCGATTATTGACGCGAACGTCACGACCATCCTCACCGGTATTGTCTTGTATGTATTTGGTTCAGGCCCCATCCGTGGATTCGCGACGACCTTGATTGTGGGTATTCTTACCTCCCTCTTTGCGGCCTTGTTCCTTTCCCGTCTGATTATGGAATATTATGTTTCCAAAGACAAACCCATCACCTTTGGGACTTCTGCCACCTTGAAGATGTTCACTAACTTGAACTTTGACTTTTTGGGAAGGCGCAGGCTTTGGTACGGCGTTTCGCTTACCGTGATTGTGGCTGGTTTGATCTCCATGTTTACGCAGGGTTTCAATTTGGGGGTTGACTTCAAAGGAGGACGCAGTTATGTGGTGACCGTGGATTCCGATCGAGGTGCAGCAGATATCCGATCGGCCTTGACGCCCGTTTTCGGTTCGGCTCCGGAGGTCAAAACCTTTGGCAGTGATCGACAATTCAAGATCACCACCACCTACAAAATCAACGATAACAGCCAAGCAGTTGACGCAGAAGTGGAAGAGAAATTATGGCAGGGAATGTCGGGCCTTTATCAGGCCAAACCCAGCCAAGAGACCTTCAAGGCTAATTATTTGATGAGTTCGCAGAAGGTAGGGCCAACGATTGCGGATGATATCAAGGCCTCGGCGATTTGGTCGATTCTTTTTGCTTTGGTTGCCATCTTCGTTTACATCGTGATTCGATTCCGCAAATGGCAATACGCTCTCGGTGCCACAGTGGCCTTAGCGCACGATGTTCTGGTGGTTCTCGCCGTCTTCACCCTGGGATGGAAGTGGTTTCCTTTCTCGATGGAAATAGACCAGGCCTTTATTGCTGCTATTTTGACCATCGTGGGGTACTCAATTAACGATACCGTGGTCGTCTTTGACCGTATCCGAGAAGATCTTGGGACGAAGAAACTCACAGCCGATAAGAGCATAATGAATAACGCCCTGAACACCACGCTATCACGTACCTTAATTACAGCATTTACCACCATCATCACGGTGGTGGTTTTGTTCTTATTCGGTGGCGATGTGATCAAGAGTTTCTCTTTCGCCATTTTGATTGGACTTATTGTGGGTACCTATTCCTCCATTTTCACAGCCTCGGCCTTGGTCCTTGATACCGTGAAGTGGATGGAAGGTCGTTCCAAGCGATAATTGATCTCCAAGAATTTAAGAGGCTTCAATGGCTAATATCGAAGTAGATTCATGGACCCCTGCTGATTTCGAATCGGCAGGGGTCTTGGATTTATTGGCAAGGCAGTCCGTCGAAGGATTTATAACCGGATTGCATGCCAGCCCGGATCACGGGTTTTCGGTGGAATTTGCTGAACATCGGTTGTACAATACCGGTGAATCGACCAGGCATATTGATTGGAAATTGCTGGCAAGAACCGACAAACTTTTCACCAAGCGTTACGAAGAAGAAACCAATTTAAGAGCGCATTTTTTGCTGGATGCATCGGCGTCGATGTTTTATCCGGAGGGAACCGGGAGAAAATGGGAATTTTCGATAAGGGCTATAGCCGCCTTGGTGCATTTGTTAGAGAAGCAACGGGACGCGTACGGTCTCCTGCTTTTTGACAAGGAACTCAGGAGGATTTTGCGCCCCTCCATGGGCAAATCCCATCATCATCGGATGATGTTGCATCTGCAGAAAGCACTGCGCTCCAAGGCTGAGGATTATGGCGGTCAAACCAAGTTGTTGCCGGCCTTGCATGAATTGGCAGAAACCATGCCGCCTCGGTCCATGCTTGTTTTGTTTAGCGATTGTTTTGAAACGGGACTCAATTCCATGGACGAACTTGCCGCTGCTTTGCAACACCTTCGGTACAAAAAGCACGAGGTGCTCTTGTTTCATACCGTTGATGAAGCAACGGAATTGGCCTTTGACTGGCCCAACAGGCCCTATACGTTGGTGGATCCCGAAAGCGGGAGGCAATTGCGCTTGAACCCTGCCGAATACAGGGAAGCCTATCGCGGTCAGGCCCTAAAGTTTCGAGAATCCTTGCGCCTTCGTTGCGGTCAATTTGGAATTGACCTCATCGAGGCCGACTGCGCTACGGGTCATGTCAAGGTCTTGGAGGCCTTTTTGAGAAGGCGTTCCCGCCGAAACCTGTAGTTTTTGTACCAAGCTTCCCCAAGGACCGTAGCGATCAGGATGGCGGTCCCCCCATAAAACAAGGGAGACATTCGTTCGCTCTCGCCGAAGAGCCAATACCCTAACACAATTCCGTAAACAGGCTCCATGTTCACCGACAGCACGAAAGTGAACGGGTCGATTAGCCGCATCAGGCGTATACTGGCAACAAAGGGATAACAGGTACAAACCAAGGCCAAGACAGCAACCCAAAACCAATCCATGGCGCTAAGGCTCAGCCAGGGCCATGGAAAAGGAGGCATTGTTGAGGTGCCCGAATTTGGGGTCGAACTCCACCAATACCTGAACAGCAGCCAAAGGCTAATTCCCAGCAAACCACCGACCATTTCCCAGAAGGCTACCTGCAACGGCTGAAATCGTTCGGTTAACTTGGAATTCAAAACGGCAAACCAAGCCGCTAACATGGCGGATATACAGGCGGTCCACCACGCCAACGGCGCAAAATGCTGAACCTTCATCAGCAGGAACATCGCAAGCATGGCGAGGCATGATAAAACGATTTCGCTGATGCCGGGGAACTTTTTTCGATAAAGGGCTTTGATCAGGGAGGCCCACAACGCGGAGGTGGCCAAGCCGGCCAAAGTCAAGGCGATGTTCGATAGGTCAATGGCATGGTAGAAGGTCACCCAATGCAAAGCGATGATCCATCCTGTTCCTAACAGAGGCCACAGCGATTTCAAAGGCAACGCCAGCGGAACTCGGGTTGCTGAAGTCCATAATCCTATGATCAGGGAGGCGATGGCCATGCGGTTCCAAACCAAATCCAAGGCGTGGACCTCGATGAGTTTGCCCAAAATGGCCGTAAAGCCCCAAACAAAGACGATAAAGTGCATTTCGGCATAGGCCAACCATCCTGCTTTGTGCGGATTCAAGGGATTGGATTCCTTCATCCTGCCTATTTAGGGGCACGGTAGTACAGCCAGGCCGTGCCCAAGCCAAACAAAATATTGGGGGTCCAAGCCGCAAGCAGAGGCGGGAAATCGCCTTTGATGGCAAAAGTCAGGCTGAAACGTTGCATCACGATAAAGGCAAAGCATAAGCCCAGACCAATCCCTAACACAGGGCCTATGCCGCCTCGCTTTTTGCGAGTGGAGAGGCTCAAACCCATTAAGGTAAAAAGAATTGCAGAAAAAGGAATCGAGAATCGGCTGTAATGTTCCACCCAAAAAGGTTCGGTGGCTTCATTGCCCTTGCGTTCCAATTCTTGAATATAGCGGAGCAAGTCTTTTCTACTCAGGAGGTAGGCGTCCGAAGCGATGGATTGGTTAAAGTCTTCTGGACGAAAGCCAAGTTTACGATGACTCTGTGTTTGGGTCGTGACTGTGAGGCGGGAGCCACTCCAGCGTCGTTCGGTGACTTGCATGAGGTCCCAGCATTGGCCCTTGGAATTCCATCGAATCCGCTCGGCACTAAGCCTGGAGATCAAGCGCCGATGACGGAATCGATCCATGGCCAAACGGTATCCGGTGCTATCGGTATTGGAATACGACTCCAGGTAAACCATGCGACCTGGACCCGTCTGGAATTGCTGATTCCGGGAATGGCTGTAGTAGGGATCCCGAAGGTAGAGACTTTCGAAACGTATCCTGGCTTGATTGGAAGCCGGTAAAACCCAATTGCTCAGGTAATAATTAAGGCCACCTATGAACACGGCTACCCCAAGGAACGGCATGCAGAGCCGTCGGAATGACCAGCCGGTGTTAAGGACTGCAATGATTTCATTGCGTTCAGCCAAGCGGGCCCCGGTAAAGATGATGGCGATAAAGACAAAGAGGGGGCTGAGTAAATTGGCATAATAGGGTATGAAATGGACGTAGTACTCCCTCCAAACCTGGCTTGCTCCCAAGGAGTGCTTCAAGAAGCCGTCCAGCTTTTCGGTAAGATCAAAAACGATCGCTATAACAATGAAAACGCCCAAAGCCCCTGCGTAATTGCTCAGGTACATCTTTGCCAAATAGCCGTCCAACTTTTTCATCGGGATGATTGGGGTCCTGTGGAGGATCCGGGCTGATCCAAGTGGACCGGGCCAATTTGACGCATGAGGCGTTGAATCTTGGAGGCCCTTCGTCGCATGTAGGGACTGGGTTGACCGGGATTTCGTTGTCGAGGGTTGGGGAAGGCGGCGACCAACAAAGCAGCTTGACGTTTGCTCAAATTAGCAGCGCTCTTGTGAAAATAGGCTTGGGATGCAGCTTCGGCACCGTATATGCCAGGCCCCATTTCAATGCTGTTGAGGTAAACCTCCATGATGCGCTGCTTGGACCAAAGCAATTCAATCGTAACCGTGAAGTAGGCTTCCAGGCCTTTCCGTAAATAATTACGTGCCGGCCAAAGGAAAATATTTTTGGCAGTTTGTTGGGAAATCGTCGATCCACCCAACATGCGCTTATTGCCTTTTTGATTCCTGCGGTAGGCACGTTGCAGGGCCTCAAAGTCAAAGCCATGGTGTTCCATGAAATGTTGATCCTCGGTGGCTACTGCCGCTTGGATTAAGTGGGGAGAAATCTGTTCCAACGGCACCCAATCCCTGTACCATCGGTGGGCTTGGCCTTCTTGGGGTTCCTCCATCAGCCTAATGAACATCAGCGGCGTAAAGGGAATTGGCACCCAGCGGTAAAGCAAAGTCAACGCCACGGAAAACAGCCACAACCCCAAGAAAAATCGAAAAACTAAACGAATCATTTGAATCTTTTGAGCCAGGGCCATGGGTACCAGGGTTTCGCAGGCCCATTGGAGCCCAAAGATGCACCGCTTCTTAAACAAATCCAAGACGATGCTTGTTAGTTTAATCCGTACAATTCCTCATTTTCACCACCATTTGGCCTTCCAAACCCCATCTTTGCCTTGAAATTTTCCTTGAACTTTCTTTCATTCCTCAAATTCCTTCCGGTAGCGACCTTGATCTCCTGCTCCACCATGGAATCAAAATCTCTGGTGGGTGTTGAGACAAAATCCGATATTCCTATGAATTTCTACGATTTGCAAGCTGAAGACCTTCAGGGTCAAACGATTTCGTTCTCCCGGTTTCGGGGGAAAAAGGTGCTACTGGTCAATACCGCCTCGGAATGTGGATTTACACCTCAATTGGCAGAGCTACAGAAGCTCCAAGATCGATACCAAGATCGATTGGTGGTGGTCGGAATTCCTACCAACGACTTTGGTGGCCAGGAGCCGTTGGGTAATTCCGAGATCGGAGCATTTTGTACACGCAATTACGGAGTCAATTTCTTGTTGCTGGCCAAAGGCAGCACCCGGGGTACCGGTCAACATCAGGTCATTCGTTGGCTAACGACCAAGAGCCTTAACGGGGTCTCTTCGTCCAAAGTTTGGTGGAATTTTCAGAAATATTTGGTGGATGAGCAAGGTCAATTGATGAATTGGTATTTGCCCACCACTTCTCCGCTGGCATCACGATTGCTCCGTAAAATCGAAGGTCGATGATCAGCGATCCCTCTTTTGTGGGCCATCATCCCCGCTTCAAGGCGTTGGTGCATCGTCGGCTTCGCCAAGGTTGGGGCCTGGGAAGTGCCACATTGATCATGGTTGCATGGGCTTTGTTCCTTCTCCTGGCTTGTTCGCATGCATGGTCTTGGCAGAACCCGTGGTTGTATCCTGCCATGGCGTTGCAGACCTTTCTCTTCACAGGCTTATTCATTACCGCTCATGACGCCATGCACGGCACGGTTTCCTTGAATCCCGTCCTCAACCGCTGGATAGGAAGATTGTGCCTGTGGGCATTTGCGTTTAATTCTTGGAACAGAATGTTGCCCGATCACCACCGGCATCATCGCTATGTGGGTACCGACGGGGATCCTGATTTTGGACCACCACGCTTTGGGGTCTGGTTCTTTGGTTTTGTATTCCATTATGTGCGTTGGTACCAGATTCTGCTCTGTGCTGTTCTCTTTAATTACCTTCAGTGGTTGGGGGTTCAGGGCGCTTCCATGGTTCAGTTTTACATCATTCCCTCGTTCTTGAGTTTGCTCCAGTTGTTTTACTTCGGAACCTATTTACCGCATTTCTCAGACCCCGGAAGAGGTTTGGTTCCTAACAATGCACATCGCTCTCGAACCCAGCAAGCCAGGCATCTCTGGGCCTTTCTGACTTGTTATTTTTTTGGATACCATTGGGAGCATCACGAATCTCCTGCTACGCCATGGTGGATGCTGCCTTTAACCAAAAGTTCTACTTTTTCATGAAATATTTTCATTCAATTCTCATTGCTCTCACTTTAGTTCTTGTTGGAGCAGCCCAAACCTGGGCTCAAAAAGGCAAAATTACCGGAAGAGTCAAGGATGCGATAACAGGTCAGGCCATTCCCTTTGCCAATGTGATTATTCCGGGCACAACCCAAGGTACCACAACGAACGATCTTGGGGTCTACACTTTGGAACAGCTGGACAGGGGATTCTATAACATCACCGTCTCTTTCCTGGGTTACAAATCCAAAACCTTTTTTGAGATCCAAGTTAGCGATGCGAGGGTGGCCCTCTTGGATGTGGAGTTGGAAACGGACAGCAGGTCCCTTCAAGCAGTTGAGGTGCAGGCTTCGGCGTTCTCGCGTACCGACGAAAGCCCCTTGTCGCTTCGCAACATCGGGGTTGCCGAAATTCAGCGAAATCCTGGGGGTAACCGGGATATTTCCAAGGCCATTCAGTCCTTGCCGGGGGTTTCATCCGGGGTGAGTTTTCGCAACGATATCATTATTCGAGGGGGTGCTCCGAACGAAAATCGTTTTTACTTGGATGGGGTAGAGGTTCCTGTCATCAATCACTTTGCAACCCAAGGCAGTTCAGGCGGTCCGGTAGGGATTATCAATGTGGATATGATTCGCGAAGTGGACTTCTATTCCGGAGCCTTCCCGGCCAACCGTGGCAATGCATTGAGTTCTGTTTTTGAGTTCAAACAGAAAGATGCCCGCAGCGACAAAGCGGCCTTTCGGTCCATTGTGGGGGCAAGCGATATTGGCTTAATTGCCGAAGGACCCCTTGGCCCCAAAACCACCTACGTGCTTTCGGCAAGGCGCAGTTACCTTCAATTTCTTTTTTCGGCCATAGGCTTACCCTTTCTACCAACCTTCAACGGTTTTCAAGCCAAGGTGAAACACAAAATAGACAACCAAAACGAATTGTATTTCATTGGTTTAGGGGCGATCGATCAGTTCCAATTGAATACCGACCTCAACCTAAGTTACGATCCCTTGCTAAATCCCAAGATCAAAACCTTAGCCGATACCGAATTGGTGGACCAACAACGTTACATCCTTGGCTATCTCCCGGTGACTACTCAATGGAACTATACCAACGGCTTGGTTTACAAACATTACGCCAAAACCGGGGTGATGACTTTCGTTTTAAGCCGCAATATGCTCAACAATGTTCAATACAAACATTTGGGCAACAACGAAGACAGTGTCCGCCTTCAAGACTATGTTTCCCAAGAGAGCGATAACCGGTTTCGCTTTGAACACCAACTTCGAAGTTCGTCCGGTTACAAAATTTCCTACGGTTTGAGCTTGGAACGCTCGAGGTATTTTGTTCGTAACAAATCCAAGGAATTGGTGGCCGATACCTCCAATGCAGGTAATCCCCCTCAATTGGTGAGCAGATCCTTTGAAAGCCTCCTACGCTTTAATCGCTGGGGTATTTTTGGGCAAGTGTCGCGCTCTTATTTCGGCGAACTTTTGGTCACTTCGGCTGGGTTACGGTTGGACGGTTGCGTTTGGGCCAA
>SXGQ01483264.1_pt1 | contig 15703 bp, 9 predicted proteins | sample 3178371 | NCBI WGS metagenome assembly SXGQ01 (sample SAMN11356859, study PRJNA531348) | freshwater metagenome | isolation source: freshwater sample F1-20 | place: China: Fuxian Lake, Yuxi | collected 2017-12-25
GCGTTCGTGGCGCATGGCTTCGTTGACGAGCAGGCGGATGCCCTCGGCGAGGCCTTCGGTGCCGTGTTCGTTGATGAGTTGCAGGAGGCTGTTGAGGAGTTCAGGTTGGGCTTGGTGGGCCATGTGAGGCGTTTGTTGGATGTGTTTGGTACAACCCCAACAGGAAGCCAACATGGCCCGCCCTCGACCCGTTTTTAGCGCGCGGTGCACCTCCCTCCCTTTGGGGGTCGGCTCCGCTGGGCTCGCTACGCTCGCCTTCGCTGCGCCTCCCCCCAAAGGGAGGGAGGTGCAGGAAGACTAAGGCAATTTACAGAAACACTTTTACACCCCCCCACACCGGAGCCCGCGGGGTAAATCTCACAAAAAACAGCGCGAGCCTGTAACAGATCCCCTGACTGGAACGTAACGTTTCCCACGCTGGTTCCGTGCTCGCACCACGGGCATCGCCAGCGCGGTAGGATGGAGCCATGGAAGCGTCGCCAAACCCGAAACACCCCTTCCAAAACACCCCTGATCCGGACAGCCTCACCAGAGCCCGGCCATGAACACCGCATCCTTCCCCGGTCCCACCTCCCTCCTCTCCTCCGCACTCCTCGGTCTCCTGCTCATCGGCTGCGCCACCCGGACCCCGGTCGCCCTGACCACGCCGACGGTCGTCGACGCCGCCTGCGGCGAGTGCCTGTTCGGACTGCCCGGCAAGGGCTGCGACCTCGCGGTCCGAATCGATGGACGGAGCTACTACGTCGACGGCGTCGACATGGACTCGCTCGGGGATGCGCATGCGAAGGACGGCATGTGCGAGGTCATCCGCAAGGCGAAGGTCACTGGCGAGGTCCGCAACGGGCGCTTCATCGCGTCGAGCTTCGAACTCCTGCCCGCAGGCAGCCGCTGAGGATTTCATCGAGCAGGCCGATCCCAGAGTTCAGATCCAGGTTGCCCACACCCCATCCGGCAGCCCCATCCTCACCGGCATGAACGCCGAATACGTGATTGGAGCCGGAGCGATGCTATCGGAAGGACCCGTCTGGTGGCAGCGAAGCCTCCTGTGGGTCGACATCGAGCGCCGCCGGATCCATCGATGGACTCCCAGCACCGAGAAGCACGAGCACTGGGAGTTTCCACACCGACTCGGCTTCGTGATCCCATCGACCCGCGGCGACTGCATCGTCGGAGCCGATGCCACCCTGGCCCGCGTGGACCTGGGGTCCGGCCGCCTGACTCCATGGACTCGTCCCGCCAGCGAGCCGGACAGCCATCGGTTCAACGACGCGAAGTGTGATCCTGCGGGACGCCTCTGGGCGGGCACCCTCGCCCTGAGTGAGGCACCGGAACTCGGCACGCTGTACGTGGTCGGGCCCGACGCCGTCCCGATGCCCCGGGTCTCGAAGGTCACCATCTCCAACGGCCTCGCCTGGTCGTCGGACGGCAGGACGCTCTACTACATCGACTCCGCCACACGCCGCGTGGACGCCTTCGATTTCGACTTCGTCACGGCTTCGATCGCGAATCGCCGCACGGTTATCCGGTTCGAGGACGGTCTCCCAGACGGCATGGCGATTGACGATGCCGGGAATCTCTGGGTGGCGCTCTGGGGCGGGTGGAAGGTGGCGTGCCACGATCCGCGGACGGGGCGTCGTCTCGCGGAGGTTCCTCTTCCTGTGGAGGCGGTGACCTCGTGCTGCTTCGGCGACGACGACACGCTCTGGATCACCACGGCCAGCCGCGACCTCGATGCCGCGAGTCGTGCCGCCCAGCCGCTGGCCGGCGGAGTATTCCGGGTACAGGTCGGCATCGGCGGTCCGGCCGTGGTCCCCTTCGCCAGTTAGCCCGAGGTGTGATGAGCCATAAAACCCGCTTCCGCCGGCTTACTTCAAGGGCACCAACCGGTAGAACCGACGCTTGGCAGCCGTGTCCACCATGACCTCCACCGGCCCCGGGGCATTGGTGGACACAGGGGTCCACGATTTCAGGTCACCACTGGTCTCGACCACCTGGGGTCCCGGGGTGGCGGGCTGGAGCTTCACCTTGGCCCGAGGTGAGGCTAATAGACCTCCATTGCCTCCGGTGCCTCCATGCTTTCCGGTGGGCTGGATATGTTGGATGTCCCCTCCTCCCTTTCTTGGGGGACCGTCAAGTCCGATCTTCTGCACGGGCGGCAGGAACCGATCGAGGAACGCGGTCGAGAAGATCCGGAACGGGTCGAGGGCGTCCAGCTGCTCGATCGCGGCCCGGAACCCATCCTCTGCAGCCTGTCCCGTCGACATGCAGGCCGGGATGGTTTCGTGGAGCAGGGTCTCGTCGGTCCATGGGCCTGACGTGGTGAACGCCCAGCCCTTGGACCATTCGATCCGCATCTGGGCATAGTCACCCGAGTAGTTCTGGAACATCCAGCGTTCCAGATCCCGGAAGTAGTCATTGGCCTTCGGAGTGCCCGGGACGGTCAGGATGTTGAGCCAAACCCCGGTATCCAATTCCGGCCGCCCCGAGATGGGGCGCAGCGGGGAGAGCCGGAGCGAACGCGCGCCGGACACCCCGCATTCCTCGGGATGATCCAGGCCGTTGACCCGCACCTCGATGCACGAGTTCATGGGGTAGTCCCACCGCGCCCGGTAACCATCCCTCAGGGTCACAAGCTGGGCGTAGTACTCGCTGACCACCCGTTGGACATCAGCCCTACGGCACAGGACCAGGAACCCAGTCTCGGCGACCCGGAGCGTCGTCGGCTGGATGTAGAGCATCAGATCCTTCGACCAGCCCCAGAGATCCGTGGAGTTCCCAAGCAAGAGGCCGGCCTTGACGGCGGTGAACTGGGCCTGCCCCAAGGCCGGCGTCAGGAATCCGGAACCGGAGATCACTGTCCCAATAAGGGACGCGATGGCCGGGTCCATGTTGTCCGAGAAGGGGTAGTTGTACGGATTACCAGTTTCCTTCGACTCCCTCGGTTTCTCAGGCGACACCGTCCAGACCTTGAGCCAGGACTCATCGGTGAACGGGAATACGAGGGCCTCGGCCCTGCCGGAGGCGTCGAGGAAACTCGCGAAGGTCCGTCCTGACGAGAAGGCCGGGGCGAAGAGCTCCGAATTGGGGATGTCGGTGAGGCTCTGACAGCGGAGCCGCACGTTGGCCCCAACCCTCAAGGTGGCCTCCACCACAAAGCTGCGGCCGAGGTGCGGACACAGGCTGCTCGCCTCTGGATCGGCCCGATTGATGCGACGCAGCTCATATCGGGACGTCGCCGGGTTCCAGGCCACGACCGTCATCGACACCATGAGATTGGCCAGGGAGCCGAAGGTGTGTCCGGGGAGCACCGGTTCCCCGACCGCCGGGACCGCGGTTCCATGTCCGGCAATGGCCAGGACACCTCCCAGGGTAAGGGCACCCGGCGCGGGAGTCGCCGTCATCCCAAGACCCGCCTTCTCCAATTCCTCCAGCAGCGTCTGCATCAGGATGCCGCACTGCGCCGTGACCGTTGGCGGCGAGACCGTCGTGTCGATCGACATCGCCGTCAGGTGCTCCCGGGTGTCGAGAAGGATGACCTTCGTGTCACAGGTCGTGCCCGGATCGACCAGGATCGGAACCCAGGAGTGGCCACTGCCCCGGGCGCGGATCCGATAGCCGGCGGCAGCGGCCCAGTTGACGATCAGCACCACCTCCTCGGGCGTCTTCGGCACCGCGGTCCAGACCGCATCGAGGACGATTTCCTCGGACCAGTTCTTGAACGCCTGGAGGAAGACAGGAATGGAGCCCGGGAATCCAGGCGGCGGCGAACAGGGGGTAGCCGGGTCGCCGGCCAGGACCCTGTGGACCGGTGTCCACGTGAGCAGTCCCGCTCCCGCAAGGCGGAGGAAGTCGCGACGGCTGGAGGTGATGTCGGCGCGGGCGGCAGGGGGGGTTCGGATCTCGGTAGCCATTGTGAATCACGAGGAAACGACAGGACAGCAACAGCGCAGTCAACCCTCGAGGGAAACAGGGACCGTCGATTGGAAGCCCGCACGCCGCACCGAAGGCACTGCACCACCCACTGTTGCGGAACCCGACGACATCCGGGACCGAAGGTCCTGTACCGGTGGGTTCTGCAGTGCCGTGCAGAACCTGTCCGCTTCCCGTCGGCCAAGCGCTCCGAGGCGTCACATCACCCCACACGCGAGATTCTCCCATCGCCACACCCGGACGTTTCCCATCATCTACCCGATCCGAATCCAACCCCTCGCGGTGTGGGTGCTCCCGTACCCAGTGATGCAGGGCACGGCATCACCCACCGTTCCGGGCTCCGACACAATCCACTCCAGAAACGAAAAAGCCCCCTCCCGACCGGGAGGGGGCTTGAATCGAGCGTGACTGGATTACTGCTTCACGCGGTAGAACTTCGCACCGGTGTCCGCAGGAACCGTGTACGGCGACGCGGCACCCGGGATGTCGCCATAGGGCCCGGCGAGGGTCGCCGACTCCTGGAGGAGGCCACCGTCATAGGTGATGACCGAGCCGTTGATCGTGATCGTGGGATCGACGGCGGTGCCGACGAAGCTGACCCTGTTCATGCCCGCGGTGAAGATCGCACCGACTTCGAGCGGGGTGAGAGCACGCCGCCAGATGCCGAGGTCATCGATATTGCCGGCGCCGGACTCCTGGTACAAGCCGGAGGGATCCTGACCGATGGTGGCCGGGAGTTCGGTGTCGATGTTCTGGGCTGCCGCGGTGGAGGTGCCGTCCTGCTTGAACGCCTTCGCGAGGGAACCGTCGAGGTAGACGGCCACCTGCGACTTGCGATCGAACACGTAGGCAAGGTGATGCCAGCCGCCATCATTGATGCTGCTGACCTCGCCATAGTAGCCGGCGCCCTCGCTGTCCTTGTCGAACAGCGTCACCGCCCAGCCACCATAGTGGACCGGGGCCGGATCGGGCTCCGAGCCGCTCCCGATGCCGTAGCCGTAGGCCGGGGCGAGGGAGATGCCGGGATTGAAGTTCGCGTTCTGGGCCGTGCAGAAGAACGGCAGGTCGCCGCCGATGTAGTCCTGCGGGAGCTTGATCCAGAACGCGATCGTGAAGTTCACGTTCGAGCTGAACTGGAGATCCGGTCGGACACCCAGGGTCACGTACGTGGTGTTGGTGGTCGTCGTCTCACCCGCAGTCGGGGTGGGCTCGCCGAAGTCCGACTTGTAGTCGAGCGAGAGGCCGATCTTGCCGTCGAGGAACCCCGCCACTGTGATGTTGCTGCTGGTGCTGGTCTGACGGATGGCGGTGCCGTTGTTGCCGCGACCCGTGGCATCGACGAGGGATCCGTCGAACGGCAGGTGCAGCACGAGGCCGGGGATGTTCGGCGGTGTGCTCGGGGCCGGAAGGACGAGGATCCGCGCCGCATCGCTCGTGATCGCGCCCGCGCCATTGGACACCTTCACGGTGTAGTTGGCGGCGTCAGCCGGGGTCAGACCGGTGATCGTGTACTTCGCGGAGGTCGCACCGGCGATGTCGACCCCGTTCTTCTGCCACTGGTAGGCCAGCGGAATGGACCCGTAGGCGTTCACCGACAGCGTCGCATTCAGCGTCGTGTAGTTGGTGATCGAGGTCGGCTGGATCGAGATCTTCGGTGCCGTGTTGTTGCCGTAGATCGAGGCGTAGTGGGCAAGAATGGTCTCCTCGGTGAGGGCCGTGTCATAGATGGCCACCTCGTCGATCAGACCGTTGAAGGTGCCGTTGTATGCCGGCGAGTTGCCGAGACGCTTGGAGCCGATCGAGACCGGAGAGGTGGAGGCACGGAGGCCTCCGTTCTCGGCAGGACGTCCGGAGCCGGTGCCCGACAGCTGTCCGTCAACGTAGATCAGGATCTGGGGAGCTTCGGGAACGGACTGGTCGTAGACACCCACGACGTGCTGCCAGGTGCCGTTGGGACCAACCTCGGCCTCTGCGGAATACACGCTGTTGTTGTTGCCGCGGGTCATCAGGCGGTACTTGCCGTTGACGATGTCGAGGGCGAACTGCTCGTTGGCCGTCGTTCCATCGGCACCGGTGCCCTTGGCCACCAGCGAGGTCTCGTCCGCAAGGCCCTCGGGCGCCTTGGCCCAGCACTCGATGGTGAACGAGGCATTGGTGCCCTGGAAGTTGATCGCCGTGCCGCTGAGCTGTCCGACGTAGCTGTTCTCACCGCTGAACAGGACGGCGCGATCGCCGTCGAGCGGCGAGTAGCCCTCCTGGTCGAGGGTGACCTTGGAATACACACCGTTGTTGTAGCCGGCGTAGTCATAGGCGGTGGTCCCGGCCTTCTCGTTCAGGCGCCAGTAGGCGATGGGCGAGCTGGCGATGACGGCGGCCGGGTATTGCTTCGGCGCGGCGAGCACGGTGAGAACCGCAGGGGCGCTGGAGACGGGACCCGCCTCGTTGGAGGCGACACAGGTGTAGCTGGCGCCATTGTTCGCCACGGTTGCGGTCGTGGTGAGGGTCGACGTGGTGGCCCCCTCGATGTTCACGCCGTTGAGCTGCCACTGATAGGTCTGGGGCTTGGTACCACCGGTCTCGACGGAGAGGGTGAAGGATCCCCCGTCAAACCGGGCGATCGAAATGGGCTGCTTGGTGAAGATCGGCTTGGCAACCTCAATGCTGAGCTTGACCGAGTCGGTCACTGAACCGTTCGGGTTGGTCACCGTGACCGAGTAGGTCGGAGTTCCGGGCTGCAGGTCGGTGAGCTTCAGGGACGGACCCGTCTGGCTGAGCGGCTTGCCATCCACGCTCCAGGCGTAGGACAGCGGCTGGGTGCCATCGGCCACCACATTGAGGGTAATGGTGTCGCCCTTGTACAGGGTCGGCCAAGTGGCCCCGAGGAATCCGGTCGGCGAGGAGATCGACTTGGTGATCACAGGCGACACCTTGGCAGCGAGGTAGAGCTGAAGGACCTCGGCCGAGGTGAGAGCCCGGTTCCAGATCGCCGGTTCGTCGATGCCACCTTGGAAGTAGGTGCTCAGACCACCGACGACCTCGTAGGCACCACCCGTCACCGCATCCGCCTGGGCGCCGATCGCCCAACCGTTCTCGGTGATGATCGCGCCATTGGCGGTCTCCAAGGACCCGATCTCTTGGCCATTGCGGAAGAGGGTCCACTTGCCGTTTCCGTAGGTGCCCGCGAGGAACACCCAGTTCCCCAGGTCGCCCTGGGGCATCGGGACCAGCACGGAGTCGTAGTAGTTTGCGCCGTCAGTCACACCGATCTCGTAGTTGTTGGTGTTTCCGTAGCCCGCATTGGCATCGCCACGCGAGAGACGGAGAAACACCTCGGCGTTCTTCCCATCCCATCCGCGGGCGATGATGTTGCGGAAGAAGTTCTTCGCGGTCGGCTTCACCCACGCGGCGAGGGTGATCTCACCGGTGATATCGAGGGCCGCAGAGGTTCCGACGCTGACGTAGCCATTGGCACCGTCGAGGTCGAGGGCCTTGTTGTCGCCACCGAGACCCGCGTAGCCCGGACCGGCCTGACCGGTCAACCCGCCCCATTCCACGAGACCATCCGCCTCGGCCCCGGCGCCGCCGGAGTTCTTCACGGTCGGGAGCGTGGCGGGATCGGGAGGCGTGACCACAGCCTCATCCAGCGGCCAATAGCCGGTCGGATTGTCCGACAGGATGAGGGTCTTGTAGCCGGCGGGATTGGAGCTCGCCGCGGTGAAGTGGGCCTTCACCTGGTCGGCGGTCAGCCCGTAGGAGTAGTGGGCGACTTCGTCGACCCAGCCATCGAAGCCACGGTTGCCGGAGACACCGCCGGCGGAGATGACCGGATAGTCGGTGATTGACCCGTTGAATCCGGTGCCACCCAGGCGGAAGGGCATCTGGAAGTTCGGGGCGATCGCATTGATCTCGGCCGCGGTGAGCACCTTGCTGCCACCGACCTCACCGTTGATGTAAACAACGGTCTGGGCGCCGTCATAGACACAGACCACATGGCTCCACTGGTTCTTCACGGCGTTCAATGCCGGCTTGGACCCGTTGTCGATCGTCCCGACGTAACCCGCGGTGTTGCCCAGACGGAACTGAACCCGTCCCGCGTTGTTGACGTAGATCAGGTAGCCTGAGCGGTTCGAGGCGGCGAAGTCGCCCGAGATGGACGACATCACGGCCATGCCGTTGGCGTCGCTGCCCAGTTCATTGGGTTTGAGCCACAGCTCGATGGAGAATGGGCCGCGCTTGTTGAGGGCCGGGTTGAAGGGGACATCGATCTTCGATCCGCAGTAGCCCGCGGCGACGCCCGGGTTGCTGAGACGGAGACCATTGTTGACGATGCCGGGCTGGCCCTTCTCGGCGTTGGAAATCACCAGACCATCCAGCACGGAACCAAGGGTCGAGGCATTCACGACCTTGTTCTGGGCGGGAGCGGCGGTGGTTTCGTTGAGCTGCCAGTAGGCCACTGGATTCAGGGCCTGCACGGCAGTGGAGTAGTCCGACTGGGCGAGGGCAGTCGACGCCACCAAGGTGGCGAGAATGCCGCCCAGCACCGGACGGGATGTGTGTGTGGTTTTCATTCTAATGGTTGGTTCCGAAGGGACTGCAAAAGCGTTCAAGCGAACAGGGGTCCTGAGGACCCCTGTTGTTGCTGTTCTAGTGTCTCAAGGGGCGCCGGGCGTCCACTTGATCGGCCGGGTGGACCGCTGCTGGAGCCAGGCGATGTCCCGGTTCCGCGGCGACGGCATGTCGGAGGTCCGACCCGTCTTGCCGATCACCAGAGGAGGCATCGTCCGCTGGTCGAGCCACTTCTTGATCTCAGAGTGGCCGTCGGCGAAGGAGAATCCACCGGCACGGTTGTGGTAGGATCCGGGGAGATCCATGGTGAACTTGTAGAGTCCCGGACTGTTCGGCGAGAACCCATCCATGTGGGTCATGAAGTTGCCCCAATTGATCGAATCCTCGCGCTGGTCCATGAAGATCCACGTGTCCACAGGCCCGGGGGAGATGTTCTGATTATTGACCTCGGACAGCTTCAGGTAGATCCGATTGGCCTCGACCACCCCCATTCCACCACCGTCGCCGGCAAACCCCCCGAGAAAGAGGTTCATCGACATCGAACGGACCCGCGGCTTCTTGACCCCGTTGACGGTCACGGAGCTCCGGTCGGCCGGGCAGCGGTAGATCCCGGGCGCTTGGTTGTATTTCCAGAGCGGTCTCTGGGTGATGTCGGCGTTGACGTCCCAGTTCTTGGGATTCGCGGAGAAATCCATCTCCGTCTGGGTCCACGCGTAAGCATTCTGGGGGTCGCGATCGTTACCCGAGTGGCTGGCGTAGACGATGCGGTCCTGGTTGTCCTCGGCGTACATGCGCCAAGCCAGCGTCAGCTGACGATGATTGGACATGCATTGCAGCCCCTGCGCCTTGAGCTTGGCCTTCCCAAGGGCCGGCAGGAGCATGCCCGCGAGGATCGCGATGATCGCGATCACGACAAGCAGCTCGATGAGCGTGAAGCCCTGACGGCCGGAACCTTTGGGCTGGAACGACTTCTGGATAGAATGAGAATCCATAACGTGAACCGCTTGTGACGGGGAATTGACAGAAAACTCCCCCAACACTCTTTTTCCATTACCACAGCGCTGCAAATACTCAAACGGAGAAAATAGGGACGGCAAACGACGGAGAAAAACCGACAAAATCGGGCGGCCTATTCCGGATTCAGGCGCCGCGCGCCAGTTCCCCGGCCGACACCGTCCAGCGGATCCAGTCCCGGCCGAGGTCTGACGGCCAATTCTCCTCGGTGCAGGTCATGAAGACCTGTCCGCCGGACTGGTGGACCTGGTGGAGCAGCGGTAGGAACCCCGCCCGGCGGTGGGCGTCGAGCTCGCCCATGACATCATCGATCAGCAGCACCGGGGCCGAGCCATGGACCGCCGCGAGATGTTCGGCCTGGGCCATCTTGAGCGCGATCGCCACGCTCCGCTTCTGTCCCTCGCTGGTGTAGGGGCCCGCCGGGCGGCCATTCACCCGGAGCACCAGGTCGTCACGATGGGGTCCCACCAGCGTCGTGCGCTGGCTCCGCTCCCGGACCCGGGAGGCGGCGAGGGCCACCTGGAAATCCCCGGAGACGGTGGGCACGTAGTCGATCAAGAGCTCATCGGTGCCGACCGCGATCCGTTCGAAGGAGCGCCTCGCCACCGACGCCAGCTGAGGCAGCAACGCCTTGCGGGCCTCGATCAGGGGCTGCCCCAATCGCACCAGCTCCGCAGAGAAACCCGCCAGCTGGTCCTCGTCCACCCGGGGCTGCTTGAGCAGGGCATTCCGCGCCCGCAGCGCCTGGAGATACCGCAGCAGCAGGGCCAGGTAGCCCGGGTGGGTCTGTGCGAGGAGGAGGTCGAGGAAGCGTCGACGAAACTGCGGCGCTCCCTTCACCAGGTGGATGTCCTCGGAGCAGAACACCACGGCCCGGAAGGTCCCGAGGTAGTCCGACATCCGCTTCACCGGCGCTCCATTGAGCGTGAGCCGGCGTTCCCGGACCGACCAGAACGCCTTCACCTCCGCGCGTCCCTGTCCCTCGACCGTGGCCCCCACGAAATACCCCTTGGCCCCCTCCCGGACCAGCTGGGTTCCACCCACGCCTCGAAACGACCGGAGCGTGGCAACCAAATACAGGGCTTCGAGGAGGTTCGTCTTGCCCTGGGCATTGCGCCCCAGGAAGAGGTGGAAGCCAGGCTCGAACGTCGCATCCAACCGGAGGAAATTCCGGTAGTCGCGGAGTCGGAGCTGGGCCAGATGCACGATCTCCACCATGGGCGACCTGTCGCCAACTGCAAAGCCCATGACAAAACCGGTGGCCTTGGGTAGGTTGACCGTGTGACGCGAATCCCGGGCTCGGCACTGCTCCTGTTGTTGACCGCAACGGTCGGACCGCCCCTCAAGGCCGCCCCTTCTGGCGACACCTCCCCTTCCCTGAACCACGGACGTCACGTGATCGTCACGATGGAGTCCGGGGTCCCGGTTCCGATGGAGGAGTTGCCCGGATTCGTGACCGTCCGCTCGCGTCCCTCCGATACGACCTGGGTGCTGCAGACACCAACGTCCGAGGAGGCCCAAAAGACCGTCGCCCATCTGCGTCGACAACCGGGGGTGATCGCCGCGAGGCCAGCCCTGCGCTCCCCGGTCCGTCCGCACTTCCTCCGATCCCCGGTCCCCAACGACCCCTATTTCTCCCGGCAGTATGCCCTCGAGACCCCGCCCGGGAGCACGAACCCTCCACCGCCGACGGTGGACCTCAACCTCCGCGGTGCCTGGGCGTACACCCGAGGCGAGGGGGTGGTCGTGGGTGTCGGCGACGACGGCATGGAGCGGACACATCCGGATCTCGCCGCCAATGTCGTGGGCCCGCATCACAACTTCCTGACCGACACCGACAGCGGGGATCACGCCGCCCCTCGGCTCTATCATGGGACGGCGGTCTCCGGGGTGATCGCCGCCGTCGGGGACAACCGGAAGGGCGCCATCGGCACCGCGCCGAGGGCACGGCTCGCCAGCTGGGTGATCTTCGACAACACGGACACCAACCAGCCCGACGAGGCCGGATTTGCGGAGCTCTTCGGCACCGCCAACCAGACCGTGCCGATCCAGAACCACTCCTGGGGCAACTACGGCTACGCTTTCGTCTGGCCCGGGCCACTCGAGGTCGATGCCCTGGAGAAGGCGATCACCGAGGGACGGGGGGGGCGGGGCATCGTGTTCGTCCGTTCCGCGGGCAACAACCGCCAGCTGTTCAGCACGGGCACGGCGGGCGACGTGAACCTTGACGGCTACGCCAACCACATCAGCCAGATCACCGTGGGGGCCGTGCGGGTCGACGGCAGCGTGACCGGGTACAGCACCCCGGGCGCCTGCGTTCTCGTCGCTGCACCTGGCGGTGAGCGCCTCGTCGGCAGCCCCGGACTGGTGACCACCGACCGGGTCGGATCCGCGGGACGCAACGTGGTCTGGGATCCCAAGGACCCGCAGTCGATCGACTACCTCCTCGGGGACCTGGCGTTCACCGGGACGTCCGCCGCGGCACCACTGATCTCCGGCGTTGCCGCCCTCCTCGTCAGCGCCCGACCGGATCTCCGATGGTTCGAGGTCCAGCAGATCCTTGCCCTGTCGGCCCGACACCTCCACCGGGCCGATCCGGATCTGCGGACCAATGGAGCCGGACTCGGCGTCAGCGAGAACACGGGATTCGGGATCCCCGACGCCGGGGCCGCCGTGCGCCTCGCCCGTGCCTGGATTCCGCAGGCCGCGCCCAGGGTCGAGCGGGTGCCGCTCGCGACGCCCCAGCCGATCCCGGACACCCCATCGCAGGGGCTGCGCTGGACATTCCCCGTCTCCAACGCCCTCGTTCTGCAACATGTGCAGGTGCGGGTCGACTGGACCCATTCCCGCGGCCGGGACCTCGAGGTCCGGCTGACGGCACCCTCGGGATTCACCAGCCTGCTGTTGCGTCGAGGAACGGAGTCCGATCCCGTGCCCGAGGCCTGGACCTTCTCCACCGTCCAGCACCTCGGCGAATCCAGCGTCGGCGACTGGGTCCTCGAGGTGCTCGACACCGCGTCCGGCGAGACCGGGCAGCTCCGGGAGGCCGAACTCATCCTGGGCGGACGCGCGATCGTAGACACGGATCGGGACGGATTGGACGACGGCTGGGAGCGCACCCACTTCGGAACGCTGAGCGAGGGTCCCGCGGGTGACCCGGACCGTGACGGGTGGATCACCGCCTCGGAGCAGTTCTCGGGACGGGATCCTTCGCGACGGGATGAGATGCTGGAGGTGATGGCATCGCGGGATCCAGATGGGCGCCTGAGACTGTCGTGGTCCTCGGGACCGACCGACACCTTCGAGCTGAAGGCCTCGGATCAGCTGGGGATTCCCCTCACCGGGGGCACACCGGTGCCGGGACGGTTTCCAGAGATGAACTGGCTGCTGCCGACGGACACTGCGGTGCGGTTTTTCGAGGTGGTCCGACCTACTCCCTGACCCCACGGGCCAATTCCGGAGGGGGCAGACTCGCTACCGCGTTTCCGCCGCGGCCGTATACAGGCCGACGAAGGCGTCGACGTCCAGATCGCGGGGGTTGAATTGGGCCGTCCATTGCCTCGCGGCGGCCGCAGCCAACTGAGGAATGGCGTCCAAGGTGGCCCCGGCGTCGAGGATCGACCTCGGGATTCCGGCCCGGTCCATGAGCCGGGAGACGCCGACCACCAGCGTCGCGGCGGCGACGTCGTCCGGAACGCCCGTGGAGCTCCAGCCGGCGGAGAGGGCCAGCCGCGCATAGGCGGACTCCGCCTCCGACCCCGGCACCGCGTTGTAACGGAGGACCGCGGGAAGCATCACGCCGACAGCGGCTCCATGGACGACACCGAACCGTGCGGTGAGCGGATTGGCACAGGCATGGGCTCCTCCCAGCATCGAGCACTCGATGGCGAGTCCCGCCAACGCCGCACCCAGCAGCATGTCCCCACGGGCCTGGAGATCGCTGGGCACGTCCAGGACCCGGACCAGCGACCCGGCCAGCTTCTGGAACGCCGCCTCGGAATACATCGTGGAGACACTGTTCCGTCGCCGGGTCACCGCGCTCTCGAGGGCGTGCGACAGCGCATCGACCCCGGTCACCGCGGTGACGCGGGCCGGCTGGGAGACGGTCAGCTCAGGATCGAGGATGGCGATCCGTGCGGTGATCTTCGGATCGAGGCACGCCATCTTCTGGTGGGTGACGGGATCCGCGATGAGTGCAGCCGACTGGCACTCGCTCCCGGTGCCTGCCGTGGTGGGGATTGCGATCAGGGGCAGCATGGCCCGCGGCACCTTGCCCACACCCCAATAGTCATGGATCCGACCCCCATTCGTCAGGATCAGATTCGCGCCCTTGGCGGTGTCGACCGAGCTCCCGCCGCCGAGTCCGATGAACAGCTCCGCCCGGGCATCGGCCGCGGCCTGCCGGCAACGGTCCACGTCCTCGGTGTCGGGATTCTCCCGGACGCCAGCATAGAGCGCCACGGCGATCCCGGCCTTCTCGAGGCACTCCTTGGCGCGACCGGCATGTCCAGCCGCCACGATGCCTGGGTCGGTGACCAGCAGCGCCCGCCCCACCCCGAGCTCGGCAGCGAGGGCCCCGATGCGGCCCAGGGTCCCGTCACCGAAGACCAATCGTGGCCGGCTTGGGATGTCGATGAGTCCTGGAGGATGTGGAGACACGTTGAGAGTGGAGAGCTGAGCGTTGAGAGAACCGAGAACACGTATCCTGACGTTTCCGGGGAAACTTCGGTTCGATGAAGGAGAGTCTTGAGTTGGATCCATCCCTTGGCCTAGGGCCCCATGGCGTTTCCGAACTCTCAACGAGTTCCCTGCGTTCGACGCGCAAGGCTCCGCTTTTTTTCAACCCACTCTCAACCCTCATCTCACAACTTCGGCGATTGACCCATTCAAAGCACCCCCCTTAGCGTCTCCACCGTGATTCCGACAGGGAAGGCTGGCTGGTTCCGCCCGAAGGGTTGAGCCTCCACCCGATCCAGTTCCCGGCAGCTCCCAGCTCGCCCGCGGTCCGCCGCGGGTTTTGCTTTGATGGGGCGGCAACCCGGCCGGTCGCGGGATCCCCGACACACCATGCGTCACACCATCTCGATCCTGGTCGAAAACAAGTTCGGCGTGCTCACCCGAGTGGCCGGACTCTTCTCCGGTCGCGGCTACAACATCGATTCCCTCAACGTCGCCCCGACCCACGATCCCGAACTCTCCCGCATGACCATTGTCACCCGGGGTGACGACTCGACCGTCGAGCAGATCGTCAAGCAGCTCGCCAAGCTGATCGATGTGGTGAAGGTCATCGACTACCGCCAGGGCGACTACATCGACCGAGAGCTGGTCCTGCTGAAGGTCGCGACCGGCACCTCGAACCGCGCCGAGGTCGCCCAGATGGCCGAGCTGTTCCGGGCCAAGGTCGTGGACGTCCAGCCCGAGAGCCTCACGATCGAGATCACCGGCGGCGAGGGAAAGATCGACAAGTTCATCAGCCTCATGAAGGGCTTCGGCATCCTCGACCTCACCCGCACCGGGCAGGTCGCCCTGCCCCGCACCTGAACACCGCGTTCCCGGAGACACGGAGCCGTCCCCGTGGGCAGGCTTCCATGATTTCACGCTTCCGGGATCTCCACTTCCCCGTCTAGTCTCCCCACTCCGTCACTCACTATGCCAAAAGTCTACACCGACAAGGACGCCGATCTCGGCGTGTTCAAAGGAAAGACCCTCGCGGTCCTCGGAGTCGGATCCCAGGGTCATGCCCATGCGCTCCACCTCAAGGAGAGCGGCTGCAAGGTCATCATCGGACTCTATGAGGGCTCCAAGTCCATCGCGGTCGCCCGCGAGAAGGGCTTCGAGGTCCTGCCGACGGCGGACGCCGTGAAGCGGGCCGACGTCATCATGGTCGCCCTGCCCGACACCAAGCAGGCGGCCGCCTACGAGAAGGACATCGCCCCCAACCTCATCAAGGGCAAGACCCTGCTCTTTAGCCACGGCTTCTCGATCCACTACAAGACCATCGTCCCGCCGAAGGACGTCAACGTGATCCTGGTCGCCCCGAAGGGCCCCGGCCACATCGTCCGACGCCAGTACACCGAGGGCAAGGGTGTCCCAAGCCTGATCGCCGTCTATCAGAACCCGGGCAAGGATGCGAAGCGCGTCGCCCTGGCCTGGGCCAAGGGCATCGGCGGCGCCCGAGCAGGTGTCATCGAGA
>SXGQ01773497.1_pt1 | contig 15700 bp, 10 predicted proteins | sample 3178371 | NCBI WGS metagenome assembly SXGQ01 (sample SAMN11356859, study PRJNA531348) | freshwater metagenome | isolation source: freshwater sample F1-20 | place: China: Fuxian Lake, Yuxi | collected 2017-12-25
CATGGGCCGGGGCATCGAGGGGGCATCCCGCCTTACTCCGCGTCCCGATGTTGTGATCGTCATCACCGATGGCTACACGCCATGGCCCACCATTCCTCCCTCTGGCATGCGGGTGGTCGTCGGCCTGATCTGCCGCTACGGGAGCCCACCCGAGGCACCGTCATGGGCACGTTCAGTGGTCATCCGCGACTGATAGCCCACGCACACCACTTACCAAGGAGGCAATAGTGCCATGGAATTCGTCAGGTCCCGCTACACCACCTGGTACCACAGCGATCCGCCTTACACATTCCGGACTGCCTATCGCCCGGGTATCCCGCTTCTGCGTGACGCCATCGAACGACTTGCCCGGGTCACAAGCGATCCCCACACGATCGTCACCGGTGCCCTCAACGCACACTGGTGGTTCGTCCGGGATTTCCAGGAGGCGCAGCGGTCGCATCACACGCGTCAGTCAGATCGGGCATGTACCTTCAACAAGACGGTCATCCTCGTCGCGCAGTTCGCCGCGGACGTGGCCCATCTGGCTACGCGGAACGGGGAAGGTTCCCTGCACGACCAGTGCTTTCGCGCGTGCATTCTTGCCATCTCCACCGCGAAGAATGTGCTAGGCATACCGGAAAAGCATGCCTATTTCCCTGATTGGCGGACCAAACACGAGCTTGTATGCGACTTGCAACATGCCCTTTTGGGTTTGTTAGCGTGCTCAAGGGATCGTCTGTTCCTGCACGTCCTTCCGGATCAAGAACGTGCGCGTTTGGCAATCCTTCCCACTGGTCTGCGTGATACCGCCATGAACTGGTATGCGGCCGTATACGCGGGCTTCCCTGGAGGGTCCAGCGAACGCGAGGCATCCCAAGGGCTCCTTTCAACGCAAGCCATTGCCGATGCCATCGCCGATTACTGGGCGACGGTTGACGGCGAACCAGCGATGGCTTTTGCGTCTGTCTCGCATGCAATCGAGGTGCGCATGGGCGTCAGGGATCGCTTGACACGAATTGTCCAATCTATGACCACGATTCTTACGGTTCTGGATTCGTATTCTCCCGAAGACAACCGTCCGGTCCGCATGACTGACCTGGAAACCGACCCACGCGCATGCCTCGCCGAGATCGGTGATGCCAGACAGCGTCGTCAGGACCTCATCACCGCCCTTCGCCGTGACATCGCCGAACTGCAACGCGTGAACGATGACTGGGACAAGGCATTCGCCCGGTGGGAACGCGTCCTGAAGACGCATTGACGGATGTGGCAGAGGAACCATTGCCACTGATTGCATGAAGGCCGTTCCGGTGTCTGGAAGGTTCGGTGGTTGTCGGGGTGGGGAGGCAAGCGAGGCATATATGTGCCGGGTGGGCCGGAAGTGAGACGGCGGCTTCTCACCTCCATCACCACTTACCCCACCCGTTTCGCGATCGCCTCCTCGTGCCACACCAGTCCCAGACCAGGGCGGTCCGGCAGCGTCACGAAACCGTCCTTGATATCTGGCGGTTCCACGAACTCGTTCAGGTGGGCCTCGATGCTATGCACATAACTCTCGACGATGAGGCCACCCCGTACCGCACCGACGGCGTGTGCACCCACGTGCGGGCCGCCGTGCGGGGCCAGGGGCAGGTGGTACGCCGAGGCCATCGCCGCGATCTTCAGCCACTCGGTGAATCCCCCGCATGTCCGGGGGTCCGCCTGGACGATGTCAACTGCATTTGCCTCGATCAGGTCGCGGAATCCCCACCGGGTGAACTCGTTCTCGCCACTCGCAACCGGCATGTCCAGCGACGCGCAAAGCATCGCCTGCCCGCGGTAGTCATCGGCAGGGGTCGGTTCCTCAAGCCAGAACGGTTCCTCGCGTTCGATCGACCGTGCGAACCGCAGCGCGGTGGTGGCGTCCCACGCGTTGTTCACGTCCACCATGAGGTCGATGTCTGGCCCGATGGCCGCGCGCACAGCCCGCACCCGTTCGGCATCGTGGCGCAGTCCGGCACCCTCCCACCCCACCTTCATCTTGACGGCACGGTAGCCGTGATCCAGGAACCCGGTCATCTCCGCCACCAGTTCCGGGATGCCCTTCCCCTCGGCGTAGTACCCGCCGGCAGCGTAGACCGGAACCCGTTGCCGGTGCCCACCCATCAGTTTCCAGCACGGTTGTCCGAGGATGCGTCCGCGCAGGTCCCATAGGGCAATGTCAACCACACCAATGGCGTTGATGTAGTCACCTTTCGCCACCGGCTTCCGGTTGTGCCCATACATCCGTTCCCACAGGGCATCGGCGCACAAGGGATCTTGGCCGACGATCAGTGAGCGCAACCGGGAGGCGTGCGCGCCCGAAAGGCCGCCGAGGGTCATTCCTGTGATACCCGCATCGGTGTGCACCTCCACCCGGGCGAAGCCGTGCGAACCGGTGTGGATGATCGAGTTCCAGAATGGTTCCGACCGGGGCCCGAGGGGGATGTCGGTCACGGTGAGGTCGGTGATCTTCATATCGGGATGTCTCCGGGTGCGAAGCGCATGAACAAGCGGGCGAGCATGGCATCGTTCGACCAGTGATAACGGGCGCGGACGGGGAGCATGGTGCCTACGGTGGCAGGATATCCGCCGGTCCGCCATCACGTTGCCTTGCCTGCAACCGAAAATCGGTGCCCATACCGACTACACTTGGCGCGGCGCCATCTGGTCACGTGCATTCCGGCCAGCTATCGCGCCATGGGGAGAAACGATGAAGGCTGCTGTCACTACCGCTGCGTCGCACATGGAGATCCAGGATGTCCCGGATCCGCACGCCGGTCCCGGTGAGGCACTCCTCAAGATCGAGGTGGCGGGTATCTGTGGGTCTGACCTGCACTTCTACGACGGGCACAATCCATATGCCAAGTACCCCACCATTCAGGGGCACGAGTTCTCCGCCATCGTGGCCGGCTTCGGTCCCGGTTACAGCGGCGCGGTTCGCGTCGGCGACCGTGTGACCGTGGAACCGCTGCTCTCCTGCGGTACTTGCTATCCATGCCGTCATGCCCGTCCGAACTGTTGCACCAGTTTGCGCGTCCTTGGGATCCATACCACCGGCGCCTTTGCCGAATACCTGACGGTCCCTGCGACACACCTCTTTCCGGTGGGGTCCCTCGATGCCGAACTGACGGCCCTCGTTGAGCCGCTTTCGATTGGCATGCAGATGATCGCGCGTGGTCAGGTTGGCCCGGGTGACACCGTCGCAATCTTCGGCGCCGGTCCGATTGGCCAAGCGGCGATGATCGCCTCCATCGACCGCGGTGCCCGGTGCCTCGTGATGGACCGCTTGCCGTCGCGTCTGGAACTGGCGCGCACCCTCGGTGCCGAACGGGTCGCCTTGGCTGCCGAGGGGGCCGACGCGGTGATGGATTGGACGAATGGTGACGGTGCATCGGTCGTGATGGACGCGACCGGCGCACCCGCGGTGATCCGCACCGCCGTGGATGTGGTTGCCTATGCCGGACGGATCGTGATCGCGGGCATCTCCCTGGAGGAGGTCAGTCTGCCGGTGTCACTCTTTACCCGCAAGGAACTGACCATCCTGGGCAGCCGCAACAATGCCGGGGTCTTCGGCCAGGCGGTCGATATCGTGCAACGGCGAGGCGAGGCATTGCGCCCGATGGTCTCGCACCGGTTCCCGTTCGCTGAAGCACCGGCGGCCATCGCCTTCGCGCACGATCATCCGGCGGAGGCAAACAAGGTCCTCCTGCGCATGACGCCCGCCTGACGCACTCTCCGGCGATCGCACCATGTGTGCGACTGGTGATGGGCAAGCGAAGGTCGCACATTACAGAGGGGAGATGGGGTGGTAGGGAGTGGGGTGGAACCCTGATTGGCGAACAAGAAGTGGCCCCGTCTCCCTCTTGGGAGAGACGGGGCCGCATGTCGCCGTCCCTACCGGCGGATGATGTCCATGATCGAAGCGGATCGATCAAAATCCATCACGTATTCCAGGGACACGGGCAAGCCCGTGGTTACCAGTCCTGCTACTTGAGAAGTTGCAGGACCGACTGGGGCGACTGATTGGCTTGTGCCAGAACGGCCATTGTTGCCTGTTGGAGGATCTGGGCGCGCGTCATTTCGGACACCGCCTGGGCCACATCGGCATCCCGGATGCGGCTGTTCGCCGCTGCAGTGTTCTCCGAGGCTACGCCCAGGCTGTTTATCACGCTTTCCATTCGGTTCTGCATCGACCCGATCTGACCGCGTGATGAACTGACGTCCTCGATGGCCGCATCCAGAAGGGAAATGGAGGCGTTCGCCGAGGTCTGGGAGGCTACGTCCAGGGTGCCATCCGTACCGGATGAGATCGGTGTGACACCGGTCAGGGCGGATGAAGAGGCGGTGTACCGGATTGACACCATTGTGGCGGCGGTCGTTGTTCCTGTGTTGAGCGGGCTTGTGACGCCGAATTCTGGCGGTGTCGAGGTTTCCAGAATGACGTTGCTACCGACAATGTTCTGGAACCTGAACGCCGCGCCGGTTACCGTTACCGTTGCCGTGGTCTCGCTCGTTGCCCTGAGAGCCACTTGCATGGCCGCCGCCAAGTCATCAAGCGTCATTGTTGCGGAATAGGAGACCGTGGCAAATGAACCGGCACCGCCGTTGTCATCGATGAAGAATGACCCCCCCGTCGCGCCAGTCACGTCGGCTACCGTGGACGAACCACTGATGGTGCCGGGCGTCCCCGAACCCGGCAATCCCAAGACGGCTACGAGGTTTCCTGTATCCCCCGTGATCGTGAACGCCGAGTTGCCCGCGAGGACGAGTTGCCCGCCGGTGACGGACGCCGTCACGCCCGACGTCGAAGACGCGTCATTGATGGCATTCCGCACATCGAACACGGTGTCGACGGATGGGTTGTATTTGATGGTCGATACGCCGACGGCGAAGGTCTTCTCAGTCGTTCCCGTCACACCCAGTTCACTGAGCAGTTTCACGTCGCCCAGATCCTGCGACCTCGCCGCACTGATGCTGAACTGCAATGCGTTGTCGCCCGATGACGTACTGGCCGCCCCGCTGACAAGATTGATATTGGCACCGACACGGAACTGCAGGGCGTCTCCGGAGTTGTGCAGGGTTACCGCACTGTCCTTGTTCAGGAGTGCGATCTTGTTGTACTGGGTTGATGCCGCGATGCGGTCGATTTCCGAGACGAGTTGGTTGACCTCATTCTGGAGATGCGCACGGTCATTGTTGGAAAGGGTGTCATTGGCCGATTGCACGGCGAGTTCACGCATGCGTGCCAGCAAACTGTGCGTCTCGTTGAGGGCGCCCTCGGCGGTCTGAAGAAGACTGACCGCATCCTGCGCGTTGCGCTGCGCCTGGTTGAGACCGCGCACCTGGTTCCTCAGTTTCTCACTGACTGCCAATCCCGCGGCATCGTCGGCGGCACGGTTGATCCGCAACCCGCTCGAGAGACGCTCGATCGCGCTCGCAAACTTCTCCTGTGTTGATCCAAGCGAACGCTGGGCCGACAACGACGTCTGGTTGTAGTTGATCCGCAATGCCATGGTGCCTTACCTTCCGCGACCACGCAGGCCAACAGCCAACCAAACCAAGTGCGAACGATCAGGGATCGAACATCATGGCGAGGACTGACGACAGTTGTGTGACGACGGCTTTCTGGTATGGCGAGACACGGACATTGACGGCCATCAGTGTCCGCGCGTTCGTCATCAACAGTATCGACGGCCCCATGCATCTCTACAGGCCTCCGCGCCGGGTTGCCCGGAAAGTCTCCGAAGGGCGTTGAAACGCCCGAAATAGCTGGAGGTTGCCACCCCCAACCCATCGCCCCCGATTTGCATACGCTTCGCTTTGCCTCCTACCCCCATCGCCTCCGGTCTGACTGTGCTTCGCTGGCCACACACCGCCCAGGCGGGCCAACGGGGAGACAAATTCACCATCGGTACACTGGCGGCATGCGCCAATCCGACCCGTTCGGCACCCCGGCAAATCTGGGGGGAGATGGACCCGAGTCATGCTGGCGTGCCGGGATTGACATCGGGGGCACCTTCACCGATGTCCTCCTCCTTGACGAGCGAACTGGCGCATCGTGGTTTGGCAAGACCCTCACTACCCCGGACGACCCGGCACGAGGCGTCGTACACGCCATTGCGCAGGTCCTCCACGATGCCACCGCGTCCACGACTGATCTGCACACGGTCATCCACGGCACCACTCTGGTCACCAATGCCCTGATCGAACGCAAGGGTGACCGCACCGCCCTCGTCACCACGCGCGGGTTCCGCGATGCCGTGGAGATCGCAAGGGAACACCGCTACGACATGTACGACCTGAACCTGGACCTGCCGCGGCCTCTCGCGCCACGGCATCTCCGGTTCGAGGTCGATGAACGCATGCGTGCCGACGGATCGGTCCATACCCCTCTGGACATGGCTAGCGTCGACCTGGTGGTGTCGCACTTGCGCGGGTCAGGGTTCGGAGGGAACACCGGCGCGGTCGCGGTATGCCTCCTGCATGGGTACGCCAATCCCGATCACGAACGCGCCGTTGGCGACCACCTGCGTACTTCCCTGCCGGGTGTTCGCATCGCCCTCTCACATGAGGTTGCCGGTGAGATCCGCGAATACGAACGCACCACCACCACCCTCGCCAATGTCTACGTGCAACGCGTCATGGAGGGGTACCTCGACCGCATCCAGGATGCCCTTTCGGCCTCCGGGTCGCCGGCACGTCTTCTCCTGATGCTGTCCGCCGGAGGCACCGCCACGGTCGATACCGCCCGTCGCTTCCCCATCCGCCTGGTCGAATCCGGCCCGGCCGCCGGTGCCCTGGCCGCCGCTGCGCACGGTCGCGAAACCGGGCGTACAAGCCTTCTTTCATTTGACATGGGTGGCACCACGGCCAAGGCCTGCCTCATCACCGGGGGTGTTCCTCCGGTCACCACCGAGTTCGAAGTCGATCGTGTCTACCGCTTCAAGGCCGGCAGTGGCCTGCCCGTCCGGGTGCCCTCGATTGACCTCATCGAGATCGGCGCCGGTGGTGGCAGCATTGCCCGTGTCGACCGCTTCGGCCTGATCAAGGTCGGTCCGGAAAGTGCAGGCGCCGACCCCGGCCCCGCCTGCTATGGGCGTGGCGGCACGCACCCGACTGTCACCGATGCCGACCTCATCCTCGGCTATTTAAACCCGGCCTTTTTCCTTGGAGGCACGATGCGTCTGGATGTCCAGGCCGCTCGTGAGGCAATCCGGATGCACGTTGCCAAACCGCTCGGCCTCGCCATCGAGGATGCGGCATGGGCAGTCCATTCGGTGGTGAATGAGGCGATGGCTGCTGCCTCACGCATGCATGCGGTGGAACGGGGCAAGGATGCGTCTGCCGTGCCCCTCTTCGCATTTGGCGGTGCCGGGCCGGTCCATGCCGCCGGGGTTGCCCGCATCCTCGGCAGCCGTGAAATCGTCGTCCCCTACGGCGCCGGCGTCGGTTCAACGATCGGGTTCCTCGTCGCACCGGTCAGCTTTGACTTCGTCCGCAGTTACTACACCCGCCTCGATACATGTGACTGGCATGCCGTCGCCGGATTGCTTGCCACGATGGAGGCTGAGGGTCGTAACCTCCTGACCGATGCCGGGGTCAACGCGGTCGCCGTGACATTCGCGCATCGTGCCGAACTCCGCCTCGTCGGTCAAGCCCATCAGGTGACCGTGGATCTGCCTAGCGAAGTCCTGGATGCCCTGAACCCGGGTCGTGTTGATGGTTTCCGGGCACTCGAAGTCATTCAGGATGCCTTCGACACTACCTACCGTGCCCTGTACCTTCGCAGCGCGCCGCCTGTCGCCATTGAGGCGGTCAACTGGCGCGTCGTGGCATCCGGGCCAGTCCCTGTCGTTGCCCTCCCCACCCCTGTCGCACCAGAACCGACGGGCGAGACCACGTTGCTTGGGACACGACCAGACCAAGCCGTCGTCCGCCCGGTCGCCTGGCCCGATGGTTCCGGACCGCGGGCGAAGCCTGGCAATCAGGGGAGACGGGGCGGATGGGTGTGGATGGACACGCCGGTGGTGAAGCGCGCCAATCTCCGCACCGGCGCGCCCGCGATCCCTGGTCCGGTGATCATTGAGGAACGCGAAAGCACCACCGGCGTTCCACCCGGGTGGTCGGTGTCCGTCGAGACATCCGGTGCCCTCGTCATCACGTCCGGCGAAGCCACCTTACCGCGGAACATGGCCCCATGATCGATCCACTGACCCTCGAGGTGTTCTGGAGTCGCCTGATTGCGACGGTCAATGAACAGGCCACGTCGCTGATGCGGACGGCTTTCAGTCCGACCGTGGCCGAGGCAGGGGATCTCTCGGCGTGCGTCTTCGATCCGCGGGGCTACATGATCGCCCAGGCGGTCACCGGCACTCCCGGCCATATCAATTCCATGGCCCGGTGCATCCGCCATTTCCTGGATGCCTGCCCGCCCGAGACACTCAGGCCAGGCGATGTCCTCGTCACGAACGACCCATGGAAGACCTCCGGGCACTTCCACGACATCACCGTCGTTACCCCCATCTTCCGCGCGACACGATCCGTCTCCCCTTTCCCTCTTGGGGAGGGGCAGGGGGTGGGGGAGACCGGGCGGGACGATGCACCACCCCAGCTTGTCGCCTTCTTCGGCACCATCTGCCACGTCGCCGACATCGGCGGGCGTCCCTTCTCGACCGATGCGCGCGAACTCTACGAGGAGGGCCTGTTCATCCCCATCACGCACTTGTTCCGTGGCGGGGTTCCCAATGAGGAACTCTTGCGCATCGTGCGTGCCAACGTCCGCGAACCGGACAGCGTCGTCGGCGACCTCTATGCCATGGCGACCTCGAACGATGTCGGTGGGGCGCGTCTTTTGGAGTTCCTCGAAGAGTTCGACCTACCAAGCATCATTCCGCTTGCGGACGAAGTGATCGCCCGGTCCGAACAGGCAATGCGCGATGCCATCCTGCGCGTTCCCGACGGCATCTACCGTCATTCCCTCACGATGGATGGCTATGCCGAACAGGGCAGGCCCGGCGAACCTGATCGCGAGGTGCCGATCACTCTCGCCTGCACCATGACCGTCACTGGTGACACCCTCCACGTCGATTTCGATGGCACCTCACCGGTTGCGCCCCGGGGGATCAACGTGGTGATGAACTACACCGAGGCGTACTCCACCTACGGGATCAAGTGCGCCCTTGCCCCGGATGTGCCGAACAACGAGGGCAGTTTCCGCCCGGTCACCATCACTGCACCGGTCGGGTCAATCCTCAACTGCCAACCACCGGCACCCGTTGCCGGCCGGCACATCGTTGGCCAGTGGTTGCCCGCCGTCGTCCACGGTGCCCTCGCGCAGGCAATCCCCGACCAAGTGATCGCCGACGGATCATCAAGCCTGTGGATCACGCAGTTCTCCGGTTTGGACAGCCGGCAAGGTGTTGCAATCAGTGGCGATGGGGTGGCCGAAGCGAAGCGTGTTCAAATCGGGAGCGACGGGGTAGGGTTCGGAAGACGGTTCTCGATGGTCTTCTTCAACTCCGGTGGGATGGGGGCACGCCCGACCAAGGACGGCCTCTCCAGCACTGCATTTCCATCCGGAGTGCGTGGCGTTCCTGCGGAAATCGTCGAGGCGCGCGCGCCGCTGCTCATCATGGAACGGAGCCTCCGGGCCGATTCGGGCGGTGCCGGGATACACCGGGGTGGCCTCGGACACCGCCTGGTCATCCGTGCCGATGGCACCACTGGAGACCTCCGGTTCTCGCCGTTCTTCGACCGCACCCGGGTCGCCGCGCCCGGGCGTGATGGCGGGCATGCCGGTGGTCTCGGTGACTACTTCCTGCGTGAGATCGTGCCATCCGATCCACCCCTTCCCCCACAGAGACCCCATCCCAAGGCCACCACGTACGTGCCTCGGGGCATGGAGATCGTCATGGACCTCCCGGGTGGTGGTGGCATCGGCGACCCGCGCGGGCGGGATCCCGAACGTACCGCTGCCGACCTGCGCGACGGGTACGTCACTGAGCCTGAGTGATTCGGACGTTGGTTCGTCCTGGCTGGCGCTTTCGCTGGGCAATCGGCGAAGCCTGGTAGTCAGGGGCGACGGGGCGGATGGGTGTGGGAGTTGGGGTCAGCCGCGCGCTCTCCTCGGTCTCTGGAGGCTTTCGCACGACGTTGCAGCCAAGCGGGGGCGGGCAGAGCGAAGCGTATATGAACCGGGCGGGGTGGGGGCCTGCAGGTCTACCAAAATCACTGGGGCATGCATCCCTGGACGGTTGTGATGACCCCGGCGACTTGACGGGACGCTGCTGCCGGTGATCCACACCGGACGGAACGTGGGACTTCCCCCATGGCTAAGGGCGCCGGCGCTCCCAGGGGGATGGCAACCGTTGCCAGTCGGGTGGACCCGCATAGGAGGCAGTGGCCTGCCTGGTAGTTCCGCCACCTGCGAAATGTGACTGACCTGCCACCGATTCTCCCTGACGATGCATTGTGTTTCGGGTATTGTGCTTCGGGAACCAGTCTGTCCCTGATCGCACGGGTGAACACTTGCAATCGGGAAAGAGTGCCATTTGGACACGGATTACCATCAGTGCCGCTCTCTCTCTCCCAACCCGTGAACGACACCTTCGTGGAGGCTCTCCACGATATTCTCGTGCACATGCACGACCAGACTGTCCTGCAGGCCCACCCGTTCGCAGCCATCGCCGTTGACGCACGGGACCGGCGCAACCGGCGCAAGGGTCGAGGCAATCTTTCTGATCGCATGTCCCCGGAGAACCCCGGCGAAGTCCTCGCGCAGGACCTCTATGACGCGCTGATCAGTCTCCAACCCCGGACACCACGACCATCCGGCGGAGGTAAACAAGGTCCAGGCCAGATGCCATTCCGGGTCGATGGGGTGAATCCTCCCGGGGCGCCCGCGCCGGTCCAGCACACCGGAACCCCTGTCCCAGACGGCACCAAGCGGTCCTCCCCGGCGGTCGCCCGGGCACATCGACGCGCCGAGGTCTTGCGCCTGCGGTATGTCGATCTGTTTCCTATTCCCGCAATCCGGGCACGCCTCAACATCTCTCGCAGCGAGTACTTCCGGAAACACCGTCAAGGACTGGATGCCCTTGCATCCGTCCTGCGTCGACGGTGGGGGACGGAAGCCGTGAACGCTTTTGTGGCACGCACTGCCGATGAGGATGCGAACGCGGCACCCATGATCGCCTCCATCGTGAACAATGTTGGGCGGTTGCACGTGCCCACCCGGTTCATCGGGCGGGAAGCCGATCTTGCAATCCTGAAGGACGTCGTTCAGTCGGCATCTCTCACGACCATCGTAGGGCCTCCCGGTGCCGGAAAGACCAGGCTTGCGATCGAGCTTGCACGCCAGATGCGCGAATCCTTCCCGGATGGCGTCTTGGTGGTGACGCTGGCGGAACTGACGGATGAGTCGCTCGTCCTTCCGGCCGTTGCCCGGTCGGTCGGACTCTTTGACGTGCCTGCCACCGACCTCTCTTCGGCACTTGCCAACTTCCTTGCCGGACAGCGTCGCCTCCTCGTCCTGGATAACTTCGAGCACGTCATCGGTGCCTCGGGGGACGTCCTGAACCTCGTGAGCAATGCGCATGACGTTGCTGTTCTCGTCACCAGCCGGGCACCTCTGGGCGTTGCCTCCGAACAGCGGTACGCCCTTGAACCGCTGCCCGTTCCTGCTGCCGGAACGCCAGATGGTGACAGTTCACCAATCCAGACCAATCCGGCAGTGCAACTTTTCATCGACCGTGCGCGGGCCATCGAACCAGGGTTTCCCGCAACCACCCAGGACCTCGACGCCTCGGTTGCCATTTGCCGCCTGCTTGATGGATTGCCGTTGGCAATCGAACTAGCCGCCGCCAGGCTTGGCAGCCTGACCGCGCCCACCATCCTCTCCCGCATGACCGAACGCCCGAACGAACGCCTGTCCCTCCTCAGCGCCGGATCGCGCGATGGGATTGTGCGGCACCAGACCCTCCGCCACGCCATCGAGTGGAGCCAAAGCCTGTTGCATCCCACCGAGGTCCGCCTCTTGAGTGACATGAGTATCCTCGTCGGAGGCGCATCCCTGGATGCAATCCTTGCCATCGTCTCTCCGTACCCTGCCGGTCTTCCTCCTTCTGCCAGGCGCTTGCCACAATCTGGGAAGGGACTGTCGGCAACGAGACCGGGGGTGGAATCCCTGTCATCCGCGGACGTCCTCAACCGACTGGGATCGCTCGTCGAGAACAGCCTGGTTCGCCGGCAATCGTTCCCGGATGGCGAGACGCGCTTCACGATGCTCGAGACCATCCGCGCCTACGGCATGGAGTTGCTGAAGGCGCGCGGAGATACCGACGTCATCCGCCGCCGGCATGCGTCGTACTTCTTGCGTCTCGCTGCTGAGGTGGCCCCGGCAATGCGCGGGATTGTTGCCGACCAGTTGCTGAAGCGCCTTGACGCGGAATTGCCGAACATCCGCGAGGCACTTCAGTTCCTCTCGGAAACCGGCGAGGTCGCCGATGCACTCTCCCTTCTAGTGAACCTCGAGTATTTCTGGTGGCTTCAGGGATATCGTCTGGAGGGCCTGACGTGGTTGCGCCGGTTGCTTGAAGCGAACGGGCAGGGCATCTCCCAAACCCCATCCCAAGGCCAACTCGCCAGTGCCCTGACCATGGCCGGGCACCTCTCCGTCCTGAGCGGTGATGATGTCGGGGCGGGTGGCTACCTGTCCGATGCAATCACCTTGGCCCGCGTTCATGGCCCGGTCCGCAGTGAAACGGATGCCCTGCACCATCTGGCTGTCGTGGCCCGTGCCCGGGGCGATGATGACCGTGCCTCGGAGTACTGGGTTGAGGCATCCCACAAAGCTGGGGCGAACAAACTCATCTACCGGCAGGGCATCTCGCTGTGGCACTTGGGAATGCTCGCGTGCGACCGCCTCGACTATGGCAGTGCCATCCGATGGCTATCGCAGGGGCGGGCGATCTTCGAGGCAAATGCGATGCCCATTGGCCGGGCCCTTGTGCAGTTCACGGAAGGGGCCGCCGAGTTGGTCGCCGGAAACCTCTCGGTGGCCCGCAGCCTGATCGAGGGTTCCATTCGTGACCTCACCACCTACGGAAGCGGCACTGGTGCGATGTATGCCATCGGCACACTTGCTGAACTGGAGTTTCTGGAAGGAAACGCCGCTCTCGCCCTGGATGCTGCCGAACGCAGCATTCGTCAGATGCGACAACTAGGCCAGGAACGAGGCATGTCCCGCAACCTGGTTACCCTTGGCCATGCCGCGATGGGCATCGGTGACCACTCCCGTGCGCGCCGTGCCTATCTGGAAGCCTTGCGGCGGTCACTGCCGGCCGAACGGCTCCCGGTGATTGGGGCAGCCATGCTTGGCATGGCACGCCTCACTTCAGGCACTCAGCTGGACGACCGTCAAAAGTGGACCTTCCCGACAAGTCTGCCAACGTCGCGTACCTGCCTTGACGCCGCACAAGTCCTGTACCGCGTTGTGCGACGGCCTCTGCCACTGGTCGAACGCAAGCATGCCAATGACACCGGGCTTGTGTTCCCTGATCCCGCTTCCGCACCGGTTACCCCCACACCAGCTCCCTGGTTTACTGAAGGGGATGTGCTCCGCTCGGGCGTACCGTTGGACGAGTATCCCCTGCCGGATCTCAAGACCGTCCTGACCCTTGCGCGATCTCTGGCCGCAACCATTGGGCAACGGGGAACTGTCTAGCCGGACATGGGTTCCGCACCCGCGGACCGCGGAAGATCGGGGCCGATGGGATTGCATGCGGTCCGGTTACAGCGTGACCGTCACGCCGGGAAAGGCCCGGCGCAATCCATCCGCCCATTCCTCGAGGATGAAGGCAACATCCGCGTCATCCTCACGCGATGTTTCCGTGGTGTGGTCTCCCGAACAGGCACCGACCCGTTCCCGGACACTGACGCACGAGATACTGTGACGGGACAGGGTGGCCGCCCATTTCGCGTTCGCCCTTAACGAATTCTGGGTGCCACAACACGCGTCGGCAGCGAAGACTGTTCGGCGCGACACGATCACATTGGCGTTGACCGCCAGCGCGCCGTGGATCACCTCGGGAGTTACGGCGAGGCAGAGATGGATGCCCCGCACCTGCGTCCCCGCGACCTCCCAGTCAATCACCGCACCGCGCTGTGCAGGTGCGCCACCGGTTTCATCGGTTGGTGATCCATGTTGGTTCGGCCAATCCGGAGTTCGACCGGAAACGCCCCGCCCCACTCCACCTGATTCATATTCGCTTCGCTCGGCCCGCCCCACTCCACCTGGTTCATATTCGCTTCGCTCGGCCCGCCCCGCCCCGTTTGGATCATGTCGGCCCCCCTGACCCAAGGACGCCTCAATAGGGTGTGCGTCAATCCAGGCCCGGATGTCATCCACCCGGCATCCAAGACCGGACGATGGTCGGCGGTCGGCAAAGTCGTTCTGGCGACGCAATAGACCCATTGCAACCCCAGCATCGACATGGCCTGAAGCGTCATCGACACCGCCGCGTTGCCAGTCCGAAGGCGGACTATCCGGTGCAGACGAATCCGGAATCCAACGGGGTGCACGGCCAGTCTCCGGGACCAGCGGTATCGAACTGGTTCGCCACTCTCTGGCGCGATCTCCGTTGTTGCTCACTATCGCCCCCCCGACGACCCTGGCGCACTGGCCTCGCGCACGCCTGGCAGTGCTCCAGAAAGGAAGTCACTGTGAAGCTATTGCTACCAGTGTAGCCGGGTTCAGGGTGTTCCGGGGGCGACGGCGCCACCCTTGCGCGCCGGATATCCCCGTGGTTTGCTATGCCATGATGGTGCCGTGCCCGATGTGATGCTTCCGAACCGCCCGGATCCGCCAAAACTCGCGCGCCACCCCGAGACACCGGTTCCCATGGCTCCGAGACGCATCATCGCGATTGACTGGTCAGGGGCCATGCAGGGTGGTCACCGCAAGATCTGGCTTGCCGAAGCCGTCGATGGCGTGGTGGTGCGACTGGAGAATGGCCGTACGCGCGAAGAGGTGTTCGACCACCTGATCACCCGCGCGTCGGACGATCCGCACTTCGTGGTCGGGTTCGACTTCGCCTTTGGAATGCCGGCGTGGTTCGCGCGCGACCGGAACATTCCCACCATCGCCGACCTGTGGCGACAAATTGGCGAAAACGGCGAACGGTGGTTGGCATCATGCGACCCGCCGTTCTGGGGCAAACCTGGCAAGCATCGTCCTGCCGATACCCCGCATCACTTGCGTTGCACCGACCTTGCAATCGCCCCGGTTGGTGGGTCACAACCCAAGTCCGTCTTCCAGATCGGTGGTGCCGGCGCCGTGGGGACCGGGTCTCTGCGGGGCATGCCCGGACTGGCCACACTCCGTGACGCCGGGTTCTCGGTGTGGCCATTCGACCTGCCGGCATGGCCTCGTGTCATCGAGATCTACCCCCGGTGCTTCACGGGGCCAGTTGTGAAGAGTGACCCGCATGCGCGAGATGTGTGGCTTGCTACCCACGCTCCACCTCACCCCCGATTGCAAGATGATCCACCTGGCCCGACCGATCACTTCCGTATCCCACCTTTCCGTCCAGACATCGAAAGACTCGCGCGGGGATCCGAGGATGCGTTCGACGCCGCCATCTCGGCCGCGGTCATGTGGAAAGATCGCGCCACCCTCGCCTCACTCGCCCCGACCACC
>SXGQ01283894.1_pt1 | contig 15699 bp, 13 predicted proteins | sample 3178371 | NCBI WGS metagenome assembly SXGQ01 (sample SAMN11356859, study PRJNA531348) | freshwater metagenome | isolation source: freshwater sample F1-20 | place: China: Fuxian Lake, Yuxi | collected 2017-12-25
TTATTTATTTATTTTTAAATATTGCAAAAACAAATAATCATATTATATTTACGAACACATTAAGATTAATTAACTAAAATATTATACAAACTAAAAATTTTAAAATAACATGACGAGAGAAAAAACTGCTGAACAAGTTTGGAATAGTTGCTTAGAAATTATTAATGATAATGTTAGCCCACAAAATTTTAAAACTTGGTTTGAACCTATTAAACCAATCAAGCTAAATAATAATGTATTAACTATTCAAGTACCATCGCAGTTTTTTTATGAATGGATTGAAGAACACTATATTACTCTTGTAAAAAAAGTAATAAAAAAAGAACTTGGTTCTGATGGTAAATTAGAATATAATATTATTATGGACAACGCTTCGGGTAAAACTGAAACTCCAATTACTTTTAAATTACCAAATATAAATACTAATTTAAAGAATCCATCCGTATCTATGCCAATAGATATAGGAACTGGAAATAGTATTAAAAACCCATTTGTAATTCCAGGTTTAAAAAAGGTTCAAGTAGAATCACAATTAAATCCTAATTATAGCTTTGATAATTTTGTAGAAGGAGATTGTAATCGTTTATCTCGAAGCGCAGGTTATGCTGTTGCTCAAAAACCTGGAGGTAACGCCTTTAACCCCTTATTATTATACGGAGGTGTTGGATTAGGGAAATCACATTTAGCTCAAGCAATAGGAATTGAAGTAAAAAAGAATTTTCCCAACAAAACAGTATTATTCGTTCAATCAGAAAAATTTATCACTCAATTTATAGAATCTATAAAAAATAATAATCAAAACGATTTTGTTCACTTTTATCAAATGATCGATGTTTTAATTATTGATGATGTACAATATTTTGCTGGTAAAGAAAAAACACAAGATGTCTTCTTCCATATTTTTAATCACCTTCATCAATTGGGTAAACAAATTGTTTTAACCTCAGATAAAGCTCCTGTTGATATTCAAGGTATTGAACAACGCTTATTATCGCGATTTAAATGGGGATTAAGTGCCGACCTTCAATCTCCAGGTTTAGAAACTCGAATCGCTATTTTAGATAAAAAAGTTTATAACGAAGGGATTCAACTACCTAAAGAAGTAAATGAATACTTAGCTTATAGCATTACATCAAATGTTCGTGAATTAGAAGGTGCATTAATATCATTACTTGCCCAATCTAGTTTAAATAAAAAAACAATCACTTTGGAACTAGCTAAAACAATGATTGATAAATTTGTAAAAACTACAGCAAGAGAAGTTTCTATCGATTATATTCAAAAGGTAGTTTGCGATTATTTTGATTTAGCTATAGACACTATGAAATCTAAAACACGCAAACGCGAAGTAGTTCAGGCTCGGCAAATTGCTATGTATTTTGCAAAAAGCATGACAAAATCATCTTTAGCAACTATTGGTATGCATTGTGGAGGGAAAGATCATGCCACTGTATTACACGCCTGCAGAACAGTTAATAATTTGATGGATACTGATAAACGTTTCAAAGCATACGTTGAAGAACTAGAAAAGAAAATAAGTATTACAAACTAAATAAAAATTACAATTAAAAAAACCTTAAACAAACGTTTAAGGTTTTTTTTTGCATTGAATAATAAAAAAAGATTAATAATTTCTTTGTTTAAACCAAATTTGTAAAGTAGATTTATATAATAAAATAAAAAAATGAAAAATATTACCGTTATTGGAAGTGGAACAATGGGCAACGGGATTGCACATGCGTTTGCGCAGTTTGGTTATCTTGTAAACTTATTAGATATTAACGAACAAATGCTTCAAAAAGCAGTTAATACTATCACTAAAAATTTAGATCGGCAAATACTAAAAGGAAATATCTCTGAAGAACAAAAAAATAATACCTTAAAAAACATAACTACACATACGGATATTGTTCTTGCTTCATCGCAAGCAGATCTTGTAGTAGAAGCTGCAAGCGAAAATATTGATATTAAACTAAAAATATTTAAACAATTGGATTCTATTTGCAAACCAAGTACCATATTTGCCAGCAATACGTCATCAATATCTATCACAAAAATTGCATCAGTTACTCAACGACCAGATAAGGTAATTGGCATGCATTTTATGAATCCAGTGCCAGTTATGAAATTAGTTGAAGTTATTCGTGGTTTTAGTACCTCTGAAGAGGTATGTAACTTAATTATGGAAACCTCTAAAAAATTAAATAAAAACCCTGTTGAGGTTAATGATTTTCCTGGATTTGTAGCTAATAAAATTTTAATGCCTATGATTAACGAAGCAATAATTACTTTAAATGAAGGAGTAGCAGGAGTAGAAGAGATTGATACTGTAATGAAGTTGGGTATGGCCCATCCTATGGGTCCGTTGCAATTAGCAGATTTTATAGGTTTAGATATTTGTTTAAATATTTTGCGTGTAATACAAGATGGATTTGGTAATCCTAAGTATGCTCCTTGTCCACTATTAATAAATATGGTAACTGCTGGAAATTTAGGAGTAAAATCGGGTAAGGGATTTTATGATTACAGTAATAGCGGAAAAGATTTAATAGTAGCGTCTTATTTTAACAAAAAATAAATTTTTATTTAATCCGTATCTTGACTATTATCTATAAAAATATTTTACCTATTGAATTTCCTGCTATACCAAGTGCAGGTGTATATTATTTTAATACAAAAAGTAGTTTACGTTACGAGGTTCGATTTGGAAGACTTCAAGATAATATTCTTCACACCAGTATAGTTTTTGGAGTAATTAATGAAGAATTTGAAGGCGAAGAATATATTACAACAAATCGTGGAGAGGTATATCAGGTAATGAACACGATTGTCGAAATTATTAAAAATTATATGTCTGAACACACAAAAGTAAATGTATATGAATTTAATGCTGTTGGTCGTGACGGTGAGGCTGGTAAAATCGAAAATGCAAGAATGTGTTTATATAAAAGATTTTTACCAAAAATTTTCTCTCAAGATTGGAAATTTAAAATAGAAGGTAATACTGCATTGGTTACAAAATTATAAACCCAACCAAGCTTTTGCTGATAAGGCTAAAATCATTTCCTTTTCTTTATTCTTAATTGGAGCTAATCTGACTAATTCTCCCGCAACTGATTCACCCAATGGGAAAGGATAATCACTTCCTTGAATAACTTTTTCAGCGCCCATTAAATCAATTACATATTGTAACATTTTATGATCACAAAGATGGCTATCAACCCAAAATTTCCCTAAATATTTTTTAGGATTTATATTATTATCTATGGCTACTAAATCTGGGCGAGATTTCCAACCATGTTCAATACGACTTATTGTTGGCAAAAAAGAACCACCACCATGAGCAAAACATACTTTTAAATTTTTATATTTTTCAAATACACCTCCAAAAATCATACTGCATATTGCTCTACTAATTTCAGCAGGCATTCCAACTAACCAAGGCAACCAATATTTATTCATGTTTTCCTGTCCCATCATTTGCCATGGATGAACTAAAATAGAAGCCCCTAAACTTTCACATGCTGAAAAAAATTCATCAAATTGAGGTTCGTTTAGATTTAAATTATTTATATTAGTTCCTATTTGAACACCTCTAAAATTATTGTTCATACAACGTTCTAATTCTCTAATAGCCTTGGTTGTATCTTGTAAAGGAACTGAAGCTAAGCCAATAAATTTGTCAGGATAATTAGAAACAGTATTTGCGATATCATCATTTAAAAATTGACTCACAAAAAGTGCATCGTTTGCCTTTGCCCAATAATTAAACATTACTGGGATTGTACAAATAACCTGCATATCAATAGTATGTTGTTTCATTTCATAAATTCGAACTTCGGGATCCCAGCAATTAGAAATTATTTCTCTAAAAAAATTCCCCCCTTTCATCATAAATGCTTTTCCTTCTTGATGATGATTTAAAGTTATAAATTCACCATAACCAAACTTATTTGAAAAATCCGGAAGATTTTTTGGAATAATATGTGTATGAGAATCTATAGTAAACATAATTTTAAAATAAAATATTTATTAATTAATAAAATTTATGGCTAGTTTATTTGAAAATATAGGAAATGTTTTTTTTGAAAAGAACAACATAATTTAAAAAAAGAATAGATTAGAATAAGAAAGTAACAAAATAAAAAAATAGTTATTATTAAAATCTTTATATATCCTTATCTCGAATGATAATTAGTTTAGATTTTATTAATTTTAATTTTTCAATTACTTTTTCATTATTATTATCTAATTTTTTTTGGATAGATTTATTTTTTAATTGATCCTTTGCCCCTTGAATTGTATAACCCTTCTGTTTAACTAACTCAACAATTTTTCTTAATAAATCTATATCTTTTTGAGTAAATAAACGATTACCCTTTTTATTTTTTGTTGGTTTGAGAATATCAAATTCTTTTTCCCAAAAGCGCAAGGTGCTTGCATTCAACTCAAACATTTCAGACACCTCAGTTATTGAATAATACAATTTCTGAATCTCTTCTTTTTCAGTTATAGCCATATTTTTTCAATTTGATAAAATAAATATAGGTCTAATTAAATAAAAAATAATTCTAAGTTTTCAACACTATATGAAGAAACTGGTTCTAATTGGGTTAAACATAAAATTATATTAATAAAAATCTCATATTTTAACAGTTTAAAAATAATTGGAAAATTAAAAAATAAACTAGTTTTTTGTTACTAAATAATTCTAAAATCAAATTACCATCTAATTCGCCCAAATTATTTTATTTATTTAATATAAAAGTAAAAGTTTAATTTTGATTTAATTTATTTAAAAGCTGATTCAAAAAAAATCAATTATATTATTTAAATTTAAAATTGAATTTGTTATTAAATTTATTGAAAAAATAGCTTTAAAACATTAGCTTTATAACTCTAAATTTAATTTAAATCATGGATAACTCACCATATAAGTCAAAACATAAAATTCGAATTGTTACCGCGGCTGCTTTATTTGATGGCCACGATGCTGCTATTAATATCATGCGACGAATTATTCAATCGAGCGGTGTTGAAGTTATACATTTAGGTCATGATAGAAGCGCTCAAGAAGTTGTTAATTGTGCCATTCAAGAAGATGCAAACGCTATTGCAGTAACAAGCTATCAGGGAGGCCATGTTGAATATTTTAAATATATGTTCGATTTATTAAAACAAAAAGGTTGCGAACATATTAAATTATTTGGAGGAGGCGGAGGTGTTATTCTTCCCAATGAAATAGAAGAGTTACATGCTTATGGAATTACAAAGCTTTATACTCCTGACGATGGTCGAGCATTAGGATTACAGGGTATGATAAATGACTTATTAATAAAATGCGATTTCGTTACCGGAACTAATATTAAAGAAGATGTTGATAAAATTGAAAAAAGAGAATACAAATCTATTGCAAGAATTATTTCAGCCGCAGAAAATTTTAATGATGAAAACATTGTTTTACTTAACGAACTAAAAGCAAAAGCAGAAAAATCATCCACCCATGTTTTAGGTATTACCGGAACTGGCGGTGCCGGAAAATCAAGTTTAGTAGATGAATTAGTTCGACGTTTTCTAGTTGATTTTAAAGAAAAACAAATTGCCATAATTTCTGTAGATCCATCTAAACGAAAAACAGGTGGGGCTCTTTTAGGAGATCGAATTAGGATGAATGCCATTAATAATGAACGCGTTTACATGCGATCTTTAGCAACCCGACAAAGCAATTTAGCTCTTAGTAAATATGTTCAAGATGCAGTTAATATTTGCAAAGCAGCTAGCTTTGATTTAATTATTTTAGAAACTTCAGGTATTGGACAATCCGATACCGAAATCATAGAACATTCCAATATGAGTTTGTATGTAATGACACCTGAATATGGTGCTGCAACTCAATTAGAAAAAATTGATATGCTCGATTTTGCAGATATTATTGCATTAAATAAATTTGATAAACGCGGTGCCTTAGATGCCATAAGAGATGTAAAAAAACAATATAAACGTAATCATAATCTCTGGGATATTGCCGAAGAAGATATACCCGTATTCGGAACCATCGCTTCTCAATTTAACGATCCAGGAATGAATCGGCTTTACAAAGCAGTGATGAATAAAATGGTTGAGAAAACAAGAAATAAATCATTAGCTTCTCAATTTCATATAACCGAAGAAATGAGCGAAAAAATATACATTATACCTCCTTCTAAAACTCGTTACTTAAGCGAAATCTCCGAAAATAACCGTCAATATGATAAGCGTGTAAATCGTCAAGTAGAGGTCGCTCAAAAACTTTTTGGTATTCAAAAAACCATCGAAACAATTTCTGAATCCAACATTGATGATAAAGAAATTTTAATTAATACATTAAAAAATGTTTTTGAAAAAAATAAATTAGATCTAGATCCAAAGTATTTTCTTTTGATTGAAGGATGGGAAGCTAAAAAGAAATTATTTAGCAATGAATTTTATGAATTTAAAGTGCGTGATAAAATTTTAAAAATAAATACTCATTATGAATCTTTATCACATTCAAAAATACCAAAAATCGCTTCTCCAAAGTTCACTTCTTGGGGAGATATTTTAAAATGGAATTTGCAAGAAAACTTTCCTGGCGATTTTCCCTTTACTGCTGGCATTTATCCTTTTAAAAGAGAAGGTGAAGATCCAACAAGAATGTTTGCGGGCGAAGGTGGCCCCGAAAGAACAAACAAACGTTTTCATTATGTAAGTAAAGGATTGCCAGCTGCTCGACTAAGCACAGCTTTTGATAGTGTTACCCTTTATGGAAATAATCCAGATTACCGCCCAGATATTTATGGTAAAATAGGAAATAGTGGTGTAAGTATTTGTTGTTTAGATGATGCTAAAAAATTATATAGTGGTTTTAATTTAGCTAATTCAAAAACATCAGTATCAATGACAATTAATGGCCCAGCTCCGACTCTAGCAGCTTTTTTTATGAATGCAGCCATCGATCAACAATGTGAATTATACATTAAAGAAAATAATTTAGAAAAAGAAGTAGAAGCAAAAATTACAACAATTTATAAAACAAAAGGCTCCGTAAAACCAACTTATCAAGGCGAATTACCCGAAGGTAATAATGGGCTAGGACTTATGCTATTAGGCATTACAGGAGATCAAGTATTACCAAAAAATATTTATGAAAAAATAAAATCAAATACACTGTCTCAAGTTCGTGGTACTGTTCAAGCAGATATTTTAAAGGAGGATCAAGCTCAAAACACCTGTATATTTAGTACAGAATTTAGTTTAAGATTAATGGGCGATGTTCAACAATATTTCATCGATCAAAAGGTACGAAACTTCTATTCTGTTTCTATTAGTGGGTATCACATTGCCGAAGCAGGCGCTAATCCTATTTCTCAATTAGCTTTTACATTAGCAAATGGCTTTACATTTGTTGAATACTATTTAAGCAGAGGTATGCATATTGATGATTTTGCTCCTAACTTATCCTTCTTTTTTAGTAATGGCATTGATCCAGAATACAGTGTTATTGGTCGTGTAAGCCGAAGAATATGGGCAAAAGCAATGAAATTAAGATACAATGGAAATGAAAGAAGTCAAATGTTGAAATATCATATTCAAACTTCTGGACGTTCCCTTCATGCTCAAGAAATTGATTTTAATGATATTCGTACGACATTGCAAGCCCTTTACGCTATATACGACAATTGTAACTCATTACATACAAATGCTTATGATGAAGCAATTACAACGCCCACAGAAGAATCTGTTCGCAGAGCAATGGCTATTCAACTAATTATTAATAGAGAACTTGGTTTAGCAAAAAATGAAAATCCATTACAAGGATCTTTTATTATAGAAGAATTAACTGATTTAGTAGAAGAAGCTGTATTAAAAGAATTTGATAAAATTTCAGAACGTGGGGGTGTTTTAGGTGCAATGGAAACAATGTATCAACGCGGACAAATACAAGAAGAAAGTTTATATTATGAAACTCTTAAACATACAGGTGAATACCCTATTATTGGAGTAAATACTTTCTTATCAAGTAAAGGAAGCCCAACCATTATTCCAAGAGAAGTTATACGTTCTACTGAAGATGAAAAAGAATATCAAATTAATATGCTAAATCAATTGCACAAAACATATCAAGATAAATCTCAAATAATGATTTCAAATCTTCAATCAGCTGCAATCCATAATAAAAATATATTTACAGAATTGATGGAAGCTTCTAAATATTTAAGTTTAGGACAAATCACAAGTGCATTATTTGAAGTGGGCGGTCAATACAGAAGAAATATGTAGCATAAATAAAAAAACACAATCACTTTAATTGATATGAGTTCTTTAATTATTTTAAGAGGGTTGCCAGGTTCAGGTAAATCTACCCTAGCAAAATTATTAAGCGAAAATGATAAATGGCCGGTTTATTCTATTGATAGCTATTTTATAAATCCTGAAACAAATAATTATAATTTTGAATTTGATAAAAATCATTTAGCTTATAAAAATTGTGAGGATTTAACTGAATTAGCAATGAAAAATAAGATTGAAAAAATTATTCTCGATAATACATTTACACTTGATTGGGAAATTGAACCTTATTTTAAAATATCGAAAATATATAATTACAAAGTTTTTGTTGCTACAGTTGAAAACTATCATCAAGGTAAAAACAAACATAGAATAAACGACGAACAGCTCAATAAAATGGCTCAGAAATATAAAATCAAACTAAAATAATTTTTTTATTCGCGTATTTCTCTTTTGTTTTTTTAAAATTATTTTAATGTATCTTTATCCTAATTTCGAATTATAAAAACATGAAAAAAATTTTTTGTTGCCTAATTGTACTCTCTAATATTTTTTGTTTAAGTCAAACAATAGATGCTAATGGAAAAAAACAAGGCTATTGGAAAAAAAAAGATGATAAAACAAATAAGTTGATTTATGAAGGGGCTTTTTTAAATAATATACCCATTGGAAAATTTAAATACTATCACCCAAACGATTCAATTAAAGCTATTATGATCTTTAGCAATAATGGTGAAACTTCATATTCAGAATTATTTAATATAAATGGAAAAAAAATGGCTAAAGGAAAATATTTTAAAGAACTGAAAGATAGTACCTGGTTTTATTATGATGACTCAGGCCTATTAATCTCAAAAGAAAATTACATAAAAGGAAAAAAAGAAGGCGCAAGTTTTGTCTATTTACCTGATGGTTCAATTTCAGAAGAAAAAAATTACAAGCAAGACATTCAGCATGGCGAGTTTAAACAATACTTCGATGGTAAAAATTTAAAAAATATGGGTAATTATATTAATGGAGTATTGAATGGTAAAGTGTGTTATTACTACCCAAATGGTATCGAAGTAGCTGAAGGTTTCTACTCTAAAGGTCAAAAAAATGGCATATGGGTTTATAAAGATGAAAAAGGAAAAATAACAGAAAAGGAATTATATCAAAACAATAAATTATGCTCAAAAAAAGAAATGGAAGAATTTTTAGCTAAAAACAAACTAAACAAGGATAAGCAAAAGGCAGAAATAAATAAAACAGATTCAAAAAAATAGAATCTAAAAAAAAATGAATCGTTTAATTTTATTTGTAATTATATCATGAGTAAACATGGAAAAGTATTGGTTGCAATGAGCGGAGGAATAGACAGCAGTGTAGCTGCAATGATGTTGCACAATCAAGGTTATGAAGTTATTGGCATTACTATGAAAACTTGGGAATATGAAAGCTCCGGATCTAGTAAACGCGAAACTGGTTGTTGTAGTTTAGATAGTATAAATGATGCTCGGTCTATTGCCGTTTCTTTCGGTTTCCCGCATTATATTTTAGATATTAGAGGAGAGTTTGGTGAATTTATTATTAACAATTTTGTTGAAGAGTATTTAGCTGGACGAACCCCTAACCCATGCGTGTTATGTAATACGCACATTAAATGGGATGCCTTATTAAAACGCGCCGATATGTTGGATTGTGAATTTATTGCAACTGGTCATTATGCGCAAGTAAGAGAAGAAAATAATCGAAGAGTAGTTTTTAAAGGTTTAGATCAAACAAAAGATCAAACTTATGTTTTATGGGGTTTGGGGCAAGAGAGTTTAAAACGCACTATGTTTCCGCTGGGAAAATTTAAAAAAACTGAAATAAAACAAATGGCTAATGATGCTGGCTTTATAGATTTAGCCGGCAAAAGTGAGAGCTACGACATTTGTTTCGTTCCTGATAATAATTATCGCGATTTTTTAAAACATCGACTACCAGATTTAGAAGACAAAGTTGATGGTGGAAATTATCTTTTTAAAAACAAAATAGTTGGCAAACATCGTGGTTATCCATTTTATACAGTCGGTCAAAGAAAAGGCCTCGAAATTGCATTAGGTGCTCCAGTTTTTGTTAAAGAAATTATTCCAGAAACAAACACGGTTATACTCGGCGATAAAGAAGATTTAGAAGAAAATCATTTACAAATTCGAGATTTTAATTTAATAAAATACGAGCACTTACCCGAAGATTTTGTTGGCCTTACAAAAATCAGATATAAAGATCCTGGAACGCTTGCTACAATTAATGTAATCGGCGATAAATTAGATGTTATTTTTCACTCTCCAGTAAACGGTGTAGCTCCTGGTCAAAGCGCAGTATTTTATGAAGGAAATGATTTAGTGGGAGGCGGATTCATCAATAGAAAAAAGCCCAATTTTTAATTCCTTTTCTAACATAAGCTCGTTGAATATTCAATAAAAATTTAGTTTTTTATTTGCAATTTTCTATTAAATTTACGTATACACTTAATTTTAAACGCTTAATGAAAAATGCATACGTGTTTCCTGGACAAGGTTCTCAATACAAGGGTATGGGAAAAGATTTATACGATAATAATCCTGATGCTAAAAAATTATTTGAAAATGCTAATGAAATTTTAGGATTCAGAATTACCGAAACAATGTTTAATGGTTCTGAAGAAGAATTAAAACAAACCAAAATCACTCAACCTGCGATATTTCTTCATTCGGTAATTCTCTCAATTACTATTGGAAAAAAATTTTTACCCGACATGGTAGCCGGTCATTCTTTAGGCGAGTTTTCTGCATTAGTGGCAAATAAAACATTAAGTTTTGAAGACGCCTTAAAATTAGTTTACAAACGCGCTTTGGCAATGCAAAAAGCTTGTGAAATTAACCCAAGCGCTATGGCAGCAATTTTAAATCTTGATGAAACTATTATTGAAAATATTTGCGCTGAAATTAACTCATCCGGAAAAATTGTGGTGCCAGCAAACTATAATTGTCAAGGCCAATTAGTTATTTCTGGAAGCAACGAAGGAATAAAAATTGCTTGTGAAAAATTACTAGCAGCAGGGGCTAAACGAGCATTAGTTTTGCCTGTTGGTGGTGCTTTCCATTCTCCTCTGATGGAGCCAGCAAGAGTTGAATTAGAATCTGCAATTAACTTAACTAAATTTAATTCGCCAATTTGTGCCATATACCAAAATACTACTGCAAGTGCAGTATCAAACCCAAACGAAATACAAAAAAACTTAATCGCTCAATTAACAGCTCCTGTAAAATGGACTCAAAGTATAAAACAGATGGCAAACGATGGTGCAACTCATTTTTTTGAAGTAGGTCCAGGAAAAGTATTACAAGGTTTAATAAAAAAAATACAACAAAACGTTGAAGCAATAAGTGTATAATCAATCGTAAAATGAAAAAATTATTTATTTGTTTTTTTATTATTTTAAATAGTTGTTTGATTGCTCAAAAAAACTTTAAAGGTTTTGGCTTTTTCGGTTCATTAACTCAATCAGCTCATTACTATAAAAATTCTGATACCGATAAAAAAAATGATGATTCTGCTTTTAAATATTTCCCTGAATACTTTTATCCACAATCACATATTTCAAAAGAATTTTTTAATTGGGGAACAGGTTGTTTTTTAGAATTAGGTAATGAAAAACTACGCTGGCAAACAGAATTAGAGTATTCCAATAAAGGTGCTTATGAAATGGAGGTTATTGAGCCCATAAGTGGTAAAAGAAGTGGTAGTTATAGTCCAAACGAATACACCTATATTCAATTTAACAACTACGCTAAATTTTATCGTAAAATCGGAAATGAAAATTGGTATTTTATGCCTGGTTTAAGAATAGAATACTTATATAAATCTAGTTTATCAGTTTTTACTCCATTTAGTGCCGATTTTCCGAAATTTTGGTTTAGTGGAAATTTAGCTCTAGGTTACGAATTTAAATTAGTAAAAAATATTAGTACCTTTATCGAGTATCACTGGAATTCTGATATAATTTCACACAACCATACTAATAAATCTACAAATACATCAATAAGAAATCGAACTCTTGAAACACGATTTGGTTTAGTTTTTAGAAAAAAAAAGAGGGAAATTGATGATTGTAACAGCCCTATTTACAAAGGACCTAAGTATTAATTAATAATATCAGATTATGGTAATGACAAAAGATGTATTGTTTTCTCTAACTAAAGGGGCCTTTGCTCCTCAAGAAGAAATGTTAGAAACAGCTCGTAAAAAAGGCAAACTATTTATTGGAATTCCAAAAGAAATTGCATTTCAAGAAAACCGTGTTGCTCTGGTGCCAGATGCCGTTGCATTACTTGTAAATAACGGTCACCGAGTGATTTTAGAAACCGGCGCAGGCAAGGCTGCTAATTTTGATGATAGCGAGTATAGCGAAGCTGGAGCTGAAATTGTTTTGAGTTCAGTTGAAGTTTATAAAGCAGATACAATTTTTAAAATTGCTCCACCTACTATTGAAGAAATTGAACTTATGCAACCTAAACAAACCTTATTTAGTTCCTTACAATTAAGTGTTCAGCCACAAGATTTTTTAAAAAAATTAATTTCTAAAAAATTAAATTGTGTTGCTTTTGATTTAATTATTGACGAGGCTGGTATTTTTCCGGTAATTAGAGCTATGGGAGAAATTGCAGGTGGCACAAGTATTTCTATTGCTGCAGAATTATTAAGTAATGTAAATAATGGTGTGGGCTCTATTTTAGGTGGCATTAGTGGAATATCGCCAACTGAAGTAATTATAATTGGTGCAGGAACTGTAGGAGAATTTGCAGCACGAGCAGCAATTGGATTAGGGGCAACAGTTAAAATATTTGACAATTCTACGTCTCGTTTAAGAAGGCTTCAAGGCCAACTTGGAAGTAGAGTATTTACTTCAGTAATTGTTCCTAAAGTATTAGAAAAACATTTAAAAACTGCAGATGTAGTTATTGGAGCTCTCAGAGCTAATCGTGGAAGAACACCTTGTGTAGTTTCTGAAAACATGGTAAGCGAAATGAAAAATGGTTCTGTAATTATTGATGTAAGTATTGATCAAGGGGGTGTTTTCGAAACATCAGAAGTAACTAATCATACTAAACCAGTCTTTCGTAAACATGGTGTTATTCATTATTGTGTTCCAAATATTAATAGCCGAGTAGCCCGAACTGCTTCATATGCCTTAAGTAATATTTTTTCGCAAATTATATTAAATATGGGCGACGAAGGCGGGATCGAAGGAATAGTAAAAAAAGATTCGGGTTTAAGAAATGGTGTTTACATCTATAACGGTATTTTAACCAATCAGTTTTTAGGCGAAGCCTTTAACCTTCCTTTTAAAGACATTAATCTATTGATGGCCGCAATTTGAGTTGAAAAATACATCTTAAAAATTACCCCAAATAAACTGCCCCACCAATGCTATCTCTAATTGCTCCTGTTACTGTTTTTAAAGTATTAGTGATTTGATTTAATCTTAAATAACCTAAAAAAGCAAAAATAATCGCTTCTTTAAAATTTATAAGCTCATCAGAAGGAATTACAAGAATAGAATTTGTTTTTGATTTAATGCGATCAATTAAAAAAGAATTAAAAGTTCCACCACCTGTTAATAAAACATTTTTTATTTTATTATTATTTAATTCTGTGGCAATTACCGATGCAATATGCTCTGTAGCAGTTGCTAATAAATTTATTACTTCTTTTTCTTTGGCATCAAAAAAATTCAAAATATTATTTTCAAACCACTCTCTTCCAATAGATTTAGCGCCCTTCTTTTCATAATAATCTAGAGCATTTAACTGATTTAATAATAAATCGTCTACCAATCCTGATTTAGCCATCTCTCCGCCATTATCAAATAAAAAACCCTTTTTTTCAGCTAAATAATTTAATAAAATATTTGCAACACACAAATCGTAAGCTATTCGATCTCCACTTTTATTATCATAAGAAATATTAGCAATACCCCCTATATTTAAACAGGCGGCATAGTCTCCAAATAAAAGTTTATCGCCTATAGGAACTAAAGGAGCACCTTGACCTGCCAAAGAAATATCCGTACTTCTAAAATCACATACAGTATTTAATCCAGTAACTGCAGCAATAGTAGCTCCACACCCAATTTGATTTGTAAAACCAAGATTTGGCTGATGAAAAACAGTATGTCCATGAGATGCGATTGCATTTGGCATAATAGATAATGACTTTAAAAACTGAATCGTTTCATTTGCGATAAAACGGCCATAAGCGGTGTGAGTTTCAAAATATTGACTAGCAGAAAGATGTTGAGCGTTTGATAATTTTTTTTTCCAATCTATATTATAGGAAATTGTTTTGGCCCCTATTATTTTGAAAGAAAAACATCCTAAATACTCTTTAAATTCACATAAAGCTATATCTAATCCATCTAAAGAAGTCCCACTCATTAATCCAATAACTCGATTATTATTATATTCAGTTTTCATTAAACATTTTCACATTAAATTTGTAGATATAATACAAAAAAAATTATTTTATAAGGTAAAAATTTATTAAAAATTCTTTTTTTTTGGTTGTATAAATGGTATATCTTTACAAGATTACGAAAAATATAGTAAAAACTTTAAAAATAAAATAACATGCACTTTGATTTATCTGAAGAACATTTAATGATTCAAAAAGCAGCTCGCGAATTCACTCAAAATGAACTCAAGCCTGGGGTTATTGAAAGGGATGAATACCAAAAGTTTCCCACCGAACAAATAAAAAAGATGGGTGAACTAGGTTTTATGGGAATGATGGTAAATCCAAAATATGGTGGTGGTGGAATGGATACAATTTCATATGTATTAGCAATGGAAGAAATATCTAAAGTTGATGCTTCATCTAGTGTAATTATGAGCGTTAATAACTCACTAGTTTGTTGGGGTATAGAAAATTTTGGAAACGAAGAGCAAAAACAAAAATATTTATTGCCTTTGGCCAAAGGCGAAAAAATAGGTGCATTTTGTTTATCAGAACCAGAAGCAGGAAGCGATGCAACATCTCAAAAAACCACAGCAATTGATAAGGGTGATTATTATCTTGTAAATGGAACTAAAAACTGGATTACCAATGGAAATAGTGCCTCTACTTTTATTGTAATGGCACAAACCAATATAAATGACGGACATCGAGGTATTAATGCATTGATTTTAGAAAAAGGTATGCCAGGTTTTACTGTGGGGCCTAAAGAAAATAAATTAGGAATTCGTGGTAGCGATACTCATTCGTTAATGTTCGATAACGTAAAAGTTCCTAAAGAAAACCGAATTGGTGAAGATGGTTTTGGTTTTAAATTTGCAATGAAAACTTTAAGCGGTGGAAGAATTGGAATTGCTTCTCAAGCATTAGGAA
>SXGQ01510357.1_pt1 | contig 15695 bp, 8 predicted proteins | sample 3178371 | NCBI WGS metagenome assembly SXGQ01 (sample SAMN11356859, study PRJNA531348) | freshwater metagenome | isolation source: freshwater sample F1-20 | place: China: Fuxian Lake, Yuxi | collected 2017-12-25
CGCGGCATAGGCGCGGTGGCGATTAGTCATATCACCGTGACCGATGGAGTTGTGATCCAACGGCGCCGCGACTTTAGCCGCAAAAAAATCTTGGGCCGGCGGGCTCGTAGCCGGGGCCTACCCGACCATGAAACAACCAGTAAGATGAATTTATTGCTAAGGGATTTACCTGACTTATAATAGTTAAGTCCGACAAGGGTATAGCGGGCCAAGTCACGATCGGGCAATTTTCAGATAAGTGACCGCTTGCCGCGGGCGCCAAGACTGATTCTATCGAGCAGGTAATTCTAGGACTTTGAAGGGGGCGATTTTGACTGAGCCGACTTTGTCTGACGGCAAATACTTACCTAAGAATGCCTCGACCGTTTTATAATACTTAAAAGCAGTTTCTTCTTTTTGAAAGCCATGGCCCTCCTTGCTTTCGATCAGGATCTCGTAGGTCTTGCCATGCTTCTGCAGCGCGCTCTCTAACGCCTCCCAGTGGGAGAATTCTACGCGGGGATCATTGCGACCATAGGCATGCAGCGTAGGCACCTGGATTTTTTCTACGTGCTCAACGGGAGACCGTGCGGCAAGTACGGCGGGGTCGCGGCCAACCGCTTTTTCAAAGTAGGCACTCGAGGCCGCATCTGTGCGCGTGTCGTAGCGTGTAATGAGTCGCAGATCGGCGACGCCGACATAATTAATTCCCACCTTGTACAACTCAGGTGTCATTGTAACCCCGGCCAAAGCAGCGTAACCGCCATAACTCGCTCCCATGATACCGATACGTCCAGCGTCAGCCAATCCTTGAGCCACGACCCATTTCACCGCATCGGTTAAGTCATCCTGCATCTTGCCACCCCATTCGCGATAGCCAGCGTACTCAAAAGTTTTCCCATAGCCCCCGGAACCACGGTAGTTAACCTGAAAGACCGCATAGCCCCGATTGGCCAGGAACTGGACCTCGCTATTGAAACCCCATGAATCACGAATCCCAAAAGGGCCCCCATGAGGCATGATCAACAGCGGCGGAAGCTTTCCCTCTGAACCTACGGGTCGCGTCAAATAACCATGAATTTCTAACCCGTCGCGCGCCTTAAACTGAACCGGCTGCATGGGACTCATCAGAGCTGGCAGCACGGCCTGACGCACGGCGGTGATCAGCTGGACCCTCAGCCCCTCCCCTTTTAGGTCTGCTAATAAAAACTGCCCAGGATCACGGTCAGAGGATAGCCGAAAAACAAAGCGCTTTTCGTCGTCCGAGATGGAGGTGACGCCGACATTATAATCCGGATATTGTGCCTCAATACTTTGAAGGATGGAGCGCCACCGCTGGTCGACCCACTGGGTATGGACCTTGGCCCCTTGATAGACCACCGCGACCAAACGATCTCCCTTGGGCGAAAAGATGGCCCGAATAATTTCCCCCTCTGGGGGATTAAAAATTGGCCCGCTTAACTGGCCAGAGTCTAAATCCAATGAACGCAATATTCCGCGATCTTCAGTTGTATAATCAATCAGGTAGGCCGTTTTGCCGTCAGCCAATAATCCTTGGATATTCCAGCGCACATCCGTGACATCAAACGTTTTGATCACCTGCCAGCGCTGATCGTTGCGCTCACGAATGCAAAAGCTAAGTTGCTTGCCCTCAACGAGTGTAGTCAGCCGTTGCTGGCCCGCGCGATCAAACCAACCGGCACTATAACCACGGTCCAATCCGACTACCTGGGCTCGGCGCCCAGTTTTTACATTAACCTTATATACGGTGGGGGTAGGATTACGGGGCATGCTTGGACGAATCTTCGTCGCATCAGATTCCTCCGTGTAGCCCGTAATCAAAATATGGGCATCACTAGCAACAAATCGGTCGACTAGGTTGCCGAAAAAAATCGAGAAATCATCCTTTGTTCGCCGAGGTTCAATAATCCGCTTATACGACTTCCCCATTAAATCCACCGAAGCCAGCAGGGGAATTTCATGGCCATCGATGGCCGAAGTAAACAGAAGCCGATCACTCCCCTTCCAAAACACGCTGCTGATATTTTCGTCCTTAAAATGAACGGGGACACTCAGCTGGCCGTTATTGGTATCGAGTACGGCCAAGCTATAACGTCCATTGTTTGGCGCGATCATGGCAATCATGGCGCCATTTGGTGAAATAACCGCGGTACGAATAGACTGATTATCAAAGAATAGCTCGAGCGGTAAGAGCGAGGTCGCGGCGACGGCTGGCTCGGTGGACGCCGCTAGCCTTGGGGCAAACCAAGATGAGCCGGCGGTGAGCAGAATTAAAGACGGTAAGACCCAGCGGGTAGAATGAGGCATGGAGATAAGCGACTAGCTATAGATAAATTTAGGTGAAAAAAAGCCGGACCCAATTGGTCCGGCTCGAAAGATCAAGGATCAGATCTGCTCGCCCTTAGAATTTATAGGTCACATCAAAATAATAGAAACGGCCGATCGGATCATAGGCATTGATGTCGTGGTTCTGATTTCCTTCCGAATTAATATATGGCGGATCTTCGTCGGAAATATTATTGACCCCCGCCCCCACGGTCATGCCCTTCAGCCAGCGATTATTTGAGCCCGAGAAGCGGTAACTCAAACGAGCATCATAGGTGGAATAAGCAGCTACCTCTGGTTCGCCAGTCCAGGCAACATCCTTCAAAGTAGGAATGTAGGTGTGATTGATACCCGCGGACCAACTCTTGAAGGTCCAGCCCAACGAGGAATACAGCCGGTAACGAGCGTAAACGCTGCTGCCGCTGTACGATCCCCGATAGTCATAGGGCGTATCAGTTGGCAGGCTCTGCACCACATACTCTTCCAAGTAAACGCCAGTAATGCGGCCACTTACCACGCCCCACTTCTTGGTATCATAGCTGTATGAAGCCTTAAAGTCAGCCCCTTGCTGCCAGACGCCAGCAATATTAACGAGTTTATTGGAAATCCAGACCTCATCCGAAGGCCGATTGCTCATCTGCCCGGGAGTAGAGACGGCCGTACCTGTGCCAAAATAGGTCTCCCCAGCAGCGCTCTGCCCAAAGCGCACGAGAGAGGCATAAGGGGAGGCGGCACCATATTGCTCAACATTTCTTACGATGAGCGAACTCGAGATTGAGGAAACGAGGTCGCGCTCATCAATCGAGAACCAATCTGCAGATAGCTCCAAGCCCTTGAGCTTACCCGATGGCGACCACACCATCCCCGCAGTCCAATTGCGTGATTGGGAAGGAATCAAACTGCCGTTGGAACCAGAGGATGAGCGGTACTGACGCGAACCCGTGGTTAGATTGAGAGCATTTCCAGCAGTATCGTAGCGGTTAATATTAATGCTGGAGGTGAAACCGGCAGAAACGGGGCCGAACAAATCGTACAGCGAAGGAGCGCTGAAAGACTCGGAGTAGGTTGCGCGGAGCGCGAACTCATCATTGAAGGGAAGCCAGCGAATCGTGTATTTAGGCACGAACGGATCAGTCGTCTTGTTGTAGAGCTCTTTGCGCGCCGCCAACGATAAATCTAAAATATGTGCTCCTGTAATAGAATTTCCTTTATCAAAAATCGGAACGCGCATTTCCATGAAAAAGCCATCCGTTGTCGAGTCTGCGGCGAAAGGCTGACGAGGGGTGGCTTGGAGCCAACCACCAGTTTGATCGTAGCGATCGTTCATAAAGGAGAGCGTCTCGCGCCGGGTATCGGCACCGAAGCCGATCGCCAGTGGCCCACCCGGTAATTGGTATAATTCGCCGGATACGCGGAAATCAAATCCGACGAGTTGGCTCTTGTAATCGCGAAATGACGTTCCGATTAAGGCCTCCAGCACGCCGGGAGCTTGCACGCGGGCAAATGGATTGTAAGTGAGATTGGCCGTTGCGGCGGTGTAGGCCGCGCCATCAATCAGTCCGCCATTGCGAAATTTAGTGTCGGTATTGTTGAAGTTAGCCGCGGCCTCATAACGCCAGTTATCGCCCAAATTCCCCCTGACCCCAAAAATGCCACGGGTGGCGTAATTATTCGCAACATAGGTGCGCGGGAAATCCACAAAGCGATTCCGCGCGGTGACGGTGACGTTAAATGGATTTGTAGCCGTAGGACCGGTGACCGCCCCAGAGACCGGTTGGGCGTTGAGGACTGAGCTCGATCCCGTGGTCGAGTAAATGAAATCGCCGAATAGCGTCATACTGTCCGTCAAGCGATGGTCGATGGCGGCGACCACGCTGCGGCGTTGCGCCGCAATGAGCATCGTAGGCTTTGCCGACAAATCGAAATACCCCGCTACTGCAGATTGGGTTAAGGGTCCAATGTAAGTGCCATTCGCCACCAATTGAGCCGGCGTTAAATCTGTATCGCGCGGCGGAGCCTTAAGTGCGGGGTTCAAATAATAGAAATCATTGCCGATATTGATAGACCCTGCAAAAGAGGGCGTGCGGAACTGGCCGACCGCCCAGGGCCGTTCGAACTGAATAAGCGGATCGCTAATTTTGTACTCAGTGGAAATAGTGATATTGGTTTTTTCCGTCCCTGCGCCAAAGACTGCCGAGTAGCTTTTCTCTCTGTATTTACCTTGGGCGGTACTGAAACCGTAACGACCGCTTACTTCGGCCCCGCGATAGTTAGACTTAAGGATAACGTTAACTACGCCTGAGACAGCGTCGGAACCATAAGTAGCCGAAGCGCCATCCGATAAAATTTCTATCCGCTCCACCGCCGCCAGCGGGATCAAGCTGACATCCACGAAATTAGCGCCGCCGCTAGCCGTGACCGGAGATACTGCCGCACGGCGGCCATTGATCAGAACCAACGTGGCGCGATTGCGCAAGGACACGGCCGAACCACCGTTAGAGCTGCCTGAGCTGATATTACCGTTATCAGCGCCAATGTTATTGGCGCCGTAAAAATAAGGCGCAGTTTTCTTAAGAACCGCGAGCAGGTCCGTATTGACGCCCGACTGCGCAATGTCCATCGCACTGAGAATCGTAACAGGAATTGCGGGGGTATTGGCCGCAATCGGAATGAGCGAGCCAGTCACAATAAATTTCTCGAGTTTAATTGGCTCATCTTTCTTTCCGTCATCTTTAGCAGCGGCTGTTTGAGCCACGAGCGCGGAAACCATGCTGGCACTGGCAAACAGCGCGAGCAGGGTCCGCAAATTCCATAAGGAGCGTACGTTCATAGTGTGTCTGGTTATACTACTGGTTGGTGTTAGGCATCTGCGGCAGAGCTGCCGCGCAACACATTGTGGTTACAGCGAAGTTAATTTCAAGTTACAGCTAAGTTAATTTTACTATTTATGACAAGTCATTTATTATTAACTTAATACCGGCTAATTAATGATCAATTATTAATAATATAGTATATCATAAAAAAGGCGGCCCAGATATCCGGGCCGCCTAGGAAGTTAATCAGCAGTTAGCCGATGCTAGTGCTTAGAAGCGGTACTTGCCTTCGACATAGATCAAACGGCCAACCGCACCATAGGTGGCAATGTCGCCATTCGTGCTGGTGTTGTAGTACTTCTCCATGGGCAGGCCCTCGTTGAGTACATTTTGAGCACCGACGCGGAGGGTTAAGCCCTTCAACCACTTGTATTCTGAGCCAAAGCTGTAGCGCGCAGAGATATCGAAGGAATTGTAGGCTTCGACGTAGTTGTCATCGGCTAAAGGAATACCAGCCGCGGGCTCATCACCACCGTCGATATAGGTCGAAGGGATCAACTGCCAGCCGAAGGTCGCACCCCACTTGCCGCGGCTCCAAGCCACGCTGGTGTAGGTCATCCAAGTTGGCGTCGTACCGTTACTACTGGTCTGGCCGACGGTATCATAAGGATCGCTATCGGGCAAATCCTGGAACTCGTAGGTATTGTACCAGGCGCCAGAAGCTGAGGCATCAAAACGGCCAAGCGAGTCGGAATTCCACGTATAAGCTACCTTGAGATCGACGCCGGAGAGATTGACCGCAGCAATATTGGTCAAGGTATCTGTTACGTAGATTTGATCAATGGCGAGATTACCGATTTGACCGGCAGCCGTAATTGGCGAGCCGTTGGTGAAGTTTGAGTTAACGCCTGAGGCTGTGCCGCGGCGAACATAACTTGCGTAAGGCGAGGCGGTACCAAGCAACTCCACGCTTTGCAGAATGGTGGTCGTCCCGATCGAGGAGATCAGGTCGGTCTGCTTGATATCAAAATAATCAGCCGTGACCGAGAAGCCCTTGATGGCCTTAGGCGAGTAAACAAAGCCGAAGGTATAGCTCTTCGCATTGCCCGGCAGAAGGTTGGGATTGGAGCCAGATTTGGCATTAGCCTGACCCGAGATATTCGGGCCACCGCCAAAACGCTGCAAGTTAAGCGAGCTGGTATAGCCGACGCCACCAGGCCCGAAGAGGTTGAACAACGAAGGCGCCGAGAAGGACTCGCCGTACGTCCCGCGGACAGCGAACTGGTCATCGAATGGCAACCAGCGAGCGGAGAATTTTGGCACGAGCGGATCGGAGGTGTTGCTGTAGACCTCTTTTCGGGCGGCCGCCGTGAACTCTAGCAAATGCGCCAGCGCTTGACGATTTTCTGCGGAGAAAACCGGGATGCGCACTTCGCCGAACGTCGACTTAACATCGCGACCGGAATTGAAGGGATCGAGGGTCGTGGCCGAGTCCCACCCGAAAGTGGCATCTTGGCTATTACGATCAGACGTCTGATTCAAAGTCTCCGTGCGGTATTCGGCGCCGACGGCAAAGCCGAGCTCGCCGCCGGGGAGATCCGCTAATTTACCGACCAAGCGCACGTCATAGGTAGTGAGGGTCGAGGTGGCGGTACCCAGCGCGGTGCCGAAGAGACCAGAAGCCGCGACGGCTCCAGCAGCTTGCTGGCGGGCGAAGTAATTGATCGAACCATTAGCGGTCACCACGCCACGGGTAGCGGTATCAACGACGCCTTCGTTGCGATATTGCTGCGTGATGATGTTTTTATTGGCCGCCATTTCCCACTGCATGCCATCGCCAACTGAACCTTTCATGCCCATGACACCGCGAATGCTGTTGGTGTCATAGTAATATTGACGAGGATTCTGCAGGAAACGATTGCGGGCCGTCACCCGAACGTTGAAAGGATTATACGCATAATCAGCCGCGGCGCTGTAAGAAGTCGGCTGGGCATTCAGCTGCGAGAACGAACTCGTCTGCGTGTATAACATGTCACCAAAGAACGTCACGGTATCGTTGATCTTATGGTCAAAATTCAGCGTCACGGCCTTGCGCTCGCTGCCGATGACCAAGGTGGGGTAATTGGAGAGGTCGAAGGAGTACTTCGCATCCGCCCCAGTCCCTGTAATCAGATTGCTTGAGCTTTGGATCGGGATATAAATACCCGCAGCAACCAACTCCGCCGCCGAACGATGCTGGCCGATCGGGGGAGCATTCAGGGAGGGATTTAACACATAGAAGGCCGACCCGATGCTAACGATACCAGCGAAAGTGCCGGTGCCATAAATCGGGGAGCTGAAGCTGCGCTCATACTGCTTCATTGGGTCCTGCATGAACCACTCCGCAGCGATGGTGATGCCGGTTTTGTCGGTGCCCGTGCCGCCAACGAGGGAGAACTTACGCTCAGCCCACTTGCCCTTATTGTCAGAGAAGCCGTAGTGGCCAGAAACCTCAAAGCCCTTATAATCAGACTTCAGGATGATGTTTACTACGCCGGAGATAGCATCCGTGCCGTAAAGAGCCGAAGCGCCATCTTGCAAAATTTCGATCCGCTCGATCGCGCCAACCGGAAAGAGGTTAACGTCGACATATTGATAGCCGCCCGAGGACAAAATCGGCGCATAAGCCACGCGCCGACCGTTCAGGAGGACCAGGGTCTGCGTGTTACGAAACATGACCATAGAGCCGCCACCGGTAGAACCGGAGGAGACGTTGGCGTTGGTTGCACCCAAATTGCCGCTGCCGGTGAATTGAGGAGCAGCTTTACGCAAAATTTCCATGACGTTGGAGGCAACACCGGTGTTTTCGATGGCCTTGGCGTCGAGAATCGTCACGGGAATAGCCGTGGCAATGCCCGCCATTGGGATGTAAGATCCGGTGACAACGAGCTTTTCGAGCTTAACGGTGTCATCGGTGCTGGCTGCCGTCTTGGTGGCAGTCTGGGCAAAAGCGGCATTAGCCGTGAACAAGGAAAGCCCGACGCTGAGCAGCGCCAAAGGCTTCCGGAGGTAATTTACGAAGCTATGGTTCATAGTTCTAGGTTGGTTGTATTTGGAAGAAAACTATCCGTAAGGTTAATTTCTAAGGGGTTATCGTGTCATATCTAATCAGATTTTCAATAACTATTGTTACATTTAAGTGAACTATCACCTATGAATCAATATTGATGTAAATATCTACTTAATAGATAGTTTAGAAAGTAATATTGACTCTAAACCTGAAACTCCTTGGCTCTATTCATGCAAAATCAAAGCCTTAATACCCTCATTTCATGGCGCGCATTCATCCTAACAATGGCGGTCTGGGTCGCACCCTGCCAGTCGGCTGAAACTCCTCCCCGCGTGACGGTGGAAGAGTTTTTTGCTGAGCCAGACATTAGGGGTCTACAAGTTTCACCTGATGGCAGCAAAGCTGCCTTCCTCACTACTTTAGCCACCGGCAAGGTGGGCATCGCTCTTATGCATTTAGATACAGGCAAAGTTGAGCCACTGGTGGGAGGCAAAGATGAAAATTATAAGAGCTTTTTTTGGAAAGGTAATGATTGGATCGTTTTCAGTGGTGATCTTGGCGGCAATGAATCGAGCGCTTTACGGTCGATCAGTCTAAACAAACGCAAAGTCATCGCATTAGCTGATTCTTATGATGAGCGGATCGCTGAAGCCGCTAACACCGCAGGCGTGCTCGATGATCTTAAGTTTGATCCTTACCGCTTGCTGGTTTCTGGGCCCAAAACCCAGGGGAGCTCTAATTATGGTCTCTGGAAACTAGATATTCGCACCGGCGAGCGCCGCGCCGCCGCTGGGTATGACCCCAAGGATGATACCAACGATCTAGCCGTTGATAATAACGGGGTCGTCCGCGCTCGGAGCTATCTGCTGGGCGATAAAACAATTTTTGAGGTGCGGCCGGAGGCCGAAAGCAGTTTTGTTAAAGTCGCGGAATTTCCCGCTAATAACCCCAAGTGGTCATTCCGCGGCTTCGCTGCGGACAATGAAACTTTGTACGTTATTACCACGGACCAGACGGATACCGGCGCGCTCCACACCCTCAACGTCCGCACGCAACAACTCAGCCCAGTCCTGTTTCACACCCCCGCTGGCGAAATCAGCAGCGTGCTGACTTCGTGGGACCGGAGTAAATTTTACGGCGTTAGCTACGACACCGATAAACTCTATTACAGTTTTGCCGATCAAGGTCGCGCTGATCTCCAGCGCACAATCGATGCTTCGCTGCCGGGGACTCATAATACCATCCGCAGTATTTCGGCCGATGAAAAAATCATGGCGGTGCTGGCTTCCAGCGATCGCGACCCAGGCACTTATTATATCCTCAATCTGCGGCAGCCCTCGCTGAAGATGATCGGTAAAATCAATGCCCGCATCAACCCCGCGCAGATGCGGCCGATGGAGCCGATCACCTATCAGGCCCGCGACGGCCTGAAGCTTCACGGTTATCTCACCCGACCTGCCGGGGCCGAAGGCCAAGCCGGTCCGCTCATTATTCATCCCCACGGCGGGCCCTATGGCCCGCGCGACGAATGGGGCTTCAATCCGGAAGTACAATTGCTCGCGAATCGCGGCTACAGCGTCTTGCAGGTTAATTTTCGCGGTTCGGGTGGCTACGGTTATTCATTTCAAAAAGCTGGCCAAAAGGAATGGGGCGGCAAAATGCAAGATGACTTGAGTGATGGAGTGGCCTGGGCAATTGCGCAGGGCATTGCCGATCCCAATCGGGTCGCTATTTATGGCGCCAGTTATGGCGGCTATGCGGCGTTGGCGGGAGTCACGTTTACGCCCGAGCTGTATTGTTGCGCCATCAACTATGTAGGCGTGTCCGATCTCAACCTGATCACCAGTTGGGCGCGCGGTCGGCAGGGCCGAGACAGTGATATGTTTTACCGCGAGTGGGTGGGCGATGATCCGACCTACAAGCACGACCGCTCACCAGTTAATTTTGTCGAAAAAATCCGCGTCCCCACCTTGCACGCTTACGGCTTTAACGACCCGCGGGTGGTCATTGAAAATTGGACTCGGCTAGAGGCCAAGCTGAAGCAATACGGTAAGACCTACGAAATTATCATCAAAGATAACGAGGGCCATGGCTTCCGCAATGAAGCCGGCCGTATTGGCTACTACGCCAAACTGGAAGCCTTCCTCGAAAAATACATGGACGGGAAAAATCCGACCACCCGACTGGCCCCGATGAAAATTCTCGAGCTGCCGGCGCGCTGAGCCGCACCCGAATTCACTGACTTAAGCCTGAGGCGAAATCGCCGCGTAACACCCCGGCGACCAGCTCAAGGCAATTGAGTCTCCGCGACTTTCTTGGTTTGGGCGGTGCGATAATCATCGACCGCCTTTTTGGTCTTAGCATCACTCAAGGCGAGAATCGCCCCGGCGAACAAGGCGGCATTAATCGCGCCAGGTTTACCAATCGCTAACGTAGCGACCGGAATACCGGCGGGCATTTGCACCATAGAGAGCAAAGAATCCATGCCCTTAAGCGAAGCTGATTCCATCGGCACACCGAGCACGGGAAGCGGCGTCAAAGCCGCGGCAACTCCGGCCAAGTGCGCGGCTCCGCCCGCTGCCGCGATGATCACCTTCAGCCCACGGGCTTCCGCGCTGGTGCACCACTCGAAAGCCAAGCGAGGCGTGCGGTGCGCGCTGATCACGCGCTTCTCATAAACCACGCCCAATTGATCGAGCGTCTCCGCACAATGCTGCATCGCAGCCCAATCTGAGGCGCTGCCCATGATGATACCAACGGCTGGTTTTGACATGGCCAAAAAACAAATCAAAAAAACGAGCGGTGCAAGTCATAGTTGCTCCGCTTATTATTTTTAAATGATTTTCTAAATCAGCGGCGTGCCCTTCGGCACTTTGACGATGGTGGTGCCGGCAATCTTATCGTGCCACGACTGTTTGTCGTCATCAAAGGCGACCCAGATAAATCCGAGCCCGGCGATCGCCAGAGAAAGAAAAGCGCTCAGTCCGCGCACCGCAGCCACGCTCCAACTGACCGGCCGATCGTCCAACCGCACAACTTTGAGCCCGCAAATGATGCCGCCAATCGTGGCGCCTTTCGTGGCCCACAAGCTAATGCAATAAATTGCCAACCAGAAAGGGAAAACCCCACCGAGACTCGGCCACACGCGATGCAGCAAAACAAACGTCAGACTGACGACGACGACATCGAGGAAAGCCGCGAGAAGGCGCCGCCAAAAACCAGCGCGCGGCAGAGTAGCGGCAGAAATAATTAAAGGCAAAGAGGCAACCAAAGGCACGGCCCCAGCGTCAGGTTCATCCACGGGCGGCAACCCCAGCGCCGCCGTTTTTTTATTCTGCTGGTACGTGAGCAAGATCGTGTAGACCACCACACCGAAACCCACGAGCCCGATCTGTAGATAGAGAATAAATCCAATCACGGGGACCGTATAGAGCCCGAGGACAACCACTCCGCCCAGCAAGACAGCGATAACGGGGCGATCCAGCGAACTCCGTTGAAAAAGTTTTTTCAGCTGACGACCCAGCCAGGCCAACATGACCACTCGACCGAAAAGGCTGACGATAAATACGCCCAGCGCAAAGAGCGGTAGCAGGGCGAACCCAATGACGAACAGCGCCGTCAGCGCAATTAACACAAACGCCACCGGCGTGAGTAACCACGTCAGCACACCTGCTAACAAAGATTTGCCCGGCCGATCCTCGAGCGTCCGCACGCACTGTTCGACCGCGCTGGGCGCGGCCCAGGCCATAACCGCGTAGAAGACTAAAGCGTTGAGCGCGAGCCACCACGCCCAATGCAAGTTTGGTCCAAAGGCTAAGGGGCGCGCGTAGAGTAAGCATTGCGTCAACCAAGCCTGCAGACCTGCAAAGCCAGTCGCGCGACTCCCGATCGCGAGATTCCCAACCTTACCATTCACGACCGCGTGCGCATCGCGCGTTACAACACCCCCGATACAGGTGATATCCCCATCCACGATCGCTGCCGGCCCGAGGTCGACATCACCGAGGATTGCGACCACATCACCTTGCACGTGACCGTTAATAAAATTATTACCGAGAATCGCCATGGCATCCCCACCCACGGTGCCGCCGGTCACTCGCGTGTGGCCGAAAACCGAAACGACCGCATCCCCCACTTCCCCCGATGAAGTAGAAGAGCCAAACACCGAAACCACCGCATCGCCCACCTGCCCCGCGGAAGTGGAAGATCCAAAGATAGAAACCACGGCTTCAGCAATCTCCCCAGCGGCCAAGGTGCTCGCGGAGCCGAAGACCGAAACAACGGCATCGTTGGTCGTCGTGGCGGATTTGCGGTCACTTTTGGCGGCGGCGGATATTTTATTTTTTCCCTTCGCCCCATGTTTTTTAGGTTTTGCCAATTGCTCGGTGACCTCGTTTTTCGGCGCGGTATCTGGCGCCACCGAGATGGCCGCGACTGGCGGTTCGGCGGACGGGGCGAGGGGCGTTGCTTCCGAGGCAGTTTCGGTGGCACGAAGTACGGGCCACCAGGTCAGCGCCGTGACTAAGCTGAGCGCAAAATTTTTACGGATCGATTTAGATTTCATGAGAATAAATGATTACTGATTATGATAAAGCAGGCGGTAAGCCGCCGCACTGAGCCCAAAAAATGCCGCATAGAGTCCACTGATCACCGTCAGGCCGCCATAAAGCCATAGATTTGGAATCGTGCCGGCTTGATCGGCGCTGAATTGCGCACACCATACCGCCACGTGATAGAGACGGGTGAAAACGCCTAGATACTGGCCGATCTGCAACGCCACGCCGCCCGCCTCCACCGCGGCCAACCCGAGATGAAATCCCGCGAGCGTCGCGGCGGTCATACTGATGACTAAGACCAAAAGGCTAATCCGTGCGGCCCGCGGCCAATAGGTCCACGATTGCTGATACCAAGCTAAGGGCGCTGGCCGCTGGAGCTGCGCCCGGACGCGTATCTCCAGCGAAAGCGGCGCGCGCGGCGTTGGCAACGTGCGTAAATTTTGATCAATAAATTTTTCCAGTTCAGCGGGCGTCATTTTTTCATAGCGCTCCTCAAGGTTGAAAGGGTTCATGGGGCCGACCGCTACGGAGCAGGATTTTAGCGAGCGCCTCGCGCGCGCGGAGGATGTCAGTTTTTACTTTGCTCAGTGACACCCCGATCTGCCGCGCGATGGCCTCATAAGGGAGATTATCAAAATGATAGAGGACCAACGGCACGCGCTGATGATCGGGCAACTGAGCCAAAGCGCGCTCCACCCAGACGCGCCGCTCCGCCGTATCCATGCCCACAAAAAATGTCTCAGGCGCAGGAAATTCGATGGCGATCTCGCCGCCCTCGCTGGTTGGTTGCACTAACTCGGAGAAAAAACGCCACCGCCGCCGATAACGCTGCAGATGATTAAGCGATAGATTCGTTGCGACTGTCTTTAACCAACCACCCGCGGTGGGACTGGTGCGCAAGTTTTCAAAATGCGCGTAGGCTTTTAAAAAAACCTCTTGGGCGATATCTTCGGCCGAGGTCGGATTACCCGTGAGCCGCACCGCGGTGGCGTATACCATGTCTTGGTAATTATGCATGAACACGGTGAAGTCGGCGGGCGGCATCATCCCCGGAGGGCCAGCTGGGGTGGGGAAAGATTCATTCACGTTCAATACCCCGCAGGGCACAACTAGGTTACAGGATTTGTCAGCCCCGCCAAGCTTCCGCCGCCCATCGCCGACGACGGCCGGGGATTTACTGCCTTTGGACCACCGGTCAACCCTTGCCAATTTATGACACAGCGCAGAAGGTAGCTTAAAAAATTGCGCCCATGTCTTCCTTCCTCACCCCTGACTTAACCCTCGATGCGGCGATCCGCGCCAAAGGCGAACAGCTCTTCGCCCTCATGGACCAACAGCCCCTGCCCGCGCTGTTTTCTAAAAAAGGCGCTTACGCCCGCCTCATGGAGTGGTCGATGCAGGATCCGGCTTTTAAAACGCAGCTCTTTCGCTTCGTCGATGTCCTGCCTTCCCTAAATAGCTCCGCGGAAATAGTTCGTCATCTTCAAGAATATCTTGGCGACCAGGCGGTCGCCCTCAATCCCGCGCTGAAGGTCGGGCTCGCTGCATCCTCTTTTGCCCCGGCCCTCGTCGCCGCGCCCGTCAAGGCGCAGATCGTCGACATGGCCGGCCAGTTCGTCGCCGGGGAAAGCGGCGAGGATCTCCTCAAGCAGATCAAGAAAAATAGTAAAGCGGGCCTCGGCACCACGATCGATCTGCTCGGCGAGGCGGTCGTCAACGAGGCCGAGGCCGACGCTTTCCTCCAGCGCAACCTTGAGATCCTCGATTCCGTCTCAAAATATTTCGCGCAGGAACCCGCGCCCAGCTTCAGCGATGTCGGGCCGAAGGGTCCGCTCCCGCGCCTCAATCTCTCCGTTAAAATCTCTGCGCTCACGCCGGAGGTGCATTCGGCTGATCCGGAAAACTCCATCGCGGCACTGAAGCAGCGTCTGCGCCCAATTTTGCGCCGGGCGACGGCCGTCGGTGCGCTCATCAATTTTGATATGGAGGGCTACAAGCTGAAGGATCTCACGCTGCAGCTCTTCAAATCCATTTTGGAGGAACCCGAGTTCGCACCGCAGCCCGCCATCGGCATCGCCCTGCAGGCCTACCTTCGCGATAGCGAAACTGATCTACGCGATCTGATCGCTTGGGCGCGCAAAAATAATCGGCCGCTCTCGGTCCGCCTCGTCAAAGGAGCTTACTGGGATTACGAAACCATTACGGCCCAGCAGCGCAACTGGCCTATCCCCGTCTGGCAAAAAAAACCGGAGTCCGATGCCAATTACGAAAAACTCACGCTACTCCTGCTCGAGAACATCGACCTGATCACGCCTAATTTTGCTTCGCACAATGTTCGCTCCGTCGCTCACGCAATCGCGCAGGCTGAGCGCCTGGGCATCGATCCACGCGCCTACGAATTTCAAGCGCTGTACGGCATGGCGGATGAATTAAAATCATCCCTCCTCCATATGGGCCACCGCGTGCGCGAATATTGTGCGATCGGCGAATTACTTCCCGGGATGGCTTATCTGGTCCGCCGCTTACTCGAGAACACTTCCAATGAAGGTTTTCTGCGCCTGAAAAATAGGGGGGAAGCAACTCAGGGTCAACTCCTCGACAATCCGGTCAACGCCATCGCCGCCGCGGCCGAACCGCTCGCCCGTCCACCCCAAGCGCCCGGCATTTTTGTGAATGCGGCTAACACTGACTTCACCATCGCCGCCCACCGCGAGCAGCAGCGCGCCGCCCTGGAAAATTATACCGCGACGAAATTGGGTAAAAAGTGGCCAGTTATTATTAATGGAAAAAAAATAACCGACCGACCCTACTTCCCTTCAGTTAATCCAGCGCGCCCGACGCAAGTCGTCGGCTACTGGGCCAAAGGCACGGTGCAGGACGCCGATGACGCCGTCGCGGCTTCCGTCGCCTATTTTCCTCAATGGCGCGCTACGCCGGTCGAAGATCGGGCCG
>SXGQ01310288.1_pt1 | contig 15693 bp, 9 predicted proteins | sample 3178371 | NCBI WGS metagenome assembly SXGQ01 (sample SAMN11356859, study PRJNA531348) | freshwater metagenome | isolation source: freshwater sample F1-20 | place: China: Fuxian Lake, Yuxi | collected 2017-12-25
AAGCTTTCGCGCCGTCCGTTGCCGGTGATCGGCATTTTCATGAGCCGCGCGTTGGTCATGTCCTGGATGTAGCCGCGCAAAATGCCGTCTTCAATCAGCACCGTGCGTTGGGTGGGGTTGCCCTCATCATCCACATTCAGCGAGCCGCGACGGTTGGCCAATGTGCCATCGTCCACTACGGTCACGCCGGGGGAGGCCACCCGTTCGCCGATGCGACCGGAAAACGCGCTGGACCCCTTGCGGTTGAAGTCGCCCTCAAGCCCGTGACCAATGGCCTCATGCAGCAGGATGCCGGGCCATCCCGGGCCCAGTACCACCGTCTGCAGGCCAGCGGGCGCCGGCTTTGCGTCCAGATTGATGAGGGCCTGATCCACCGCCGTGTCGGCAAAATGCTTCAACCTTGCATCGTCGAAATGCGCAAAATCAAAACGCCCGCCCCCGCCGGACCCACCGCTTTCGCGCCGGCCGTCCTGCTCTACCAGAACAGAGACGCTCAGGCGCACCAGCGGACGGATATCGGCCGCCATGACGCCGTCGCTGCGGGCCACCAGCATGATTTCCCACGCGCCGACCAGGCTGGCCATGACCTGCTTGACCCGGGGGTCACGGCTGCGGGCAAGATGTTCAATCCGTTCAAGGATAGACACCTTGGCCATGGAGTCGAGCGAGAGAATGGGGTTGGACGAACCGTAGAGGTCCAAACCCGCCTGTGCTGTCAGGCTGCGGTCGATGCGGTGCTTTTTGCTCTGCCCGGCCGCAGCGATGGCTTTGACCGACCGGCAGGCTTCTGCCAGCGGCTTGAATGCGATGTCGTCGGAATACGCAAAGGCGGTTTTTTCGCCCGTAACAGCCCGCACACCCACACCCTGCTCGATGCTGAAACTGCCCGACTTCACGATACCTTCGTCCAGACTCCAGCCCTCTACGCAGCTGTACTGGAAATAGGCGTCGGCAAAGTCGACCTTGCGGGTAAAAATGTCAGCCAGCGCCTTGCGCACACGGCCTTCATCAAGGCCATAAGGTGTCCAGAGGACGTCTTGCGCAGTGCCAAGGGTATTGAAAACGGATTCAGGTGCGTTCATGGGGTACAGCTTTCAGCAAATTGTCATTTCAGCCACCAGAATACCGCAGACGGCACGACAGGGGTAAACGGGATCACCTGCACGGGGTTTGGATACGGGACGGGTGGCATACGCGCCGCAAGAACCGTACATTGCGGCTTGAAGACACGCGTCATGCCCGGACAGAGGCGCACACACGCCCGGTCAGAGCACCCGGTGCTCAAGTGCCGGCAACTGCGCTCGCACGCCCTGCAGACGCTCGGGGTCAAACTCGCCCATCAACACGCCTTCGCCCTCGGGCAGACATGCAAGCACTTGCCCCCACGGGTCTATCCACATGCTGTGACCCCAGGTGCGGCGGCCGTTGTCGTGTTCGCCACCCTGTCCACAGGCCAGCACATAGCACTGGTTTTCAATGGCGCGGGCCCGCAGCAGAATTTCCCAATGCGCACGCCCGGTTGTATAAGTAAACGCAGCCGGCACCAGAATGACACCCACTGGCCCCATGGCCCGGTACATTTCCGGAAAACGCAGGTCGTAGCACACCGACAGACCGAACTTCGTTCCAAGCGCATCAAACGACACGACACCGCTGCCAGCCTCGATGGTATTGGCCTCGTCGTAGCGTTCTTTTTCGTTGGCGTAACGGAAGAGATGGATTTTGTCGTAGCGGGCCGTTGACTCGCCTTTCGGGTTGAACACCAGCGTCGTGTTGCGCACCTTGCCGTCAGACTCGCAAGCCAGCGGCAACGTACCGCCGACAATCCATACACCGTGGCGCTTGGCTGTTTCGGACAGGAAGGCCTGCACCGGTCCTTGGCCGGGCGTTTCGCGAATGGCGACTTTGTCGGTATCGCGACGGCCCATAAGCGCAAAGTATTCGGGCAAGAGAATCAGCTTCGCACCCTGCTCTGCCGCTTTTGCGATCTGCTCTTGCGCAAAGTACAGGTTGTCATCAACCGATGTGGAGGACACCATTTGAATGGCAGCCAGTTTGAAAGGCGACGCACTGCTCATGACGGTCTCCCGCTCTTGTATGTTTATCCCTGACGGGCGTTTGCGAACCATCACAGTTCACCGGTTGCGCAACGGCTTGGCTTATTTCGGATTGCCCGCTTGGGGCACCTGCACAGCCCCACGCTCGACTTTTTCAACGACCGGATCATCCCACGTTCCAGTGACTTTCATATCATAGGAAAAAGCCTTGGAAAGCGGATCTTTCAACACCAATTGAGCCAGAAACGCGCCCAAGCCCACCGCTGGGTTGGCCATCATGACTGAATACATGAGCGTACCACCGGCTGCATTGATCTCGGGCAGCACCACCGCACGCAGATCCTGGGTTTCGTTCACCAGATTGACGGTACCGTCCAACAGCACCGTTGCGCCGGTTCCCCGCATCTTGAAATCACGGGTACTCAACACGCCATTGCTGATGCCCGCTGTTGCAAAAATCTGATCGAACGCAAAACCGGCTGCAAAAATATCGGAGAAATCGAGCGTGAGTCTGCGCGGCAATGACTGGAATGACAGGATGCCGAGCAAACGCCCCACACCAGGCTCTACCTTGAGGAACTGCCCATCCTTGATGTCGAGTTTCAGGTTGCCTGACATGGTGGCGTAGTCAAACGACTGGGGTGGACCTTTCCACTGCAGGTTACCGGATACGATACCCGCTCCGCCGCGCAACACCTTTTCCATGCCCACCCGGTCCAGCAGCTTGCCGGAATTCTGTACATCCATACGAAAGTCAATCCGCGTGCGGCGAGGCTGTCCGAGCTGCTCGCGTCGCCAATCGCCCTTGCCGGCCAGCGTGAAATCCGGGTTGCTGACCTGAAACTCCCGCAATATCCATTGCTTGACAGAACCCTCGCCCTCGTTGGAAGCCAGCAGTCGCAGTCGGCCCAGTCGCGTCTTGCCCAGATTCATGTCATCGACCGTGATATCCAAGGCTGGAACCTCGAACAGGTCTGTGGGGTCAGGTGGCAGACCAGTGACCTCGACAGCAGTCGATTCGGGTAATGTCAGACGGGCAAAATTCAATTGCAGCTTGCCGGCGACATTGCCAGCCGCAGCACTGGGTGCAATCCACAATGCAGTGCCCTTGCCTTCATCGGCTGAGATGTCGAAGGACCATCGGTCTTTTTGTCGGTTGGCCCCGAGCGTCAAGCGATTGAAACGCTTGTTGCCGATGATCAGGGAATTGGCTCGTACAGAGATGCGGTCCGGATTGAGTCCGACACCGGCATCCCCTGATTCAGGTGCCATGCCGATGCTGTCCTCCGACAACGGGGATGTGTCACTGAACTGCGTGCGCTGCCACTGGTCAAGATCCAGCTCGGGCAAGGTCACGCTCAGCCGTATGCCCTGTTCAGGCATGGCCAAAGGTTCGCCAACCGCCAGCGCACCCCGCACGGGATCCGACTTGCCCTTGGTCCGGTCCCGTTCAATACGTCCGGCCAACAGTGCCCCTTTCTGAGAGGCCAGCGCGATACGGATTTCGTCCCGCTGCAGTTCACCGTTGCGCATGACGGTGGGCAGCATGCGGAACTCGAGCGGCCAGACATCGTTGGCGCGCTTTACAAAGGGCTCGGGCAGATCGAGTGCGATACCCTGCAAGGTACTTTCAACAGTGATGTCGGGCTCTCCGGCGCCGGGCTTGACCACGACATTGGCTGCAAACCGGGTCTGACCGCTGGCGCGCAAAGTTGCCGGCACACCGAGATAGCGCTTCAGTGCTGTGGCTGTAGCGTTGCCTTCTGCGCGTATCGTCATGATGCCGTCAGTGCGGGTAGCAGCATCCACTTTCAGTGGGCCACCGAGTGCCGTGCCGCTGAGGCCTTTCATGGAGATACCCGATTCGGTGAAATCCAGCGTCCCACGCACCCTGGACAGTTGCGGCACCCCGCGGGTGATAAAAATGTCATTGTCGGCAAATGTGAGCGTGCCCTTGACTTCGGTTTTCTCGGGTACGTCCAGCGGAATGCGCAAGCCCAGGGCGAGCCGCGCATTGCCGGTGGCCATGCTGCCTTTGAGCAACCCACTGAGCATATCCGACACCGGTGACGCATTGACATACCGGACCATCTCGGCAAGCGCTGCCTGTGAGTCCCCTTCAATCAGCAGAAGCGTTTTATCGGCATCCAGTGAAGGGATGCGCAACGTCACATTGTTGAGCACGGCATCGCGCGTGCGCGCCGATTTGGCCACGACCGTCATGGCCTCATTGGCAAAGCGGATGTCGCCCTCAATGTCGCGGACGGCAGGCCAGTCAGACGCGAACAGCACTTCGCCTTTCTGGATGCGCGCGTTGACAAAGAACTCGCCGCGCTTGCGGTCCGGGAACGGGAAATGCCACAGATTGCCTTTGAGCTTCCAGCGTCCGTCGTGCGCCACGCCGCCCTTCAGTGCGGTGTTGAGCCAGCCCAGCGTGTCATTGCCGATGACCAGCGGCATGTAGCCGGCCACATCGGCCACCGGCACGCGGTTGAATGAGCCAGACAAATTGGCGTCGGGCATTTCGCCACGACCGAACACCAGATCGCCCTGCATGGACACCCGCATGCCATCGCGCTCAATTTCAAGCGTATCCCAGTCCAGCAAAAGTCGCCGATCGAGATTGGTGGACGTTTTCCAGGAGCCTTCAGACGTCAGTCGTGTAAACGGTAGTCGGGTTTGCTGAAGCACATCATGCAGATCCACATGCCCTGCGCCGCTGCGGATGAACCATTGCCCGCCATCAGACTGCGCAGCCAAACGACCGGTCAAACCAGCGAAACCCGGCAGGCGCACATCCGGATTGAGCTGAACCGACTGCAAGCCCAAATCGTTGAATTCCGCTTTCAGGCGGATGTCGGCCGGGCTCTGCAACTCGCCGCTCCAGCGGGCATCCAGATCGAGAATCACACCCTGCGGATTGGCTTGCCGCAGCAATTCACCGGCCTTTTGCGGCAAGGGCGCATCGCGCAACGCTGCCGCCACGATACCCAGATCGACCCGACCCATCCTCACCTGCCCCGACCGGCGGGACGGGTCAATGTGATCCTCGAGTTTGAGCTCCGCATTCATGGGCGCAAGCCGTGTGCCATCTGGCGCGGTGAGAACCAGAGACTTGATGGCCACTTGCTGGTTGCCGTTGTGATCGGCACGCCAGTCGATACGGCCGGCGATATCGCGAAGGCGGAAACCGTGCTCGGTCTGGCTGTTGTACAACGACAGCAAAGCGATATCAGGGTCTACCGTCAGCCGGGTCGCGCGCAGGCTGTCGAATTCCAGCCAGACCTTGCCACCGCCACTCAAGTCTGTGAGCCACATCGGGATGTCCAGCCAGGGCCTCAAGCTGCGGGTAACGGCGGACTGAACCGATACATACACATCACCACGCCACTTGCTGACGTCTGCTGCACTGCCGGCAATCAGCGGTGTGTAGAAGCGGGTCTGCAACTCCAGTCGTGCCCCACCCGGTTCGCCATCGGATCCCGTCAAACCATCCGATGGGCCCGAAATGACGCGCCCGCTCAAGGCAGCCCGATGCAGGTTGACCAGATTATTCAGGCGAAACTGTACGTCAGCCGCCTCCAGAACGGCCTTGCTGCGGGTGAGGTCCGTCCACAGCACGCGCGCATCCTTGACCTGAATGTCTCCCTGCCGCAGCAGCCACGCGAGTGCAGGACTATCGCCCTCACCTCCAGTCGGAATCTCGATACCCGCCACATGAAAACGGCCCTGCCTGTCGCGGCGCGCCTCCAGTGTGGCGCCCTCGATAAGCAAGCTGGACAATCGCGGCTCAAGTGCTGCCAACGACGTCCACGACAGCGACGCGCTGATGGCGGGCAGACTGAAGGCAACGCTGTCGTCGGCTTCAAGGATGGCAAAGTCGCTTACCTCTGCCCACGGCTCCAACCCCCGCCACCGAGCCTGAAGGGCGCCGATTCGCACACGCTTGCCCAACGCGTCGGTCAGGACAGTTTCCAGTTCCCCCTTGTACTGCGGCACCATAGGCAGCAGCACATAGCGTCCGCCCAGCACGATGGCGCAGAAACCGAAAAAAAGAACCATCAGCGACAGGGACAGCCAGCGTTTCATGGGTGCCTTGGGGCAATCCTTGCAGAGAAAAAGGGACAATGCGTGAGCGCGGGCACCTGTCGGCCGATGACAGTCGGAACACCGGGTGTCACAATCAGCAGGCAAGCAGGCAGCGTGCGTAATTTTACATTTTATGCAGGGATACATGGCTGATTCCGTACCAGATTTAACCAAGCCGGACACAAATGCGACAGGTGGAACTGACACAGGCTGCGCATGGCCCGCCCATTCGTCGTTCGCACAGCGTTGGCTGAACCGTTTTCCGCAATGGAATGAGGCACTTGCACCTCACCTGGGCTTGAGCGAGGCAGTCGAGGTGCTGCTGGTTGACCTTGATCAGATCAGCGATGAAGCCGAACTGAAAAAACAGCTTCGTCTCAAACGGCAGCGCATCATGCTGGAGGTCATGCGCCGCGACCTGCAGGGACTGGCCACGCTGCAGGAGGTCACACACGCACTCTCCCTTCTGGCGGACCGCAGCATTGATGCCGCCGCCCGGTTTGCGCACCGGCAACTGGCTGCACGCTACGGTCAACCCGCCGATACGGACGCCCTGATGATTCTGGGCATGGGCAAATTGGGAGGACGCGAGTTGAACGTGTCGTCCGACGTGGATCTGATTTTTGTCTATGCAACAGAGCAGGAGACAGCGGGCGCGGGCGGTGGGGTCGGCAGCGGAACCGGAAAGCGGATCTCGCATGCCGAGTTTTTCACGCAGTTGGGCCGACGGGTGATGAACCTGATTTCGGATGTCAACGAAGACGGGTTTGTCTTCAGGGTGGACATGCGTCTGCGGCCCAATGGCGACTCAGGCCCCTTGGTGGTCAGCCTGGACATGCTGGAAGAATATTTTTTCGTGCAGGGACGGGAGTGGGAACGCTATGCGTGGATCAAGGCGCGCGTGGTCAACACCGCTCCAACAGAAGCCCACGCAGCGGCTTTCTCTGCAAACTGCGATGCGTTAGAACGCATCAGGCGCCCCTTCGTCTACCGCAAGTATCTGGACTTCGGTGCCATCCGCGCATTGAGGGACCTGCATCAGCAGATCCGGCAGGAAGTGCGCAAGCGCGAAAAAGGAGAGGATGCCGGTGGTGTGCATGTGAAACTGGGACGGGGTGGCATACGAGAAATTGAATTCATGGCGCAGGTCTTTCAACTGATACGCGGTGGCCGCGAGAAAGACCTGCAGATTCGACCCACGCTGGATGTTCTCAAACTCTGTTGTGACAAGGGGCTGATCAGCGCAGAGACGCTGGAGAACCTCAAAGCAGCCTATGATTTTTGGCGCCGTCTGGAGCATCGCCTGCAATATGTGGAAGATGCCCAGACCCATTGGTTGCCCGCAGATACGGCTGTCAGGGCCCGCATGGCGCTGGCCATGGGTCTGCCGGATGCAGATGCGCTGAACGCACAAGTCGCACACTGGCAAAACTTTGTGGATGCGCAGTTTCAGGAAGTGTTTGGCGACAAGCAGGACGACGAACATGAAACCGTGACGGTGGATGACTGGCCGGAGCAATGGGCGCAGTCTTTCCGTCAACCCGAACAGGCACGGGCCCGCTGGCAGGACCTGTTAAATTCTTCACGCTACCGCAGCCTGCCCGCCACGCATCGAGAACGCGTTGACCGTCTGATGCCGGCACTGCTGCAGGACTGTTCGCAGACGGCGGGGGCGGATACCGCATGGGCACGCAGCATGGATCTGCTCGACAGCATCGCGCGCCGTGGCGCCTATCTTTCTTTGCTCGACGAGTTTCCGGCAGCGCGCGCACGCGTGGTCCGTCTGCTCAGTTCCAGCGCATGGACAGCCGCCTATTTGCGCACGCATCCCATTCTGCTCGATGAACTGCTTGATGAGCGCAATCTGTATGCGACCCCGGACTGGGCTGCGTACGAGACTGAATTGCGCGACGCGTTGGATCATGCGCGGCTGCCTGACGGCAAACCGGACCTCGAGCAGCAGATGAACATCAGCCGCGAGATGCATCACACGCATCTGTTCCGTCTGCTGGTTCAGGACCTTGAGTCGTATTGGACTGTCGAACAGTTGGCCGATCATCTGTCGGCATTGGCTGACCGCACGCTGGCAGCCATCATGGAGGCCGTGTGGAAACAGATTCCGGGAAGGCACTGCGAGCAGCCGCACTTTGCCATCATTGCCTACGGCAAGCTCGGCGGAAAAGAGTTGGGCTATGCATCAGATCTGGATCTGATTTTCCTGTTTGACGACCCATACGACAGCGCGCCGGAACTGTATGCCAAACTAGCCCAGCGCCTGAACCGGTGGCTGACCACACAGACGCCGGCGGGCATCCTGTTTGAAACGGACTACCGCTTGCGGCCCAACGGAGATGCGGGTCTGCTGGTATCGGGCATTGATGCCTTTGAAAAATACCAGCGCCGCGAAGGCGGTGTGGGTGCGTGGGTTTGGGAACATCAGGCACTGACGCGGGCTCGCTTCTGTGTCGGTGATGCGGCACTGGGGCAACGATTTGAAGCGGTCAGAACACAAACCTTGCGCAGCCGGCGTGATGTACCCGCACTGGCTGCCGAGGTGCTGGACATGCGGCGTCGCATGCATGATGGACATCCCAATCCGACCGAGCTTTTTGATATCAAGCACAGCGAAGGCGGCATGGTGGATATCGAATTCATCGTGCAATTCCTGGTGCTGGCCTACAGTGCGGATCATGAATCTTTGACGGCCAATGCCGGCAATATCGCGCTGCTGAAACGGGCTGGCGAACTGGGCTTGATCGAACCGGCTCTGGCAGCAAAAGTGGCAGATGCCTACCGACGGTTCCGCGCGCGACAGCATGCACTGCGACTGGCCGGGTCTGACATGTCCCGGGTGGACGCTGACGAATTTGAAAAAGACATTGCTGCCGTGAAGGCCTTGTGGCAACAGACAGTGGTCAGCGCGGCACAGCGACCTGCAGCATCCGCTGCTGAATGACGGCGCTGCGCTGGTAAAGGGAATCAGACTCGGGGTTGCGGTCAAAATAACGGGGCGCAGGCAGCATGGCTGCCAGACGTGCAGCCTCTGGCGCCTCCAGCCGGTTGGCAGACAATCCGAAATGATGTCGGGCACCGGCCTCCACACCATAAACGCCGTTGCCCAGTTCGACGACGTTCAGATAGATTTCCAGGATGCGGCGCTTGCTCATCACGGCTTCGAGCATCCACGTAATCAAGAGCTCCTGCCCCTTGCGGACATAACTGCGTTCACCGCTGAGAAACAGATTTTTAGCCAACTGTTGCGTGATGGTTGAACCACCGTGCGTCACGCGCCCGCGCTTCTCATTGCGCTCGCGCGCTTTTTCGATGGCCTCCCAATCCACGCCAAAATGCTGCATGAAGCGGGTGTCCTCAGCCGCCACCGCAGCGCGCTTGACGTTCAGCGAAATGCGTTCGTACGGAATCCATACATGCGAAAGCCGGGCAGATGGATCTTTCTTGCGCAGGGCTTCCAGTCGCAATTCCATGAATCGTGTGGTGTTCGGATTGACCTGCGTCCACCATGCGATATGCCCAAGAAACCAGAGCTGCACAGCGGTGAATGCTGCAATACCCAGCAACAGGGCAACTTTGATGAAACGCATGACTCTGTGGAGAAAGGCGGACATGGAATGCTCACTTAACCTGTCTTGCCCGGACTCAGTTGAGCCCTCAGTTTTTCAAGAACGGGGCTGACATCAGGCCGAACGCCGTGCCATATCAAAAAGGCTTCGGCCGCCTGCCCCACCAACATACCCAGACCATCGTGAGCCGATACGCCCTGCGTCTGGGCCTCCCGCATGAAAGCCGTCGCCTGCGCACCGTACATCATGTCGTAGGCCAACTTTGCGCCAGCAAACCAGTGTTCATCGATCGCAGGTGCCTCATCCTGCAAACCGGTTGATGTGGCGTTGATGATGACGTCCACACCCTGTGCCGGGACGTTGAATCCACCGGCAGCAAGCCTTGTTTGCGGATAATCGCCCTGCAGCGCTGCAATCAACGCTTGCGCTTTCTCAGCCGTGCGGTTGAGCAGCACCAGCGATTGCGGATGTTCATCCAGCAGGGGACGCAGCACACCGGCAGCCGCACCACCGGCGCCGAGCACCAGCAAGCGTGCGTCTTTCAGAGGACCGGCCAGTCGGATCAGGTCGGAGACCAGGCCCGCACCATCGGTGTTGTCACCCTCGATACCGTGGTCAGTGAAGCTCAGTGTATTCACCGCACCGGCCTGCATGGCGCGCTTGCTCAACACATCACACAGCGCATGCGCCTCAAATTTGAAGGGCACCGTCACATTGGCTCCGCTCATGCCGGCAGACCGCATGGCTGCCACAGTCTGGGCAAATCCGTCTTTGGGCGCCAGCAGTTTTCCGTACTGCAAGGCACAGCCCGTCTGGCGTGCAAACTGCGCATGTATCTGCGGGGACTTGCTGTGTGCAATCGGTTTGCCGATGACGGCAAAACGTTTGATCGGGTTGATGCTCATCGGCTGCGCGTCTCCAGCGAATCGTTGGTGAACATCCACGTGCGTGTGATAACCAGAACATCAGCGGCCTTGGCCATCTCGGGCGTGAATGCACCGTAGGGACCCGCCTGTTCCACGATGCGACGGGCTGCCCGGTCCAGAATGGGCGATCCGGAGGATCGATCCAGCACAAAGTCCTGCAGGCTGCCGTCCTGCCGAATATAAACCGTCATGCGCAATTGACCGTAGACCTTGCCGCGCGCCTCATCCGGATAATTGAGATTACCGAAACGCTCCACCTTTTGCCGCCAGGCTTCCTCATACATGGCAAACACATACGGGGAGGTACTCGGCGAGAAAAAATGCAGGCGTGGCCGCTTGTTGTAGTCCTCGATCTGGCGAGCCACCTGCGCTTCAAGGCGCGCCAGTTCGCGCGCATTCAAACGCAAGTCTTCCACCGGCACGGCTTGGTTTGCGCTGCGGTTCTCAACAACGGGGTCGCGGTCTGCAGGTTTGCTTTCCGGCTTGCGCGCTGTGCGAGGCAGATCACCGTCGTTGGTGGCAAGCTTTTCGCGGATCGCTTTCTGCATGGCTTCCAGTTCGCGCACCCGCTTGTCAGCGGCCGATGGAGGCGGCGTGCCGACAGATGCTGTGCTGGCTGCGGGCAGGGGCGATTTGGCACGTCCGGTGTTTTGGTCCCCGCCGCCATCCAGTGCAACCTGTGCCAGCGCGTCGGCTTTCTCAGGCTTGCTGTCAGTCTGGCTGTTGACGATGATCACTTCGAGTGTTTCGGGCTCGGGCGGGGGAGCGGTTTTACCCAGCAAAAACCACAGCATGATAAACACATGCACGCCCAGCGAAAGCCACAGCGCTTTGCGCAGCCATCGCGACAGGCGGTCTGACCAGACCTGGCCTGACTCAAACCATTGGGCTTGCAGTGTTGTTGCCTGCATCATCTACCTGTTCTCGTCCTATGCCTGACTTATTACTGATCTATGCCTGACCTGCTGCAGGACTTTCGCGTTCTGTCACGTCATCTGACGCGCGGGTTTTGGACTCGCTGACGGATTCGGTAACGGATTGAGTAACTGACTCAGTCGCAGATTCAATGGCCGGTTCACCTGCTGCTTCAGTGACCGCCTCCTCCTCTTCTGCCACCTCCTCATCAGCCGCATCATCCGCATGTCCGATAACCTCCAGCATGCGACAGTGAATGTCGATGCGGACGAAGTCCAGTTCGGCAACCTGCACGCGCAGCAGCGTGCCGCGCGGATGCCCCGACAGCCCCGGCAAGCGGACAATCAAGGGAATGTCAGTCAACCGTGTGATGTCGTCGCGCAGCACCATGGTCTGCACTTCGGAGATTCCCTGCTGCTCCAGCCAGCGCAGGCACCAGTAGCGTTCCATGCGCGACTGGAAATCGGCATATGCCTTATAGGTCGCATCAAAAGCCGATACCACTGCAAACAGGTCAGCATCCTGCGGCGCAAATGCGGGTGTCTGCGATTGCAACACCGACACCAGTTGCCATTGATTGACCAGATCAACATAGCGCCGCAAGGGCGATGTTGACCAAGCATATTGAGGCACTCCCAAGCCGACGTGAGGTGCCGCATGCGTGGTCATGCGCACCCGGCCACCGGGCGGCTGACTGCGGTAAATACCCGGAAGACCCTTGTCATGAAGCAAACCACCCCAGGTCTGGTTGGCCAGAATCATGAATTCGGCCACCAGCAGATCCAGCGGTGCATCACGGCGACGCGGGGTGATGTGGACACGGCCATCGACGACATAAAAATTGTAATCAACGCGGTGATTGTTTTCTTTCTTGCCACGCAATTCGTCGCGCTTGGCACTGAGCACACGACTGACGCGCCACAGCAAGGCCAACTCATGGGCATGCGGGAAGGGTTGCTCCGCCTGCGAAGCTTCATCCTGCGAAAGCGTCCGCACGGCAGCATCCGACAGGTCCAGCGATTCGAGCGCGGCGGGCGTCACCGCCTCGTCCAACAGGTTATGACGCAGATTGCTTTTGACCGGCACGCGTTCGATACAGCTCTCAGGCTGCCCCACCAGTTCGCCGGACTGCGTATCCACTGTGACGTAAAGGGATACAGCCGTCACGGCACGGCCCTGCGCCAGCGTGGCTTTTTCCACCAGCGCATCGGGCAACATCGTGATCTTGTCACCGGGCATGTAAACCGTGGACAGACGGTCGCGTGCAACCTGGTCTAAGGGCGACCCGCGACCAAACAGCAAGCCGGGCGCGGCAATGTGTATGCCGATGCGGGCAGTGCCATCGCCCGCAAACCTCACTGAAAAAGCGTCATCAATCTCTGTGGTGGTGACGTCGTCAATGGAAAATGCAGCCACGTCAGCCAATGGCCACTCGCGGCTGTCATCGACTTCGATATCTGCAAAGCCGGTACCCCGCGGAAACTGCACCACCTCGAACATGCGGCGGTGCATGTCATGCGCATCAGCAAACACGCCCGCTCCCATCAACACCTGTTCAGGCGTTTGCGAACTGCGCTCGCACGCCAATGCCAACGCCTTGTATTCAGCACTGTTCTTGTCCGGTTTAGCGAGCAACTGGGCTGCCATGCGGACGATCTCCTCCGGCGCACTGCCTGCTAGCATCTGGTCTGCCCACGCTGACTGACGCTCAAGGGCCAGACGCTTTTTTTCGGCAGCGGCCAATGCAGCTTTGAGGATGTCAGGCGGCGCCGGCTTGAAGCGTCCCCGACCCTTGCGATGGAAATACAGCGGCGCACCCTGCAGCGCCAACAGCAAGGCAGTGGCCTGCACGGCATCGGGTTTGGCGCCAAAATATTCTTCACCAAATCCGAGAAAATCGAATTCGGCCTGCGGTGCGCATTCCCACAGGAATGCCGGGTCAAACTCCGACTGCAATGCTTGCGCACCGGGCATGAGTTGCGCAGCGTCCGGTGACGTAAACGACATCAGCACGCTGTTGGCTTTTATCTTGCTGCGCTTGCCATGCGGCGCCTCTACCTGCAGATTGCCGGCCGCTTCCTGCATCACGTGACCGACCTTGAAGTCCCCGCTGTCTTCATACAGAACAAACATGCTGTCGCTCACATTCCATCATCAGACCGTGTGGCCGACAGGCCATCCACGGATACAAAAACCTCTGTCACCACCAGCGGGGTGAGACCGCTTGCACGTCGATACACGGCACGTCGTGCAAACCAATGCCGGGGCGCCACGCCAGTGTGCGGAATGCCTGCAGCCTGTCTGGCCAAGGGATGCCGCTGGGACAGACGGGCAAACTGCATCAGGCCGCGTTTGACGGTACGGTCCCTGAACAGGACCGACCCCAGAGACCGCGTTCCCAGATGCCGCCAAAACGGCCAGTCAGAGTGCTGCCCCATCCATTTGACTGCCGTGTGCGCCACCACGCGCGGCTGACCGCCAGCCCACAGCGTAACCTGCCGCAGCCTGGCGTGTCGCCCTGGCTTGACTCCGATCAGCGCAGCCTCATCAGACAGCACCGGTCCGCAGCCCTGTTTGCGCAATTGCACACGGAATGAGCCGTGGAGCCGTTGCAGACGTACCGTCAAGGAACCGCGCGTGCGCAGCCACGACACAGCCGGTTTGGGCCAATCGGCCGAACAGTGCGACCGCCAATGCGCGGTTTTCATGCGCGCCCCCAACCCACAAACTGCATGACCACCGGCAAATAGATGTCAAAGTCGGAAATGGCATGGTCGCCCCCCGGCACGATCAGTGAGGGTGACTGCCGGTAGCGCTCGATCATGGTGTTGGCGTCCAGTACCTCGTCGCCCATGCAAGCCAGCAAAAAATAACGCTCGGGCTGGGTCAACGCCGGCACATGCATGGCCTGCAGTTCATCCAGATACCCGGGCAAAAATTCAATTTCCTGTTCGGAAAAATACACCTTGCGCCGACCCGTTTCATTTTTTAGATCCAGCCATGGCGCGACTGCGGGATTGAGCAGCACCGCCCGCCCGCCGAAGCGCTGCGCCAGCACGGTGGCATAAAAACCGCCCAGCGAAGAACCCATGAAGTCGATGGTGCAGGACGGGGCTTCTGCCCGCCACTGCAGGATCTGCCGGGACACCTGCTGCACGGCTGCAGCCGGGGACACGGCAAGGTCGGGTTGCCACAGGCGCGATTGCGCAGAGACAGACGTCATCCAGTCCAGCACCTTGATGGCCTTGACCGACCGCGATGATGAGCGGAACCCATGCAGGTAGACGAGATGGTCTGCCGCCGTCATGCTCGCGCGCGCAATGCGTCCAGAAGCCGGTTGTGAATGCCGCCGAAACCGCCATTGCTCATGACCAGGACGGCATCGCCGGGCGATGCCGCCTTGACCACCGCACTGACCATCTCGTCCATGCTGTCAGTGCACAACAGGGGCTGGGGCAAACCGGCCAAGGTCTCCTGTGCGTCCCAGCCCAGCCCACCGGTAAAACAGAAAACCGTATCGGCCTGCTTGAGGGAACCGGGCAATGCGGCCCGCATCACACCGAGCTTCATGGTGTTGGAGCGTGGCTCAAACACGGCATGGATGCGACCCTGTTCACCCATGCGGCGGCGCAGGCCTGCAACCGTAGTTTCAATGGCGGTGGGGTGATGGGCAAAATCATCATAGACCGTTACACCGCCGACGGTGCCCCGCACCTGCATGCGGCGGGCCACACCGGCAAAAGCGGATAGGGCCAAGCAGGCATCCTGCACGTTCACGCCAACATGGGCGGCGGCGGCGATACAAGCCAGCGCGTTGCTGGTGTTGTGCGAACCGGTCAATTCCCATTGCACACGGCCCTGCACCTCTCCGTTAAGCAACACATCGAAAACCCCGGGGGCCATATCGTTGGCAGTAAAACCGGCCGGCGCATCGAACCGAACCACCTCGCTCCAGCAGCCCCGCTTCAGTACAGCATCAAGCGCCTCGCACTGGCCGTTGACAACCAGCCGTCCCGATGCGGGAACGGTGCGAACCAGATGATGGAACTGGGTCTGAATGGCGACCAGATCCGGACAGATATCGGCGTGATCAAACTCAAGATTGTTCAGGATCGCCGTGCGCGG
>SXGQ01035515.1_pt1 | contig 15689 bp, 24 predicted proteins | sample 3178371 | NCBI WGS metagenome assembly SXGQ01 (sample SAMN11356859, study PRJNA531348) | freshwater metagenome | isolation source: freshwater sample F1-20 | place: China: Fuxian Lake, Yuxi | collected 2017-12-25
CACTCTTGCCGAGCCCGGCATTACGCATAGCGGCTACCCCGGTCTGGTCTTGGGTACTCGCCAACTCGCATGCGATGCGACATTGCGCGAGCGGGGATACTCCCCAGAGCGGGCGCCGGGGATCGGGCAACGCTCGAATGTGCAGCATGTCGGAGTAATCGAAAGCCTGGCCGTCTATTCGCCACTCGCGGCTACCTGGCTGCTCATGCAGGATTACCCGGTGCGGCTCGACATGCCGGTAGCCGACGATATCCCCCGCATCACGAACAATGTAGGCGAACCCGTTACCCGTGCGGAGCGCATCGGCCTGCACTTGGCGACGCAGCTCGAAGCCCGAGTAGATAGCGCCAGCCTCGTCGAGCGCGGCCACCGCCTGGCTGTTGAGTAGCTCATCATCCTGCCGCACTTCGATGGGTAGGCGGGCGATGTCGCCGGCGATCAACTCGATAGCGCGATACGCCGCGGCGAGAGTGTCGGGCGCCGGGATACCGCCAGTAGCCGGCGCGAAGTCCAGCCAGGTACTACCCGCTGAGCGGGATTCCCTGGCCATGCCCAGCATGCCCAGTGCCCTACGCCACATACCCGCATTGTGCCGACTTCCGCGATATGTCAATACCTAGCAAACCACCGGGCCGGCGCCGGAGTAGTCGCCGGCGCCCTTGTGCCGGCCGGCCACACCCACCAGCATGCAGAGAGCCATAACGGGATCGGATAGACCGTGCGCTACATCCTTCACGGGCCGAACTAGGCCAGAGGGGAACACCACCGCCCGCGTCTGGGTGAAAGACGCCTCTAGCACAGGGTCCGGCGCAAATAGCAGCTGGCGGCGCCGGAGCATGTCCAGGGTCTGAGCCCAGTACGGCGCCATGAAGGTGATTTTTTGTGGGACCTGCTCGACTGGCCACCTAGGCATCCATTCACGCTCGATATCTGCGGCCTGGCGATTCACCGGGTCCACCGCCACGACCTTGATTTGATGCCTGGCGCCAATGCCGGCTATCTCTGCGGTGACCAAACCGAAGTCTACAGCCTCTTGGCCGCCTGGCCTTATGGCGCCAGTGCGGAGCCAGTCAGATAGTGGGAGCCCCCGCTTACGGCCTATCTCCGCGGCGCGATTGCCGGCGGGTAGCAGGTGTCGCATACCGACTACTAGCGTGTTGTCTGCCCACACTCCCCACGCCAGGCTAATCAGGTCGATGGAATCTGAGAGCCCGCCACATGCCATATCCAGAGCGACAATGGCCGGGCGCCCGGCCAAGCTCGCCCAGTCCGGGACGCCAACGCATGCCCGGTAGTCCGCCATATCGAGCATCTGCACAGACTCGACCGATGCGCGGCAAAGATGCTGCTCAAGGAACTCTTGGCGCTGCTCGCCCCCCATCGGGTAGAGCGTGCGGAACTGGTGCCGTAGCGACTCCTGGGCGAGGATCGTCCCCATGCCGGGATTAGCCCGCTTCCAGGTAGCTGGTGCCTCGGGCGCGTCATCGGGCCCGGCCTGGAATAGCACTGGCGCCCAGTGGCTAGCGAGCGTCCCGGCGGCCAGCTCTTGGATTGCACGCCGGCGGTACGCCGCGTATGGCGCCCGAGAGTTACGCGGGTCTGGTGTAGTCATACAGACTAGTTGCGCGTCTGGCCGCTTGCCAAGCGCGCTCACCAGCACATCTAAACCCTTATCCCGATGCCTGGCGGCCTCGTCAGCTATCGCCAGGCTCGGCGTTAGCCCCTGGAGGGTCGGCACCTTGGCGGCCATAGGCCGAATGCAGGAAGCGCCTAGCCGCGAGTCCCTATAGCCGTGTACCCACCCTTCTCGGCCGAACGCCTTGCAGGGGGTCCAACTTTCCTCCGCCTGTCTGTAGGCCGAGGCGATAAACCGCACATCCTCGGGATTGCCGGAGAGCTCACACCGGGCCACCGCATACGCGGCCAATAGCTCAGTCTTCCCATTGCCTCTACCCATCTCTACCAATGCGATCTGGGTAGCTGGCTCGGCGCCGCGGCGCCGGCCGATTAGTGGCACGAGTATGAATAGCTGGAACGGTTGAAGCCTCAGTGTCTCGCCGGCCCCAACTCCCTTAGACCGCGGGTATGTCGAGATTCGTTCCGCGTATCTACCCACTATCTCCCAGTCGATTGAGATCGGCGCAGCGCCAGAATCCTCAAGTAGAAACCGTTTCACCGCCTGGCCAAGGGGAGTCTCTGGCGGAATCCGCCGCGCCCAGGCGCGGACGGCGCGCCGGACGCCGCTATTTTTACGAGGACACCGCGAGCGGTCTACATCCGCCGACACCCGGCTAGGCCCCCCCCTAGGGGTCCTACCGCCCATGATGGATAGCCCGGTGACACTCACGGCAAACCGCCCGATGATTAGCCGGGTCTGCGGCCAGGTGCGGCGCGATGCTCAGAGGCTGGACATGGTGGAGCTCATCGGCGAGTCGTAGCCCGCAGACTTCGCACAAGTGCCGCGTCTGGCGCAGGTGTTTGCTTTGCGCGACGGCTAATCGAGTCCGGCGCCACTTGTCCGCGAAGCCCTGCCCACTGGTAGGACGCGGGATACGGCTAACGGGGATCGGTGCGCCGGCGCAGCCTGGGCGTGTCTTGGGCAGGCTCAATCGAAATCCTCTGCACTACTTGGATGCCTGCGATGGTAGAGGCGGCTGGCAGTGTCGAGCCGCAAGAGTACGCACCATCCGCCATGGTCCTCGCGCAGCATCACTACGCCAGGCTTGCCGGAGGCCTCGGCCTGCTCGAGCCAGCGCACGACGCTGATGGCGTGACGGCCCTTCACTTCCACCGCGTAGGCCGACCATGGGTATTGGCTGACCAGGTCGATAGCGCCGGCTACCCCATTGCGCGCGGACCTCTCCCATAGAACGCCTGTTACATCCTGTAACGCGAGCGCGGCCTCGCGCTCGAGCCGCGCCCCTTTAGCCCTCTGCATCCTGCCCATTTGACTGGCCCTCCTTGGCCTTCATCTCTGAATACCTACGCCGCCCCTCCGCTGTAATCGCCAGCTGCCGCAGCTGGTATTCACGCTCGAACTGCTCCGCTGACATGCCTAGCGTCCACCGATCATGACGCTGCGTCAGACCGTCCTCATCGGTGTAAGTCCCCGGCGAGGACGCGTACCACTCCAGCCAGCCCGCAGCCACCAGATCGTCCACAGCCCCGATGCGCTCAAGGCGCTTGGTGTCAACCCACTGCACCAGCTCGCGCTCTAGGCACTTCACGGCAGCATCGCCAGTTGGGGCGCTAGCCGCCGTTTCACGGCGTACCACAGCGTGCCAAGCTCGCAGCGAGTTTTCTGACCACAACCGGGAACGCGCCACAAAACATCTATGTCCAAACGCGCCAAATCCCGCACAGTCACCAAGCCCAATTCGCGTATGGCGCGCCTTGCCCTAGCTGTCAAGGGCAACTCGGCTAGAGGTGTCGCTGGAGTTGCTGCGTCCCAATCAGTCATCGCCCCACCCTCCAAGCTGGCGCTCGTACTCCGCGTCTGCTATCCCCTCCGGCATGGTCCCGATCCCCGCCCCGCAGGGACGCGGGGGAGGGACCATTGCCGAGGCCACATCCTGGCCTATGCACTCCCCCGCCGGTGAGCCACCGGCGGGGGATTGACAGTCTGGGAATCGGGGGGTACGCTCGCCCTTCGCTTCGGCTCCGCACGCTCCGGCGCGAGCGTAACCCCCCCAAGGGGAGGGGTCTGGGGAGGGGGTCCTGCTACTAGCGAATAGCCAACAAGCGGCTTGCTGGCGCATGTCGTTCGGTGGCAAGTCTGGACCAATCGGTAGACCGCGCGCACGCGCTCGTAGGCGCTCCTGGGCCAGCTCCTCAGGCGCCAGCTCCGAGAGCCCCGCTACCGCCTCCCGCCTGTCCTGCTCGAGCTCCGCCGGCGTAGGCATGCCTAGCCGCTCATCGGGCGCCCGTAGCCACTTGGATTTTACAGCTCCGCCGTACTCGGCTAGCACATCGTCGAGCTTCGGGCGCAATGAGTGTCCGCGCAGGTAGACGCGCTCGGCCGCGGCCTTCATCGCCACCGCGTCCGCGATCCCAGCGAATCGCCCTACCACCGCTTCCGCCTGGGCATCGGTCGGCTTCCAGTCCGGCCAGAACCCTCGCAGCATGGGGATAGGCCACCGCTCAGAAGGGGATATAGTCGCCATCTGGCCCCCCTTCTGTTCCTGGTGCCGCCTCGATACCCAATACCTTGACTCGCGCAGCATCGCGGGGACCGTCCAGACGGACCAATACCCGCTTGCCCTCTAGGGCACGGATCGCCGCGCCGATTGTCGCATCGAAGCTACCAGCCCAGTGCCGCGCACCGTCCGCGTACTCGAGCTCGGCAGCCACTAGGGACCACTGGCGTTTAGCCTCGGGTGCCGAGGCTGATAGCCGCACTTGGAGTACCTGCGCCGCCTCGCCGGTAAACCCGGCCGGCACACTCGCCGGAGCCTTGGGCGCCGGTGCCGCGGGCGCCTCGGCTACTACCCGCTTGCGCGGCGCCGGTGAAGGCTCCGCCTCTGGCATCTCCTCGTAGGGCGTAGCCTCGATCCCACCAATCAGCCCGACCACCCACCCGATGCACTGGCGCAAGGCGCGCCCTTGCGCACGCGTCTGGGCCATCGCTGCGCGCGCGAAGTGCGGGCGCTTACCCCACTGGGGCTCGTCATCTGAGACATAGGCGATACCCCTACCCCGCTCTACCCCTTCGGCGTCTATCACTACGCTTTCCGCCATCCATGCGCCGGGCCCGTCTGGGATCTGTACCCGCGTGCAGCTCAGGCTCCGCGTCGAGTACCCCATAGCCGAGCCGAGCATTGCCAGCCCAACCACCTGCATGTATCGCCGCGGCCCTATGTCCATGACATATTCCGCAGCCGCCTGGATACCCACTACACGGATGAGCTCCTCCTGCCTGGTGCGGTGCTGCTGGATGGCTGATGGCGCCGGCATTGCCGGCACAATGTCAGTACCTGCACTCATGCGCGCACCTCCCGCACATAGTCGCCGCCGGGCCCATGCTTGGCTATCACCGTCCCCGCCGGTGCGGGAAGCCCCGCGGTGCCGCGATAGATGGCGATTGCGCGGCGTAGTATCTCTTTGAAGCTGCGCCCCTCGGCCTCCTTCAGCCCCTCCAGCGCCGCGTATGTCTCAGGGCATACACATAGATTGTGTTGCGCCGCGCGCGCGGGCCCGTACTTGCGCGCCGCCGCGGCGCCCCACTGGTACCCCTTGAGTACCCCGGCACCCCTCTTGTCTTGTGGCCGTGCGTCTGTCTGACTCGATACCCGCTGTTTCCGTGCCATTGCTACCCCTATCTCTGTCTAGGGGCGCGTAACAATCACCAAGATTGTATGTTATGTAAAACGCGCCCTCTGATGCGATCTACTACACATCGTACCGCGTCGTTGCGTACCTGCACATATTGCCCCACAGATAGATTGGCCGCCTCGCAGAACGCAACCGCCCCGTAACTGCTACCCGCGCACCAGCGCCAAGTTACGCCATCGGCCCAACGCGACTCCCACTCTGTCGCCGGGCGCCAAGGCCCGGCACCACACTTGATACACCAGACGCGCCGAGCTGCGTCTATCCGGTCCTGGCACGCTCGTACCCCTGGCATGCCGGGAGTGTACCCACTACTACCCGCCGATAGGTAGCGCCGAGTTGAGCCGCTCGCGCCGCTCCTCACACCTGCACCCGGCGCCGGCTAGACGCTTACCCTGGCCTATGGTGGCTATGTCGATGGCCACTGCCACCAGGTCCCCGGCGCCGCGTAGTGGCCCCGAGTAGTCCGCGCACTTCCGGCAGCAACCTGGGCTAGGCCGGCCACCGAATCGGCCGAGCTTACAAGCCCCATCGGCCAGGTGCCGGCAGCTCATCAGCTCACCGCAAACGAGTTACAGAACGCCGGCGCGCCCGGCGGACAGAACACTGGCGCCGCCGAGCACTCCGCGCACGCGCCACCATCGCGCCGCAGCTGGTACGCGGCGTATAGCGCGGTCTGAATCTGCACCGCGCCACCGTTGGGTAGCACTGGACTAGTTGGGTATGGGTAGCTGTCGCTGCTGGTGCCGCCCTGCATCATCAGGTACTTGGTACCCACTTGCGCCGCCGGGCCACCTACCCACCAATGCACTTTGTACCCGCCCACCCATGCACACTCGGTAGCCACGCCGCAGACGGCGCCCGAAGCCTGTAGCTCCAGCTCCAACTCTGTCCGCACCAGCACCGGCGTAGCAAAGAGACTGTTAGCCACTGCTAGCGGCGCATACTCCTGCGCGTTGAACCAGACAGTTAGCGCCGTGCCCGCGTTGCATGGCCCCCACCCGCGCAGATTCCAGCAGCTCAGATACTTGCCACTTGTCGGCGTAGTCCTCAGTACCGCCCCCTCAACGCTGGCGTCTACACGCGCGCACAAGTCTTCGATACCGCTGATAGTCGCCTCGCCGGTGGCCTCGATAGTCACTCCACTGGGCAGGATGACACCCTCGATACCACACGAGAATGGGCAGCAACACCCGCCGCCAATCGAGCCACTCATGTACACACCACTTGGAGAGGGCAAACTACATGCGTGCGGAAGGTCCACACGCCGCCGGCGTAGCTAGCCCACACCGGTATCGCTGTCTGTCCACTGGGGAGTACTGTCACCGTCGTGCCCGCGGGGGGAATGTCCGCGTACTGCCACATATTGGTAGCCACACCCGCGGGGAACACGGCCCCAGCGCCTGGCGCAAATCCGAAGGTAGAGATACGGTCCCCGCTAGTCGGCGTGCACACCGCCGAGCCGGCCAGCGTGCCAACCTGGCCGGCAAACCACCATCTACCAGCGATCAGATGGCATACCACCCGGCTACCAGTCTCCAGCGCCACCGTGTTACCGCCGGTGCCAACTTCGGCCAGGGACCGGGCCTCTATTGGCAAGTCCAACACTGTCCATGCGGCAACGCCAGTAGCCCACGACGAATGGCCTACCCGCTTCACGGTGTAGAGCCTGTCCTGGCCGGCCGGCACCGTGCTACTCACCACCTGCATGAATCGGGTCCGTGCCACCGCCGGCGCCAGCTCGTCCGCGGCGCCGGTGGCCTCGGAGGCGCCGACAGTGCGCCCAATCCGCGCCCATCGGTCAGGCGTGAGCCTGCCTATACCGCGGCGGATGGGGCCCCAATCTGTCAACGCTCGGCCCCCCAATCGAACTCCACTAGCGTGAGCCCTATGGCGTCGGCGGCATCAACCCACCCCACTTCCGCCAGGGTCCTTGTCGCCGGGTCCCAAGCCGCCAGCTGGAGCCGCCCCTGCGCGCGGGTCACTAATGCCGGCGCGCCTCGCCGCATCAACACCGTATCGCTCTGGCAACTGAGCGCGCACCCGAGCACGCACCCGATCCCGCAGCGCATCGCCACCGCCCAGGTGCCGCACCTGGCGCGGTGCCCGCCAATACTCCAGTAGCGCGGCGAGTAGGCCATGGACAGCCTCGCGTAGCCAGCTCACCGGCCTGGCTTGGCGTCGGCCGCGGCGACAAGCCCAGCGCCAGCCAGCAACGCCGCGATAGCAGTAGTCCAGTCTGGGGTAGTCGCCGGGTCGTTGTCCAGCAACGCCGCGAAGCATGAGGCAATCGCAGCCACCATAGCCGCAACGCCCGCCGCCGTAGTTCTCCAATTCTTTCCCATCATCGCTCCAATCTGGCTAGTCGCCGTTGAATGTCTGATAGCACTTGTTCCCGCCTGGCGTCCTCGATAGCACCGTTCGCTACCACCCCAGCTAGCTCCTTTGTCGCCGTAGCAATCTCGCTCAATTGATGGTCACGGCGCCCGCCCTCCCACAGTAGCGCGGCGAGGCAAGCGATGATCGCCACCAGCTGCATCACTGGTAGCGCGTGTCTGGCTTGTCGCGCCATCGTCAAACCTGTATCCCCAGCCCGCCGAACGCGACAGACTCGTAGAACGGCTGCTTCCACTGCACCCAATAGGCGCACTGCGCTTCCCCGAGTGCACTGCTGGATATGAGCGCGGGGGTCCCTGTCGCCGGGTCCACCCACCCCAGTACAGGCTCTCCGGTAGTTGGGTCCACCTTCGCCACTTGGCGGAGGTGCCCGTATGCGTCGTAGATGATGCGGTGCTCTACCGCGAAGGTGTCCGGGCCTGTCTTGGTCTGATGAACCCCCGCGTAGACCAGGTACCCGGCGGTGAATCCCTGCCAGGTGTCGGAGTTGCGCTTGCCGATGGCGCCCACCCAATCCGCAGTCTGGAGCGCCGCGCCTACGAGGACATTACGCACCGATAGCGATGCCTGGCGCAAGGGGAACGACACGGCCGCGCCGCCAGAATCCACCGCCTTGCCGCCTATGTCTGTCTGCAAAGGCGCCGATGCGGTGATAGGTAGATAAGTGAAGGGACCCACCCGCCAGGTATCCACCATCTCGCCGCGCCCGTCAACCTCGGTCGCTACGAACCCCGGTACCCCCTCCTCAACCTGCGTTTCGCTACTGCCGGTGGCGTAACGGAGCTCTACCCGCCAGGCAGTGGCGCTACCCTCGGCGCACCCGGCATCTACCACCGACATTGTGTACCCGCGTAGAAACAGCGCGCCCGAGCCGCCACCTGGCCAAGCAGAGCCTAGCGCGGGTAGCACGGCAAGCGCCGCGCCCTCTGTTACACACCCGCCGGCTACCGCGCCACGAACGATGAATACCCGCGTGCCCTGTTCCTTGCCCTCAGACAGTGAGTAGCTATAGCCCTCTGCCAGCTCGACTACTTCCGCGCTCGGCATTAGGTGAGCCCCCCGCCGGCCGTGGCTATGCCCTTGAGTACGCCGAGCTGTTGCTGGCCTACGGTGAGAGCCTGCCTAGCTACGGCCAACTGCTCCTCTGCGCCAACCTTCGCCGTGCCTAGCGCCGTCTGGATGCTCGCGGTCCGCTCGGCGTTACGCCTGGTGGGGGAATCGGCGCCAGGCACCGCGCCGGCGGGTGTCGATACTGCTCCAGTGCCTAGCGCCTTTCGCACCGCGTCGATGGCGTCTATGGCACCCTGCATATTGCCTAGGTACTGCGCTGCGCCGGTGGCCTGCGCCTGGGTATCTAGCCACGCCTGTAGCTTGTCGAGCGTCGCCGTGATCATCCCCGTAGCGCCGATGCCGGCACCGCCGGCAGCGCGGATATCCGCGCCGAACCGCTCTACCGCGTCACCCCATGGCGTAGCGCGCTGCCCCCGCACCTCGTCGGCGCCGAGCGCCAGCCGGTAGCGCGCCGCAGTCATTGCGACATCGTCCGCGCTAGCCCCACCACCAGGGGAGTACTCATCGAACCACGATTTGACCGCCTGCATCGCCTCGATGATGAATCGCCCCGCGTCCATCAGCCCGGCAACCGCGGCCCGCAGCTGCGGCTCGAACTGTCCGATGAATCTGCCGACGATGCCAAGCAGGTCCCCCGCCGCCCTAGCCACCCAATCCACCACCGCATCTATCTGGGGCGCCAGCATGGCTAGCAGTGCGGATACTCCCTCGATCACCCTAGCCCCCGCGGCGGCCAGCGCGCCACCGACCGCCGCCCAATCCCCGGCAATCAGCGCCAGCACGGCGCCTACTACCCCGTCTACTACGCGGAGTGTCTGTTGGAGCGCGCGTAGGGCCCAATCCGCCCACTTGGTGAGATTGGACCTGAGCCAATCCAGTGCCGGGCGAACATACCCGGCGATGACATCGGCCAGCCCAGCGCCCGGCGCACCCCCGAGCAACCCCTCGAACGCCTGGACCAGGGATAGCAGACTGCCGGATACACGCTCTAGCACGCTCTGTAGTAGGCCGGTGCCAGCGTCAGCGCCCGCGCCTACCTGCGCCTTCACGGCCGCCAATGGCCCCGTGTCTGCCTGCACCTTGCCCAGGATGCGCGCGACCAGGTAGCCCATGATGCCGCCGCCGGCCATGGCCAAGCCCGGCGATAGCACCGTAGTCACCTTGTCGATGATGCCCCCCACCAGTCCGCTGATGCCGCCTATGGCGCTCCTGATGCCGCCTATGACACCGCTAGCCATGCTTGATAGGCCTGACCATATACCGCGGATCGCGGCGCCTAGCGCCTTCACCGGCGCCATTAGCAGGCTAAATCCTGCTGTTCCGAGCTTGACTAGGAGAGACAGCCCGCCGGTAGCCGCGGCCACCGCGGCCGAGATGGTCCACACGGCCGCGGCCACGCCCGCGGCGCTAACCATGACTAAGCGCAGTGCGCCATCAGCCGCCTGCCACCGCTCGACCAGTGCCGCTACTCCCTGTATTGCCTCACCGATGGGGCCCACCAGCCGCGCGCGCGCAGCCGCCCCCATCGCCTGTATCTGCTGCACAGCGCCGGCGGCCGCCGCGCTAACGCCGCGCACCTGGCCCGCGAGGCGCTCCACATGCGCCACCTCGATACGCGCGGTCCCCAGCTCGCGTAGTGCTTGTGTCGCCACGCGGAAGGCTCCGGGCGCCAGCGCCGCGGTGAGCCGTTGCAACTGCGGCAGTGCGGCGCCAAGGTCTACCCGTACGCTGTTGGGACTCTCCACGACCTGGCGCAATCGCGCCGCCGCGGCCATAGCTGGCGCCGTGTTTAGCTGGGCATTGATTCGAAGTTCCGCCATGCCTACCTGGCTAACCCCGCGAAGCGCCGCCGAATATCGGCACATGAGATTGGCACCGCGGATTCCGCCCCATACTGCGGCAGGAAGTCCTCTAGCTCCACCTTCGCGCCCTGGCTACGCGCGACCGTGCAAGCGACTATCGCGGCGCGAATGTCCGCGCGCTGCTCGCCCCATGGCTCGACCTGCGCGTACTCGACCCAATCCGCGTATTCGGCGCTACTCATTGTCTGCCCAAGCTCCTGTACTGTCCTGCCGAGTGCTAACGCCAGCCGATGCACGAACCGCCGCTCCGCCGTTAGGTAGGGCGCGTAGCGCCCAAGCCGCAAACCTCCTGACACGCCGAGAAGACCCTATCCAGCACCGCGGCACTCCGGCGCTTCAACTGCTCCAGGTCGCCCTCGGGCCAAAGCCGCTCGCCGGCGTCGTCGCGGCACACCGCTGCGATTAGCCACGCTTGCATAGCCGAGGCGTCGGCGCCGGGCACCGGCGCGAAGTCGGCGCCGAGGATGCCAGCGGTCTGCATGTAGCGGTAGTAGGCGAACCTGTCCGCGAGTGAGAGCGGATACAGCCACACGCTACCGCCCCACTCGGGCACCGCGAGGGCCACCCGCTGGCAGTCGATTGCGGAATCAATTTCGGCGCGGGTAAGCATCGTTATGGCAGCGTGACCAATCCAGTCACCTTTAGCGTCGCGTCGCACATAACAACTTGGTCAATCTCCAGCGCCGGGGATAGACCAGTGACAAACGCCTGGAAAGACAGGATGGGCGAGAGTGTTCCGGTACCCGCCTCGTCGGCAGAGATCACCACCGCCGAGGCGGTGGTACTGGCCCTCGCCGCGTTGAGCACGGCGATATTGCCGGTTGAAGCGGTCGAATCCCACATGAGTGAGATGGTCACCTCTCCCCCCTCAGACACCGCCGACGCGCCGTAGACCTTCGCGGCCGTGGCCGACATCGGCGTAATGTCGTAGGTCGGGCGCGAGAGATTGGGCCCCTTCATGCTGCGAATCTGGCCCACATCGGCACCGCCGATAGTGAGTGTTGCGCCGGTCGTTGGGACATGGGTAGGCATCGCTAGACCTTTCTGATGGTTGATAGGTAGTCAAGGTGAATACAGTGAACGGCCCTATCGGAACCGTCCACTTGCTCGATTGGTTCTTCCATGGCGCCCATGCGCCGCATGGTCCCCACCTGGAGCCCACTACTAACGGTGGGAGAGGCTTCGCAGAGGACCGTATCGACAGTGTTAGCCAGCGTGCTGACTGCCGCGTAAGTAGCGGCGTAACAATCCACCTGTACGCGCTCCCACTCTGATCGCCAGGGGCCCGCCAGCGAGCGCGCCGGCGACACGCTCACCACCTGGTAGACCACACACGGGATCGTCGCGCCCTCGGCGCGCCGCTGCGGATACACCCGGCCGGCGACCAGCGCCGATACCGCCTCATCCTGGGCCAGCACCCCGTAGATATGCGCTCCGGTGGCGATCATGGCAAAGCCCCCGTAGAGCTCTCACGCATCCAGCGTGAGACATCATCGCGCGCCGGACGCAAGAACGGCCGAGCCGCCACGCCATCGACGCGGCGCGCCCACACGCGCCCGCCGGCGGCCCGCCATGTCATCCGCTTGCCGCGGATAGCACCGCGTCCATATTCCACGCGCCACCCGTGGGCGGCCTCTGGCCGTAGCCGCAGGTAGATACCGAGCTCATCTACGCCAGTCTCCACCCCCTCGGCTAGCCGCTGGCTGATGCCTGCCGCGTTGATGCGGGCCTCGCGCTCAAGCCGCGCGGCGCCAGCCTGCATTAGCTGCGCGAACCTGCTACGCGCCTCTATGTATAGCTCAGTTTCAAGCGCGGCCATTACGCCCGCTCCCTGCATAGCAATTGCTGCTGGCGTCCGTCATCTAGCACTTCGACAACTTCGAGTGTTGCGCCATCGACGGCGACACGGGTAGCCGTCCCTACCTGGGTGAGTCTGTCGATCACGACGCGCCGGGTAGCTAGTGGCGTTAGCCCGCCAGCGAGCGCATGCACAGCCCGTAGCAGTGGCTCGGACGCCGCCCATACCGTTGTGGTCCATGTCGCCGCGCCGTCCAATAGCCCGCCGTATACCCCCTCCTGCGCGACAGCGTAGTTGGTCAATGTCACACGGTGCACCATCTCGCCGGCGCCGCGCATCATGCCAGCACACTCCGGCTAACCGCCTGCCGTAGCCACTTCTCCGCGTTGTCTGGCGCTGGGCCCCGCCCCTCGGGATCATCACCCCTAAATCGGTACGCCGCGGCCAAGCTCCGAAGTAACCAAGCCCTGTCCAGAGGCTGGACCGCGGCGTAGCCGGCGGTCCAGGTGATTTGCGCTGATTCATCGCCGGCGATTACCCCGGCGTCAATCTCGAATACCTGGCCGCCCGCAGTGCGGACCAATCGCCAATCCGCCGCGGCCACCGCGGTGATTGTCCCTGCCTCAAGGTCCAACACATTGACCGATACCGCCGCCACCACCGGAGTACGCGGCGGGCACCATTGCCCGGCGAACCCGGCGCAGGTGTCGGCGCGGTATGTCCCCACAAGCACGGGCATACCCGTAGCCACCTCCCAGGCAACTTCGCAGCTGCGAACTAACGCGGTGATTATGGCGTCATCTGTCGCGTGATCAACGCGTAACCACGCCTTGGCATCGGCCAAGGTCACGGCCGCGGTCGTTGGCGCTGTCACTAGCTCTAGCATGGCAAGGGGTCCCCTGGGCGCGCGGCCTCGCGTGCCGCGGCGCCCAGGGGGAAGGGGTCAGATCGTGTAGATGCCGCCGGCGCCCGGCTCGATCACATCTCCATCAGTGCGTGCGAACGAGTTGAACCGAACATAGCCAGTAGTGGACAGGGAGTACGGGTCCGCCTGGAAAGTGAACCCCACACGGTCCGCGATCCTGTAGCCCACCGAGAGGTCGCCGCAGAACACTTTTCCGCTTGGGGCCCATTCCGACAGATACACGGGCCGGCCGCAGATCATCGCCGCGGCGCCGCTCACTGCCACATTGTTAGCGGCGGTCGAGAGGAGGAACTGGCCGGTTGAATCCTTCACATTCGCCAGTACGCCGAAGTTTGCCGAGCTCATCACCCATACGGCGGTAGCCTGGTAACTCGCAGGCATGTTGCCATAGAAGAAACTCACCAGGTCCGACACTGTTAGCGTGCCATCACCGGCCGCCGGCGCAGTGTCCCAAGTGGCCTGGAAGATTCCCAGCGGCTTGGCCACGCCGTTGCCGTTGACGAACGCTTCTTCCTGGGCGCGAGCGTGCCCGCGGCCGTGATCGCTGGCAATCTCGGCCTCCACCGCCAAGATAGAGTCTTGGATAAGTTCGACGCTCGAACTGGTGGTAATTGAAGTCTTCCAGGCCTCGAAAGTAATGGCCGTCGTGTCCAGGTCCGACGCATTGAAGGCGGCAGCCTCCGCGGTCCACGCCGCCGTTGCGCGGCTCGTCAACCGATTTACCTTCGTGTTGCCGGCGTAGCTCACGACACTGCACAAGCCGCGCATGACACTAGCCAGATCGCGCGCCTTGATCATCTCCGCGGCTACCGAGGTCTGGACCACATCGGGGAGCGTCGTGGTGCCTGCGGCGCCAATGGTCATGCTGCGCGCCTCGGGATGGCGCAGGTAGGCGCGGAAACTCTCGTCGCCGGTCAGTGCCTGGCGTGTCGCCGGTGCGCCCTCCACCAATCGCAGCTTGCGCGCCGCGTAGCTGGCGCGAGTGTCCGCGTCCATAGCCTTGATGCGGTCCTCGGTGGCGATTATTTCTTCCATGGCGGCCGTGTCTGCCGCGGCGTCTGCCACCTCGCCGGTGATAGTCGCCTCCAGAATCTCGATACGCTTCCGCATTTCTGCCGCTGTATTCATCGCTTTGCCCTCAGGGACCGCCATAGACGGAGGCGTAGCGCGGTCCTGCGGTCCAGGTTCGCACTCGCTTGGAATGATCGAATAGCCGCGTTCGTCGCTGGGTAAGCGGGATCGTGGACTAGCGAAATCTCGGCAAGGTCTGCCGTATGTAGCGTGCGCTCGGACCCTCGCCACGAATCGCGGCGCACCATGAAGCCGAAACTCATCTGGTCGAGGATGCCATCTTCGACCATCACGCGGGCATCTCTACCGTCCGAAGTGTCGGGTAGGTCCGCATGGAAGCGCAACCCCTCGGCGTCCTCGGTGAGTATCAGCGTGCCCGCGCGCACTGTCGCCAGTGGCCTAGTTGGGTCGTGCGACCATAGCAACGCTTGCCGGCGGTGCGCCAGGCTCGCGGTGAATGCCCCGCGCTCCACCATCTCGGTGAAGGTGCGCCCGGCGCCCATGGGTAGCGGAGAGCTCTTGACACCCCAGCGCACCGCGTACCCCTCTATGGCCTTGCCGGCACCCTCAAGCGGTACGGTCCGTATCTCTAGCTGGCTATTCATCGTCGGCCCCTCCTGCCGGCGCGGTGTCTAGGCGCAGCACTGGCTCATCGAGCCCGGCCAGTGGCGGCAACCCAAAGACCGTTCGCGCCTCGTTCCGCGTTGCAACGCCGGCGCTAACTAGGCTCGTCCAGGTCTGGGCAGACTCGACCGGAGAGGACCGTAGCAACTGCGCGGTTGGCAATGTCACCGTGTAGCCCGGTGCTACCTTGCGGGCGAGCTCGGCGGCCCACAGCGCCGCCCAGTGAGAGAGGCAGCCATCGACATACAGACGATACGCCTCGTAAACGCTAGAGAGCGTGCCGCCGTCAACGCTGAAAAGCAGCTGGCCGGGCACGCCTAGGATGCGGCCAATCTCAGCCACCTGGAAGCGGCGACTATCTAGCCACGCTGATTGGCCGAATGGGTCACTAATCTTCTCGACCTTCATGCCCTCGGACAGAATCACCGGCCGCCCAAGGTTCGCTGCGCCGCTATGCCCGCGCGTGTAAGCCTCAGACAGTGCCGCCTTAGCCTCCGGTGCCATACTCGCCGGGTGCACTATGGCAATCTTGCCGAGCCCGGCATTACGCATAGCGGCTACCCCGGTCTGGTCTTGGGTACTCGCCAACTCGCATGCGATGCGACATTGCGCG
>SXGQ01464259.1_pt1 | contig 15688 bp, 18 predicted proteins | sample 3178371 | NCBI WGS metagenome assembly SXGQ01 (sample SAMN11356859, study PRJNA531348) | freshwater metagenome | isolation source: freshwater sample F1-20 | place: China: Fuxian Lake, Yuxi | collected 2017-12-25
CCCTTTTAATTGTAGTAGTCCCTACAGGATTCGAACCTATGACACGCTGGATGTAAACCAGATGCTCTACCAACTGAGCTAAGGGACTAACTTAATTTAATACAAAGATAATTCTATATTCCGGAGAAAAAAAATTATTATGCCTTTTAGTAGCGAATGGGAATTCCGAGATCCCGACCTTCCGGATATGAGCCGGACGCTCTGCCTCTGAGCTAAATCGCTATGGAGCCGGCTCCTGTGATTCAACAGGAGGATCACCCGGCATTTTGAGCGGATGACGGGAATCGAACCCGCATCTCCAGCTTGGAAGGCTGGAGTAATAAGCCATTATACGACATCCGCTTATTGCGGACTAGGTAGGATTCGAACCTACGACCTACTGATTAACAGTCAGTTGCTACTACCGCTGAGCTACTAGTCCTTGTAGTAACCGGGGGCAGAACCAAGCGTTTGGACTTTTACAAACAGACACCCCCGACGAAGGTGAATTGTGGCCTCCAACCACTTCCAAACGACCTCCCGACATCGGTCCAGAAAGCGTCCTGCCCTTAAGTGATCCCGGTGGGACTCGAACCCACGACTCCCGCATTAAAAGTGCGGGGCTCTAAACCAACTGAGCTCCGAGATCATTCTCTTGCGACTCTTGTCGCTCTTGCCACTTTCCATGATTTCTATTTATTTTGTAATTATCGGATCAAACCAAGTGCAAATACGGATCAAAATGATCCGATTTGTAGCTCAAAATGATCCTATTTTGAGCTACAAATCGGGGATCTTGTGATCCGTATTCTTAAGTTGTCACGGGTGGATTTGAACCACCGGCCTTCTGAGTATCAGTCAGATGCTCTAACCAACTGAGCTACGTGACAGTTTACGCCAATATGTCAAAGAACCTTTAGTTGTCCCGAGAGGACTCGAACCTCTAACCCGGCGGCCAAAACGCCGTGTGATGCCATTTCACTACAGGACACTGTAGTTGCACGCCGGGGAGGGCTCGAACCTCCGACACCTGGTTTTGGAGACCAGTGCTCTACCAACTGAGCTACCGACGTGTGTAAGTGGAGAGTATCGGACTCGAACCGATGACCCCTTGCGTGCAAGGCAAGTGCTCTAGCCAACTGAGCTAACCCCCCCATGGTAGGGTAAGCCGGACTCGAACCGACACTATGTCCTCATCCCAAATGAGGCGGCCTACCAATTGGCCAATTACCCTATTTTTATTTCAAAGAACTTTTTAAGTTCAGTGGTGCGGGGCGGGATCGAACCGCCGACACCAGGATTTTCAGTCCTGTGCTCTACCAACTGAGCTACCGCACCGCAAAAAAAAACTCCGAATCTTGTGGATCCGGAGTTTTTCTTTATAGTGAATTCTTTATTCTTTAACTAATCATATCCGGATTTTTTGCGCTGCCATTATACCACTTAGCAATTCCCACCTGTGCAAAGGGTGCGTTAGCCTGAGGCATAAATGGTTTAACGATATTTCCGAATTGTGTTTTCATTTTTCTTTTCGTTCGAGTCTTATATATCAACTCTGTTGTTTAGTTTCGCTAATTTATACAATCTTTTTTAATTGTATAGATTTATTTTTAATATTCTCTCTCTAACCAGGTTAAATTTTCAAGGGATCCACCGATTGTGGAACCTTCGGCTAAATCTTCGAGAGAGAAGGTCATTTCGGAAGATCGATCATGAACTGAGAAATAATCACTCTCCATTTGATCATTAATTAATTTATTAATATCTCCTTCCACGTCGATAGACATTTCTGAGATGGCTTTCATTGCCTCCTCGATGCTGGTTATTTCTTGTGGTTCTTCGTCTTCGCTGTTTAAAGTGGCACATACCATACCAAAAGCAAATACTGCAGCTTCTCTTTTATTAGTTCCTACTCCAATAGCGGTGAAATTGAGTTCTCCCTCTGGATTAACCGCCTCCGTCTTAATACTAAACCTAACTGATCCTTTTCTTTCCATTTTTTGTATTTTTAAATGTTATTCGCTAAAATAAAGATCCTATACGGGGATAAAAAATATTTTAACGAATTCTGTGGTCCCTCACGGGCTCGAACCGTGGACCTACTGATTATGAGTCAGTTGCTCTAACCTACTGAGCTAAGGGACCTTACGTCTAATTATAGATGCTATTCATCTTTTTTGTATCTGCTATTTCTAGCTGAATTTTTATTTTTACTTTTATATGTCGGTAATTGCGAATCACAATTATGACATATTAAACGAAGATTTGATTCTTTGTTGTTAGAAGCGTTACCGTCTATATGATCAAGAATAAAAACCATGGGTTTATTGTTCCAAATAGAAGGGCAACCACATATTTTACATTTTCCATCCTGGATTTTTTCCAAATAATGTTTAATGTAACCTCTGGAATGATTAAGTAAAACATTAGAGAAAGCATCCTGGTTTTCCATCCAATATTTTATATTGGCTTCTCTTTTCAGATCCCCTTGGCATTTATTACTACAGTATTTTGGAGTCTTTGCCATTTTTTGTATTTCTTTACCGCAGTTTAAACAAAAATACTTTTGACTGGATCTAGTTCTTAATTCTACTCCAATCTGTAAAGCTTTTCTTCTTATCCAAACCCCAGATACACCATAGATCTCACCAATTTGCCGATAATTTAGGCCCTCATCAAACAAATATTTTTCTAAATCTTCTTTTTTATATTCCATAATCAATCTATATATCGATAGACCAATTAATTTTTTTTAGTACCCCCGGCGGGAATCGAACCCACATTTTGAGATTAGAAGTCACATGTTCTATCCGTTGAACTACGGAGGCAATTTAAAAAGAGAACATCTAAATTAGATAACAGTTAAGATCTTAGAAATCAGCTATTCTCCGTTTGATTGTACTATGCAAAGATAATAAAATTTCACGCTAGGAAAAAATTAAACCAAATGAATAGATCGATAAAAAAGCTAAATCTTGTTGATATATAGGGTTAGAATAATATTCAAAAATAAAACAGACAAAAATGAAAAAATCAAGACCAGTATTTGAAAGCTTCGGTGCTTTCGTTAAGGCTATGAATGAAGCTATGAATGAAGCTGAATCTACAGGAACACTAGATGCACTTAAAAAACTATTAGGTGGAGGACTTAGATTCGGTAAAGTTGAAAAGGCAAAATTAGATAAAATACTAGATCAACTAACATCTCTTGGGATAACTCAGGAACAAATGGATGACGCTAAAACTGCAGCACAGGATATCAGCGACTATTTTGCCGAGGGTGAAGATGAGGGGGTTGAACTAGGAACAGATTCTGCTAGAATCGAAGCAGGTAAGAATGTAATTTATGATTATCTTGTTAACGGAACAGTTAGAGTAAAAGGAGAGCCTACTGTAAGTGACGGAGGTTCCATATATCGAACAGGTAATAGAGCTGATGATTCAGAAACCCCGGCTTCTTTAGGTCAGGTTATTGTTAATCTTTTCCTATACAATCTTTATATCCTACAAGAAAACACTGGTAAAGAAAAAGGAAAGGGCTATTCAATTAAGAATTTAGCTAATGCTGGAAGTAAAGGTAAGAATGATCCAGTAGATAACTTTCTAACAATAGACGAAAAATCTCTAGCTGGGGATATCATACAGGTAGTTCCTTATACCACAGATCACACTACCAAAGATTCTCCAAACGAATACGGATTCAAAATTCCAGTATGGACTATCGATAAAATTAAAAAAGGTGGAGGAGAAACATTAGGAAATGAAACCTATACGGAAGTTATCCCGCCATCAGGTAACGATACAGTGGTTACTGATAAACCTTATAATTCTTCTGGCGTTGATTTCTTCGCAGAGAATGCGGTAGAAATCGGAGAAGATGGTATCGCAGCTCTTAATGCTATAATTTCGGAATTCAACTCGATTGATAAGATCGTGGTTAACGGTGGAGCTTCAAGTAAGCCAACTTCAAGAGCTGGTGGTAACGAGAAACTAGCACAAGATAGAATGCAAGCTGGTATAAACGCTCTTAATGCTCTTAAGAAATCAAAAGTTGAACAGCTTAAGAATGCTAAGATAGAAGCAGGAGAGGCTAAGGTTCAAGATGCAGCTCCGAGCGAGAGCGATCCTAAAAACCAACAGGTTTCTTTCATCATCTCAGGTAGAATTAAAAATGTTTCAGGTACGTCATCTGAGCCTACAATTATTACTACAGTAAATAAGATAAAGGCCGATCAGGTTACATTTACTTTACAGTACTTGAGATTCGGCGTGAATATAGCATAATCTAAAAAAAATAACATAAAAAAACCTAGATCTTAAGACCTAGGTTTTTTTGTGGAGTTTTTGAGAGGACTAATTTTCTAAGATCCCATTAGAAGCTCCGATGATAGATTCTCTAGTAATGTTATTATCTACTACGAATCCATATCGAACGATCCCATTTTCTTTAGTGGCTACAGCGGAGAATTCCACGTAATATTCCTTTAATGCGGTTTCCCCGAAATATGGACTATTATACAAGTAGGCTTTATATTCAGCGACCAGTCTTTTTGCCTGTTCCTCTTCGTTCTCTAAAAGATTTACCATTCCACCTTTTTTAGAACCATAGCATTCTGGGTATCCCGCTTCTTCCTGTGATTTTGCTCTAGCAGCAAAATTAATAGTTGTATCTTCAATCATCCAAGGAAATTGTGCTTTCATTTCAACGATTAAAGCTTTTTGAAATTTTTCTAGATTAAATCCCTTTCTAGAATTTGATACTTCTTTTACCTGTGCGTTAGCGATCGTCCCGATTGTTAATGCGATAATTAGAGCTAAATTTTTCATTGTTTCTTTTTTTTAATTGATTTACATATCAAATGTAGAACCCAGATACGTGGAAAAAAAATTATTCAGCTAATTTATCGATTATTTTTTTCATCCGTTCTTCCCCCACTGTTTCCAAGAGTGTTAATTTGGAATATTCTACACCTCTTAAATTATAAAGTCTTCTCTCTAGTATTAGTGAGGCATCATTAAAATTAAGAGTCTTTAAAAGAAATATTCCAACTAAATCTGACTCTATCTCTGCTTGCTCTTCGGTTAACTCTGACTGATCTAACATTGCGTGAGCGATCTCGTGCGATTCTATACATAGCAGATGATCCATACTTAAATCTCCCATTGCTTCACCGTCTATAATCATAAAATTCGTCGAGGTGTCCATTACACAGATTGTTTTCATTTTGGACATTTCTTCTGATATACTAGAATAAAGGTGATGCTCCTCGTAAATAACAAAAACCATATAATCCGGATCTATTTTAGATTTGTAAATAATAAGACCAGGATCAACTTCCATTTTTGGAAAGATTTTATGATATATACCTAGAAAAGAAAATTCTAAAATGGATAAGGTAATAAGTTTAAGCGCTTTCGGAGACGTCATCAAGAAACCTAATATGGATAATAACAGGGGACAAGAAGAAGCAGGAGAAGCCGGTGTTTATGCACACATCTTTAAAATGGCACTTCAGAACGTAGCCCAAACCAAACTTCTTCACTGGCAATCCAATTTCTACGGTCAGCACAAAGCACTAGATGGTCTTTTCGAAGGACTGATAGATCTTACTGATACTCTAGCCGAAAGCATTATGGGTAAATACGGTAAGCCTATCTTAAACGATGATCAATGTTGCTTAAAACTTAAGAATTTTGAAAACCCAGAAAAAGGTGATCTTAGAGATTTTATGGAGCATCTATATAAGTGCTACGCTATAGATTGTAAATCTTTGCTTAATGTAGAAACTGATCCTGAATTAATCAATATAGTGGATGAGATTATCTCATTGGTTGATCAGACAAGATACCTTGTTTCCCTAAGATAATTATAGGTCATCCGAGAAAATGGTTAGATTATAGATAACCACCTCATATACCCATTCTCTCTCCAATTGATCCCACTCTTTAGAAACCAAAGCTTTGGTACAAACTCCAAATTCGCCGGAGGCATTCTCTTTTATTGCGTTTCGATGAGCAGTCGATAATTTGTAGCCATCTAAAATATAGCTTTTCCCTAATTTATCATTCATTGATTTAGTTGCCATCTCTACTAGTTTCTGAGTGGTGTAATCATAAGAACTTCTTTTCCTCCATGAGATCTGCTGCATAACCTCAGCTTTTACATCTAATCCATATTTCGGAAGTTCTGGTAATCTCTCCGGAAATCTGCATCCTCGTGGCTCCTTAAATATCTGAGGGTTTCCAAAATATCTGGTGTGTCCCGTGCTATTCTTGGGTATCAAAGAGGTTAAATCGTATAAGCAGAACGTTTTAGCTGTTTCCTGGAGAACATCTAAAAAATAATCAGCTCTTACCATCGCAACTGAATCTAATGCGGAATTTCTGGTTATCTTATTAGACCCGAATGAAACGTATGCTCTTAAGTCTGAAATGTATTGGGTATTCTGAGAGTCTACCAATACCTCGTCGAACTTTTTAGCATTAGCTTGACCCAGAATAAACAGAGGCACAAACGCTATAGATAATAGAATCAATTTTTTCATATTTCAAATATCTGAAATATCCCCGGGCAAAAAAAATAAAACTGCGGATTCGGATATATAGAATATGGATTTTTCCTTTTATAACTTTAGATCTTTACTTGAATCGGAAAAAGACGATTTAGATTTTTTAAGGGATCTTTCTGAATTCCTAGAGAGGGAAAAGATTTATGGATATGAAAAAGACATCCTTTCTATACTTAAGGGTGAACCTAGCCCGGAGGTCATGAACGATCTGAAGAAAAGCTTTTCTCGATATGATGGAATATCACCAGAAAATTCTGATATTGAAATGATGGACAGGAAGATGATGCTGGAAAGATTTCTTGACTATAAAGGTATAAGAGGATACACTGAAGCTATATTAAATCTATGGGGTCAATATAGAAAAGAGGGGAAGAGTAAAGTCATAGAGGTAAAAAATATGGACATATTTCATCTTAAGCCCAGTAAGGACACACTCAGGATCTGGACGTGGGATAACCCTAAACTGTCGGGAGTTCCCTCCCTTAAGACAGTAAGGTCAATATATGGGGTTAATACTTTTTTTCAGGTCAATCCTGCTAGTTACAGATATCAAAGAAAATAATTTCATAGTTAGATATATAGAGCAAACAAATAAAATAATATAAAAAAATGGAAAATAGATTGATGTCATTTAATGAGTTCAATTCACTTTATGAATCCTATGGATTTGTCATGGAGTCGGACGAATTCAACAGCGCAGAGCCTGCTCTTTTCGACCCATCTAAGCCTGACGCAAACAAGAAGGAAATCGCTGAATTGTTTGCAACAGCTGGGGCAACCAACGAAGAACCTGCTAACGAGAACGCTAAACCTTCAGAGATGAGAGCCATTGTTAAAGGAGAGCAAGGGGCAAGAGTAATTGAGATTCAGAAATATTTAGGGATCAGCCCAGCCGATGGTATATTCGGTTCAGGCACAGAAACTAAAGTTAAAGCATTCCAAAAAGCAAACGGTCTTACAGTAGACGGTAAAGTTGGGGTTCAGACCTTAAGGAAAATGTTAGCTCTTAAAGGTAACGTTAAAACTACAACAGAACAAGACAAGGTCATTGTAACCAAGTTTATAGTTAAAACTGCAGCTCAAGCTAAAACAGCTGGGGTTGATCCTAAGCTTTTAAGTGTTTTTAAAGAAGTACAGGTAATTAAATACGGAACTGCCACTTTTGTTATTTGTATTCCTAAGCCAGATGCTGCTAAGACAGTAAAAGAGTTAGACGGCAAGGGCTTACTTAAAGCTAACTGGGAATGGGTTAAAAGGGCAGCTACAAACGTAGGTAAAGCACTATTGTACACCGCTACTGGGGTTTTCGTTTTAAGCGTAGAATATGCTAAAGCCATAGTAGGTGGATTTGTTTCTGCTTGTAGATGGGTAGCTAACGGAGTTATTTCGGTAGCAGGAGCAGTTCTTCAAGGAATAACCTCAGTTTGTGATTGGGCAGCTAAAGGAGCTAAAGCAGCTTATCAAAAGGTTGCAGCTTGGACAGACCAAGCATGGAAAAACGTATGTACCTATGCAGGAAAAATTATGAAAGCATCCGTTCAAGCATTTACAGCTTTTCTAGATGGTGTAGCTGCAGCAGCAAAAACAATAGGATACACTTTAACTGGACTGGCAATTATATCTTGGAGGGCTATAAAATCGGTTCTTTCTCCGGCAGTAGCTGCAATAGTTGGAGCGGCAAAGACAGGAGCAGAATTTGTTAAAAAAGGTTTAGATTGGATCGGAACTAACGTTAAAAATGGAGCTAAGGCTTTCGCAGCAACAGTTAAAGCTGGATGGGACGCTACGGTACAAAATACTAAGGCAGCTTTAGCGGCAGGAGCTAGCATGCTTAAATCAGCAGGTGATGTAATCGTCGATACATACAACTCAGCAGCTAAAGCTACTGAAGATTTTTTCACCGATGTGTATAACTTAGGTAAGTCTATTTGGGAATCCGAGTATACCAGATTCTTCGGAGAGGAGATCATTTTCGAAGATTTAGATTGGGAATATGACACAGATAGCTTCGGATTCAATAACGAATACGATTTTGAATAATAAAACTAAATCACACAAAAAAACCGAATCTTTTAGGATTCGGTTTTTTTTTGTGTTATAGATTTTTTATCTCTTTAAGAAAATCTTTAAATGTGATAAACTGATTAGACTCATCAGTTTTTTCTATGCTAAGTTCTGTACCTTTAGGTTTTTCCCAATTGAATATCTTCATGTTCCATGCTTGCTCAAATGTGTCTACTGCATTTCTGTAAGATTCCTGAGTTTCGTCATTTGAGTCTCTGGTGTATTGCCATCCCATAAAAAGTGAATCTGGTGTTTGAAAACCAAAGAACTCTAGTACTTTTTTCTGAGTTGCTATGCTTTCCTCAACTTTCCAATTCTGTCCTATTACAACTAAACCTGCCTGTATTTTAGCCACGCTATTCTCTTCACCAAGACTAGTGTGCATGTTTTCTATCCAATCCAATCTTTCGATTACCTTCTGATACATTGCATTGACACTACCCCATCTTTGTGAACCAAAGAAAATAACTGCCTGACTTTCGTAGATAGATTTGGATATTTTCCAAAGTTCGTCGTCTTTAAAATCGTGACTTGCCCAACATCTAAGTTTACCGTTCGGGTTTTTTTCTTTGTCTTTAAGATTAGATTCCTTAGCTCCACAATTGTTTCCGTGAACCTCGCTGACGCACCCCAAACAGTTTTTGATTTTTAACTTGGTTGCGTCTATGATATTAACCTTTACTCCCCGTCTCTCTAGATTTTCTGCTAAGTTTCTTGCAAGTTGAGAAGATTTAGGACTTTCGCCAAATTTTTCAACATATGGACTACGACTGGATGTAGTTACGAAAGTAACCTTCTTGTGTTCTGAGAGAACCTCCAGAAATCTCCTGGTGTCCTCTATTTCCGGACCATATTTAACTTGTATCATATTTTATATATCTTACCCGTTTTCGGTAAAGGAGTAAAAAGTATTTACTATAGTATTAGCTTTATCCGGATCAGTACCTTCTAGGTGGATTAATAGTGTTGATATATCTCCCAAATTTATTTCCTCGTAGATAATATCTTGTTGATCAAGATGATTGATGAATAAGTCCTTTGTGGTTACACTCAGTGATTCGTCTCTGAAAGAAATATCAACTACCGTTTTTCCATCTTTTTCGTATATGGCTGTGAAAAATTTAGATGACATAGTTAGAAAGTTATATAGCTATCGGTTTCTTCACGTTTCTGAGAGTATATCATTTCGCCGTTAATCATTTCGTAAACCCTAATCTCTTTTACCAAATCGAATTGATGGTATGACCAACTTCCCCGGACCGCAAGATCGTGATATACGGTATCCTCCTCTCCATTTTCTTTGACTACTATGATTTTTCTGAATCTTCTATCTACTGAGTAATTATAAGAACAAACTATGTCTCCTCTATCTGACCTGTATATTCCCGTTATACATCCGTTATACTTAGATCCCATATTACTATCCGATGTTTCGGTATTCCAATCTGTATCAGGAAAATCGATATCCATTTTACCCCCATCCTTTATAACAAAATTGTCTAAATCTCTAACGATGCTTTCGTATATGAACTCCTCCGCTATCATAAATTTAGGGATAGGTTTTCTTGATCTGACAAATTCTTCATAATCTGACTCTTTGGAAATCTTGTAAACGTTCTCTAAGAAATGATCTATCTCCCAGAAAAAGTAATGGAATGAGATGTTAGCCTCATTATCATTCACGTAAAAAACTCCTCTTTTATTTAGAGCTACACACTCCTCCTGAAGTTCTTTTATTTTTTTAAGAGATTCGGGTCCAAATAAATCGTCGCATTCTATTCTTTGAAAATATTTGTATCCCAGTGTTTTAGCGTGGGCAACAGAATTATATAAATTGATAAGTACGGAGAGCCCGTGTCTTTGCATACCGCTAACGACGTTGTGTATCATAAAATCTCCTGCACTTACGTAAAAATCTACTGGCTCGGTGTTTTCGTATTCTTTCTCGAATAATTGATTTCGCTTATCGTAAAGAAAAAAGTCGCACAAGGACATCAGATCTTTAGACACCGGAGTGTTTGAAATAAGCATAACGTCATTATTTAGGGATTTCGACTTTCCTAATGAAATTGATAGTTTATTCTCGATCTGTTGATTTCTTACAAAACAATCCGTTATGGTTATTATTTTTCTATCTAACTCATACATGTTAGAGAGAGCAGATGTTGTTGATAAATAATTTATTCTTTTCTCCGATCTGGGCTTCTTAGAAAACATTCCATCGTCAGATATCCTATAAACTCCTGACTCTTCAAAGTCACATTTAATCTTACCGTTTCTTGCTATCATGTAGTTAAAAACCCAATCAAGATAAGGCATTTTAGAAATCCAATCCGGTGTTTCTGTTGCTTCCTTTCTCCACATCCTACCAAAAGTAACCCAGTTATTTTCCGACATATCTTTTTGATCTGCCTCCTCTACAAGCGGATGATGATGAACGGAGAATTCCCCCCGGTCGTTCATTTGTCGGTATCCTGAGCAGTTCATAGCAAAATCTGGATTCTCCTCAAGAAATCTGTACTGCTCGCTTATTCTCTTTGTTGATGTAAAGAAATCGTCGCCATCTATATGAACAATATACCTTCCTCTAGCCAGAGATATTAGTAATTTTAAATTACCAAATGCACCTAAATTACTTTCGCTTTCTATAATTCTGACGTTATCTAAATGACCAAAATTTTCTATGAGCAGCTGGTTGGTATTATCCTGTGAATGATCATCTCTGACAAGTACTTCATACTCAACATCAAGTTCCTGTGAAAGAATAGATTCTACACATTGAACTATATACTTTTCAAATTTATAAGAAGTTACAATAAAGCTTATTTCCATATTATATTGACCTTTGATTAATTGATGTGTATCTCCCTGGAGATTCGACACTTAGATATATCCCACAATTTAAACCTATTGTAACATCGTCGCAGATAGATATTTTTTCCCTTACCGAAGAGTTAGTTCCTATATAGACCCTATCCCCGATTTTCACGTTACCTGAGATAATAGATCCGGGCATTCCTGAAAAGTAATTACCTATCTTAGAATCGTGTCCAACTTGACACCCTCTATTAAATATGCAGTGATCTCCTATTGTTACGTTTGTGGTTATTATACTGTATGCACCAATAAAAGATCCCATCCCTATCTGAAGGTCCTCCGAGATTATTGCTGTGGGGTGAACGAAAGAAAAATAACGGGTTTCCGGTGGCATCCTATTTACTATATCCTCCCTTGCCTTAGGATCGGATATCGCTACCATTACTTCCCATTTATCCGGATCGAAAGTAGATAGTGGAAAAAGAAGATCGTTGCCTTTAGTGTAAAAGCTATCGTCAACAAATTTGGCTAGCGTAGTGCCAATTTGAAACTCTACTTCCCTAGCGTGACCTCCATTACCTATTATAGCTAGCTTGTTCATCGTGTTGAATTATTTATATCGTAAGCCGAACTTTCGTTACCTATATGCTCGCAAATGCTATCTATTCTACAGTACGAAACATACTTCTTAGCCAGATCTACAGCGAAGTCTAGTTCAAATGAGGAATCTAATTCACAATTGAATTTCTCGACTTCTGATAGTTTACTCGTGTTCCATAATCCTGGTCTAAATCCAAAGTAAGGCCAGTTTATAAAATAACACCAGAATCCGTCAATATTGGTTTTTTCCATTGTCTTAGTGTCAAGAAAAAGATTACTCAATAACTCTTTGTCCGGGTCGTAGTACCATTTCCAATAGTTACCTTCGATCTCAGCTTTTATGTCATCCGGAAAGTCCCTTAAAAATTGGGAAACCCCCACATATGCAGCTTCGCTTTTCATCTCTAGAAAATTTCTTAACCCAGATAGACTAAATTTAGAATTAAATAGCCAATCGTCTTCTAAATGAAAGTTAAAGAAATTTCCGCTCTTCATTACATTAAGCCACTCAATCATAACATAGCAATGTCTTTTCTTCCCCGGAAAAGATTGACTATCAAATCTATAGTTGTGCAGATGAGCGGAAGGAAAAAGAAATCTAAGGATTGTTTCCATTTTTAATCTGTCCTCATCCGACGATGAATCATCGAAATGATAAATGTGACTTATACTGGAATTATCCTCGCAGTTGTCATAGAAAGATTTTATGGTCTTTTCGAAGAGATGTAACCTCTTACACGATGTGATGCTTAGTGTAACCATTGGTTTCTATTTATTGACATTAACTGGGAAGAAATATAACCACATGATTTTTTTATTTTATCTTCCATATCTTTTAAGTGTACAAATCCCAATTTAAGGTAGAGGTTTTTAGCTGCTGTGTTATTTTCTAAAACCTCCAATAGAATAACATCAACGTCATATTCTTTGAATATAAATGGGATGAATTTTTTGTAAGCATAAAATCCATAACCCATTCCTCGATACTTTTCATCTATATCGCATCCTATATAAATTGATCTATTATCCCTATCTAAATTAGAAGTTCTAAAATATCCTAATTTATTGATGTCATCTTTAATTATATAATAATCCGGATTCGTTTCAGTAAACCATTTAATGGTTTCTTCTAGAGTAAACAGTCTTGAATCATGGAGAAATTCAGGAGCACATTGATTTCTAACCTGATTTAGAAATCCAAGATCACACTCCTCCAGTTTTAATATTTCTACCATCCCTTTTTAATGCAATCAGTAATATACGATCTCTGTTCCTCGTCTATCCACCAACCAACTGGAATAGAAACTATTTTATCTATAGTACGGTCTAACGTTGGTAATGCTGACCTGTATTTCTTAACGCAAGTGTGTTTATCGTTTCTTTCATGTACTTGCGAAACTGATATTTTACACTCGTCCATCCATCGGTAGAATCCATTTCTATCATCAACCAATAAACTATAAATCCAGAAAGAAGATTCCCTATCTTTATGTCTCTCCAATAAATTTAATCCGGACACATTCCTCAATTCGTCATCATAATACTTAGCATTGCTAATATGTTTTCTTATTATTTCCTCCGCATGTTTAAGGTTTTCGTTTCCTACTGTAGCGCAGACATCATTCATATGGAATTTAAATCCCCATTCTTCTACATCAGCTTCACATCTAAAATCTTTTCTATCACCGTCTCGGTCTATTCCGTACCACCTTAATAGTTTGGATCTTCTGTAGAGCTCGTTATTTGGAGAAAGTAATAAACCACCATCTATAGATGTTATGTGTTTAATTGCTTGTAGGGAAAACATAGTTAAATTTCCATGAGTTCCGATTAGCTTATTTTTATATCTTGATCCGAAAGAGTGAGCGCCATCTTCAATAATCATAGGTTTAAACCCGAACCTCTGTAATGCTCTCTCCTGTATTTCTTTTAGTTTATCTAGATCATTAGGATATCCACCCCAGTGTACTAGCATTATAGCTTTAGTTTTGTGAGTTATTTTTCTTTCTAGATCGTCCAAGTCCATATTCAGAGTAGCGGGATCTATATCTACCCATTTTATCTTCAGATAGTTGGCAAGAATCGGCCAATTGGAAGCTGTACATGTCATTGGTGTTGCTAAAACTTCATCACCTATTTCCCAACCTAACCAATTTAATTCCGCTTGAGGCTTTTTCAATAAATGAAGTGCTAGATGTAATCCGGAGGTTCCTGAATTTAAGGTCGACACATAGTCATGATTAAAATAAGATTTTAAATTTTTCTCAAACAGATCGACCTTAGGTCCTTGTCCGATATAACCGCTATTTAAAACTTTAGTCACTTCTTCGGAAGCAGTTGGAGCCATGTAAACTTTGAATAAATCTATTTTATTTTTCATAGGTAGGTATTTTAACTGGATTAGATTTAATGTACTCGTATCCTTTATCGATCCATTCTAATCTCTCTAGAGGTCTATTTAGATAATAGTCACATAAAGATGGAATTTCTTCCTTTTCGCAGGTTATGATATTTGGGTTGTTATTAAATTCCGGATCGTTGCATTTTTCAGATATTACAAAGCATCGATTACTCAGTAGGGGAGCTATTCTAAAAAGGTCATTGTTTGATGGCTCGTAAAAAGCCACCGAAAGTATTATTTTACTTTTTGCTATGTAGTCAACCCATAATGAATTTCCGTAACATGAGGTGTCGCCCGATAAGATTGTAACGTTGTTGATCTTATTAAGAACCGACGATCTTCTTTCATTCAAAGATCCATAGAATAAAACATCTATAGGCTTCATCTGTTGATATTCGGACTCCCATATTTTTGAATACCCTATTTTAAAGTTTCCTGTGTAGTCCCACACCGATATAGCATTCTCCAGATATTCCAAATACTCAGGAGATCCTTTTACGTGCAGGGGTTCGCTTTGTACGGCTATGTATGGACCTTTAATTATCTTATGAACTCCATTCCAAAATGAATCAAAAAATAAAATCCATGTTCCATCTGATTTATTTAAATCGGTAGTGATTTCGCAGTTGTCCCACATTTCATTCTGTATTACTCTGGCGATATCATGAAAAACAAAGCTATTTGTGTGATGTATATAAAACATATCAGTCCTTGTATATTTCATAAGATGAGAGATCTGGATAAGGGAGTTCTATATCAGGGTTGGATTTCTTAGTGCCATCCAGATTGTAAAATTGACTCATTAGAAGCAATCCTCTTGCGGCTAGCTCAGGCATCATATAAAAGTTCCAACCTAACATGTCAAAGTGGTCGTCGTGATATGAGCACTCTCTTCTCCCGCTGTATCTAGCTCTTTTAAACCAGTGGTATGCTTCCAAACTGTCCGTTAGGATGGCTCCACCCTTACCTAATTTAAGATGTTTGTATGGACCGGTAAAGGAAAGACACATGTGAGTTCCAGGTTGGTACATATCTGAAGTAAATCTTAAAGCAGAATCCCAGACATTTGTTGGACTTAACTGATATGCTCCTTTTAGTGTTTTTCCCTCAGATGGTCTAAATCTAACCTTGGCACCGGCATGAATAATTTCGCACGGAACGGAAGGGTACGTTCTTGATGGAATCTCGATCTCCTGATTCTTTACTCTCTCAAACATTAATGCTAAAAATAGAGCATTAGATTGATTGTCAACAGTAA
>SXGQ01526109.1_pt1 | contig 15688 bp, 14 predicted proteins | sample 3178371 | NCBI WGS metagenome assembly SXGQ01 (sample SAMN11356859, study PRJNA531348) | freshwater metagenome | isolation source: freshwater sample F1-20 | place: China: Fuxian Lake, Yuxi | collected 2017-12-25
CCAGATGATCAAGTCCTGCGCCCGCGGCTTCCGCTCCTTCGAAAACTACCGCGTCGCTATATTGTTCCACTGCGGGAAGCTCCAACTTCACCCATAAGAATCTACGAAGAACCATAAAAATAAACTACTGCGGGCCCGTGTGCTGGCAAGGCCGGACACGATTTTGGTGGCTGCAACGCGAGCAAGTTGACGCGTGTCACCAGGTGCATGGAAACACCAACCACTTCACCAACTGTCTCCTCCACGCTCACTGACATCAACGGCCTCCGGCACTGCGGGATTTTCCCTGCCGGCCGCGAGCCGTCGATCCGCACGCTCCGCTCATGGACGAAGCTGCGGCGGATTCCCTACCACAAGGTCGGTCACTTTGTCTTGTTTGATGTCCAGGAGGTGACCCTGCACATCCGCACGAAACTGAAGGTGCCCGCCCGTGGCTGACCAAGATGGCGTGCCTTCGCCGAGGTCACCAAGAAGCTCGCATGCGAGCCTGACTTCCCTACGTTGCGCTCGAAGAAGTCCTTCATGCCGTCCGACCTCCAGAAACTTGCTCGGGCCATAGCCCAAATCAAGAAAAGCGCTCCCGCTCATGGGAAGCGCTACAGCACCGTCGTGGAGAACCCGTTCGAGTCTGGCTATTGGCCGCCGACAAAGCCGACCAAGCGCGATTTCGCCGTGGCGCTTCGCTTGCGGAAGAGGCACGCTGCGGCGGTTGCGGCGTCGCGTTAAGTCGGTCGGCAGGTTCCCGCCACCGCTAATTGGCCTCGATGTCGTGCGGCCTTGGCGCTGGCGATTCGAGCGCCTGGGCACGCAACGTGTCGACGAAATCTGTGACGGCCCGAAGTTCCTGCAGAGCGAACTGCGCTGCACTGGGTGACCACTGGCGCCATGCGGCGCGGTTCCTGTCGAGGGATCTATCGCCGGCACGCAGTTCGCGCATCAATTGAAACGCTGTGATTGAGGCTTCGTCGGGGCTCACGCTGCGCTGCTCATGCCGGCTGGCCACGTGTGACCGGATCCGGCGGCGGAGCGCCATCGCCGAAAGGCCATCCGATTCCGCGACTGCCAGCCATCGCTCAATTTCCAGCGGGTCTGCAAACGTGATCCCGACCTCGCAGTGGTGGGTCCAACTCAAAGCGTCGTGGCGACATGACACGGGGATTCGGAGGCAGACCATTTTGGCGTTTCGCAGGGTCCCGGGGTTGATCCCGGTCGCGGCGGCGCACTCGGTGATCAACCCGCGGCCACCGGCTTCACCGTATGCCAGCGCATCGCCGAGCCAGGCGGTCAATGTCTGGCGGGCACCGGCCGAGGTGCGCACGAGCCGGGCTACGTGAGTGACCAGCCCGCGCCACGTCTCCGCCTCCAATCCAGGATTCAAGACCAAGCCCAGCCGCGTGGCGCGTGCGATGCCGGCCTCCGGCAGTTCGCGGACAAGTTGATCGACGTCAGTTCGCATCGGGTTGCTGCATCGGCCGGGGTGGCAGGCCCAGCCGGCGCTGCATGGCCAGCACCTGCTTGCGAAAGCCTTCAGCCGTGAGCCCGTGCCGGGCAGCGTAGCCCCGCAGACTCGTGACGTCGAACTCGGCGACACCGGTGGCGTAGATCAGCACGTCAACCGCAAGGTCGCGATTCTTCGCCCCGGCCAATTCGTAGACAAGATCCCGGACCACGCGGACGGCGGCCTCGTCCGGCCGCGACACAATTCCCAGCGTCTGTCGCAATTCGTCGAGCAGACCTTGCTGCTCGCAGTCACACAGCACGTCGCGAACGCTCTCAGCGACCGGAAAACAGGGTGCAACGGGAACGGGGGTTATGGAGTTAACGCGGGTCATTCGTTTGTTCGCGCATTGAAACGGCGCCTTGGGAAATACGCATCGGGAAGTGTGGCATCGAATGCGCGCAACTTGATGGTCTTCTCTCCGATCGCGACATTCGGGAGCGCACATCGGCGGCCGCCAACGTGCGCGTCAACAGATTGTCTCCTCTCCGCAATTCGGCCATGGTTGCTTCATGCATAAAGCAACGTACATGGCTGCGCAGCCGCCAGCGACGCCGTTGGTGGAGGAACTGCGTCGCCACCACGCCTTGCTTACCAGATTCGCCCGCCGGTACATCTGGTGGCTATCTCCCAGCGAGGCGATGGACTACCCCGCACGCGTGGTCACACAGGTCATGAATATCGGTGTTTTTGAAGATGCCCGACGACTGGCCGAGACTTTGGGTGATGATTGCCTGCGAGCGGTTTTGCGCCAGGCGGAGGCAGGCCAGTTCAACGCCCGCTCGTGGCACTATTGGCATTACCGACTCGGCCTGGCGGAACTCGGCCAGGTTCCGCCTTTACCGGTCAGACGCATCCCGTAATGGATACATTCACTCCGCGACTGGATATTCTGCCCCGAGCGCAGCGTTTCCTCTGGCAAAGGCTGCGGCCAATCCAGCAATTCGGGGGCCAGTCTGACGGGGCCAGTGCACGGTGCACTTGAAGCCATCGGCTCGAATGCGTCGAATGCGAGGGCGCAGCAATCCCCGGCTGCCTTGGCAAGAGCCTTGCGCGCCTCCGGCCACGCTGAGCCCGACATTGCTCTGACGCCGCCGTCGACACCTTGGAGGATTGCGATTGCATCCACGCTTCGGCGGGAAGCGGCGGCGCCCTACAGCTGGATTGCCCGGAGATTGTATCTCGGAAACCTGAATACACTCCGCTCAAATGTCAGACGATGGCAGCTACTGCATCATGCACTGGCTGACCCGCAGGTACGGGCCCCGTTTGATGGGTCTCGCCCGCCGCGCCGGAAGATTATGTGGCGAAACTGAGCCGCGGCTGAGTCGGCGCGGGTCGGCCTACGGCAGCGACAGGTCCACGAAAACAAACTCCACCCGCGGGCCGCTCGTGAGCGCAATGCTGATTTCGTTCTGGCCGGCCTGGAGCGCGGCGGACGGGACGAGCCACGCTCGGCAGTGCGCTTGGTTTGGGGGATGGGCGAACTCGGTGCGATACGGCTCGGCCACGTCCGCGGTCTCGGCAAGCGGCACTCCGTTGAGCGTGACCGTCAGGGGTCGATCCCGGAAGGGGGCGGCGGCCTGCAGCCGCAAACGGCCCGGGAGGCGCCAGCCGCCGTGGGGAGGCGCCAGATCGAGGAGCCAGCGGCCGGGCCGGCCGGCCTGCACGGTGCGCTCCTGCACAAATTGCGAGGGGCCGGAGGGTGGATTGCTCGATTGGGAGAGAAAGTAATGCTGCGGGGAGCGGGCGAGGGTCGTCGGGTCGCCGAGCAATCCGAGCACCGAAAAGAGCGGCTCGCCGGGCGGCACGGCATGCGTCCGATAGTAGGCGAAGTTGAACAGGGAGACGCCGTGAGCGCCGCGCGCGTAGGCGAGGTGGGCCGCGGTGCCCAGTTGTTCGGCCGTCGTGGGCCGGAAGCGGCCGCTTCGGCCAACGGCCACGAGTGCGGAGTCGCTGGCGCTGGCAAAGGTGAGCTCGAGATACAGTGGCACGTCCGGGATCTGCGTGTGGATGGCGGCGAGGTCGCTTTGCTGCTCGGTGAGGTAATGGCAGCTCAGGTTGAAGAAATCGACCCCGGCGGCGACCCAGCGCGGAAGGTCGATGCCGAGCGGCGGATGGCCGGCGAGGCGCAGGGGCACGCGCACGCCGAGCCAGCGCTTTTTCCCGGGGGGCGTCGCGCCATCGAGGATGGCGCGGACCTCGCGGAGAAAGCCGGTCATGATCGCGACCCGATCCTCGACCGAAATTTCCTCCAGCCGGAACAGCGCGGACCAGCGCATGAAATCAAGTTCGAGTCCGTCGAGATCGTATTGCCCGGCCAGTTCGCGGATGAAACCGAGCTTGATCGCCCGTACCTCCGGAATCGCCCAGTTCAACACGCGCGCCGTGCGCAGCCGAATGCGGCGCGATGGCTCGGCGATGTAACGCAGGCGCTCCGGCAGGTCGGCCCGCTGGTAGTCGATCGGATCGGGTTTCAGGCGGAGTTCCGGGTGTTCGAGCAGGAAGCGACTCTGGCTGGAGGCTTCGCCGAGGCTGAAACGCGCATCCGGCGGCGGCGGCCGGCCCTGCAGCGCGGCGAGGAGGAGATCGTGGGTCTCCGCGCCGTGGTAGTCGTTCATGCGGAGCGAAACGAAGGGAGCGATCCCTCGGCGTCGGCAGTGGGCGACAAACACGGCCACGAGATCGCCGCCCTGGAGCAAGTATTCGCCGAGGGCATCGAGGGGCAGGCCGGTGTGCTGCGTGTACCAGCGGTAATGTTCGTCCGCCGGGTAGATCTTGCTCCGCCACCAGGGCACCCAGCCGTTGCCGGGCTGCAGTAAATGCGTGCGGGCGGCGGACGCCTCGTCGATGCTGCGGTGCAGGCGATCCGGAATGGTGGCGTGCGCGTCGGCGCGGTCAAAGGCCGAGGCGCCCAGCAGGTTCGTGCTGTCGTTGCTGTAAAGCACGCGGCCGGGTGCCACCGGTTCGGCTGCGGTGAACGAACCGCGCAGCAGCAACGCCGCGCCCAATCCGAGCAACCGCAGGCGTGGCCTCATGGCGCGCCGAGGTGGCGGCGAAAGAAAGCGACCATCTCCTCCTCCGGGTCCGCCGGACTGTCGATCGTGTGCAGGTAGCCGCACTCCAGGCCGTGCACCTGCATGGCGGCCTGCAGCTTGCGCCCAAAGATCGGGTGGTGCATGCCCTGGCCGTTTTTGGCGTTGGGGGTCAGGGGCACGTCGGATTCCGAGTAGATTTGGAAAATCGGCGGGTCATCGGGAGTAACATGCTTGATGGCGGCGACCTCGTCGTAAAGCGGTTGCAGCCGCGGGTCGCTGAGTTGGTCGTGGGACTTTACCCCGTAGGCAAACGGAAACAGGGAATGGCGGAAGGCCGGTTCGCCGATCCAGGCGCGAATCACGTTCGGATCGTAGGTGGACTGGCCGCCGATGGTGGCACCGCAGCTCAGCCGCGTGGATTGCCGGGCAATCGGATCGGGACTGGACGGAGCGGCGAGGTCGTCGTGGAAGGCGAGCCAGAGCGTGATGCCGGCGCCGGCGGAGCCACCGCAGGCGGCGACGCGGCGGGAGTCGAGGTTCCACTCCGCCGCGTGGGCGCGCAGGAATTGCAGGGCGCGGGCGCCGTCGTGGTGCGGGGCGGGCAGGGGCGCCGTGGTGGTGTAACGGTAATTGATCGAGGCCACGGAAAACCCCGCGGCCCGGCAACGGGCGATCAACGTTGGCGTGACCTCGCGTTTGTCGCCGATGCGCCACGCGCCGCCGTGGATGTAGATCACCAACGGTGCCGGCCGGGCCGAGGGGGCGGCCCAGAAATCGAGCACGTTGCGCTCGTGGGGGCCGTAGCGGACCTCGCCGCGGGTCGGCGGCGGATGCGGCGGGGCGGCGTCCGCGGGCGGGGGCAGTCCGGCCGCTTTGGCCTTGGTCACGGCCTGCTCGCGTTCGCGCCGGGCGGCGCTGCGCTGGCGCACGATCGAATCCTGGTAGGCCCAAACCTCGACCGCGGTGAGGACGCCGTCCTTGTTTTCATCCGCGGCTGGAAATTTCTCCAGCCAGCGCTGAAGATGGTTGTTGGTTCGCGAGGTAAGCTCCTCGGCCGCGGCCCGGGGTGCGGCCGTCAACAGCAGCAGCGCGGCGGCCGCGGCGCCGAGCTGGAGACAGGTTTCCGCGGACGAATTCAGGTGGGTCATGGCGAGACGGGAATGCGGAGTAGGTCAGCCGTATCCATGCAGTCGGCCGTAGGCCAGCGAGCTTGCTCGTGCTCTGAAAACGCACCCGCGCGCGGGCGGCCTACGGTGTCACGATTTAGGATTGGCATTCGGGAGGACGTTCGTGGCCGACTGCATGAATACGGCTCAGAATTTCAGTGTCGCGGAAACGGAGTAGTTGCGCGGAGTGATCCAGAAATAGCTGACCGGGGTCGCGACCCGGGCGGGATCGGCGAGGTTGCCGCCGGGCGGGCGGAGCGTCGTCGCGAAATAGATCGGTTTCGCGTAGTCAAAGAGGTTGCTGACGCGGAGACCCAATTCGAGGGTGAGGCCCTGTCGGAGCCGCTTGGTGTAGTTCGCGGTGAATGTCGCGATGGTATAGGCGGGTTGGTAGACGACGTCGAGCGGTCCGACCGACGGGTCGTCGATGGCCTGGCTGGCATTGGCGGGATTGCGCATCGTGTCGGCGCCGCGGTAGCCGATGACCTGGCGGCCCCGGTAGTTGAGGCCGGCGCCGGCGCGGAATCCCCGGAGCGTGCCGGTGCGGAAGGACTAGTCGGTGAAGAGATTGCCCGTGGCTTCGACCAGGCGGTTGAGCTTCTGCTTTTGGCGCGAGATTGAGGCGAGCTGCTGCTGGATGCTGTTCCACGCATCGACGGCTTCGGGGCCCTCCGGTGAGGAGCTCACTGGGATCGAGGTGTTATAGGCAGCGGTGTTCCCGTTGAAGACGCCGCCCGCGTCCCGGACGATCTGGCGGAGCACGGAATCGTTGGCGGCGAGATAGGATTGGATCTTGGGATAGGTGTCGGACTGGTAGCCGTCGGCCAGGGCGGCGTTGAGGCTTAACCGCCAGTCGCGCGACAGGTTGGCGGTGACTTCGAACTCCCAGCCGGAGACCTCACTCTTCACGGTATCGAGCGTGCCGCTCGGGGGGAGCGGCAGGCCGCGCTGGTTGAGGCCGGCCGGGGTGAGATCGCCAACCGGGTTGGCCTGCACGATGCTCGCGATGCTGCTGCGAAACGCCGCGCCCGAGATGATGGTGCCCTGATCGACGCCCTCGTAGCGGATGAGGTTCGCGACGAGCCGGCCGTCGAGGAGCGTGAGCCGGACGCCGTAGTCCCAGCCGTCGGCGGACCGGGCCTCGAGCAGCTTGCCGGTGACGTCGTAGCGGGCGAGGGGCGGCACGAACGATTCGGCAAAGTTGCCGAGCAAGCTGAGCTGCTTGGTGAGGTGAAGCACGCCGCCGAGGCTGAAGGTGTCGAGGGTGCCGGAGATGTTCGGCGAGTTGAAGTCATCCTGGAAACGATCGCCGGCGTAGAGTGGATTGGCCGACCCGCTGGCGAGGCGCGGCCGCAGTTCGGCCGGGAGGGCCGGGCCGACCTGGACGCCGCCCGCGACCCGTTGCCGGTACGTGAGCTGGCTCCAGTCGGACGGGGCGTCGGATTTGAGGTGCAGCGCCCGACCGTCCCACGTGGCGGGATTGTCGCGTTGCGCGACGGCGACGCGGTTGGCGGTTTCGTACTGGTCGCGGCGCAGAGCGCCGAGGAGGTTGAGGCGGCCCTTGAAGAGGCGCGCGTTGCCGGCGAGCTGCAGGTAGTCGTAGTCGGTGCGGGAGCGGGCGTTGTAGGTTGCATTCGTCCAGTCGCGCACCAGACCGCCCTCGACAGACTGGGTGGCGCCGCTGATTGGGTTGACGTAGCTCCAGGTGCGATCCGAGAGGTCGTAGGGTCGGGCCTGATCCGTGTTCAGGTAGTAACGGAACCTCACCTGGTCAAAGGTCGGCCACTCCCGGGGATCAGGGTTCGATTTCAGCACGTAGATGTAGGTGTCGAGATCGTCTTCGCTGCGGGACGTGCCGCCGAGGAGGTTGAAGCGGAAGGAGCCCCAGCGCGTCGCATCGGGCACGTAGGCCAGGGCGAGGCGCGTGTTGGTGGCCCGGCCGGTGCGGAAGTGTGGGTAGGACCGGCTTTCGCTGTAGGGCTCGAGGAAGTTCGGGTTGACCGCGCCGGTGGGCAGGACGCGGTTGACGTCGATGAACACCTGGGTGAGGCCGCGGCTGGAGATGATGTCGCCCTTCTTGGCCAGGCCGGCGATGTTGCCTGCGAGCTCGGCGAAGAATTTTTCGCCGAACTGCTGGGTGACGGCGAGGGTGTAGTTATCGTACTCCTCGCGGTACAGCGGCGCATCGACGGTGGTCGTGAACTCGCGCGAGGGGATGCGGAAATTGGAACCGCGGACGGCGAGGTCGAAGAGGTTGGCCGGCAGGTTGCGCTGGTTGAAGATGGGAGTGTTGCGGATGTTGGCGCTGGCGCCGGGGATGAGCATCCCGCCGGCCGGATAAGTGGCGTTGAGGTTGCCGCCCTCGGTGCGGGCCCAGCCCTCGTAGTTGACGAGCGTGCCGAGGCCGTTCGACGGCGTGAAGATGATCGTGCGCGTTGCCTGGCGGCCGATACCGGCGGCGGGCACGGCGGCGGCGATGCCCGCCGAATACGTGGTGGTGCCGTTCCACGCGCTGATGAAGTCGTCAAAATTGCTGGCCACGGCGGCCTTGTCCTTACCGCCGCGTTCGCCCTCGAAGCGAACCTCGGTGTGGCGCGCCGGCCGCCAGGTGAGCGCCAGCGTGGCGGCGCGGCGTTTCTCGAAATCGCGATCCTGCCAGCCATCGCGATCGTGGTAGAGGGCGTTGACGCGGACGGCGAACTTGCCGCCCAACGGCTGGTTGAAATCGAAGGTGCTGCGGAAATTGCTCCAGGAGCCGACGGAGAGGCGCGCCTCGGTCTGGGCCTTGTCGGTGCGGGCGCGTTTCGAGAGGATGTTGGGTGTGCTGCCGTAGCCGCTGTTGCCGAACAGAATCGAGTTGGGCCCGCGGCCGAAATCGAGGCGCTCGATGTTGTAGCTGTCGAAGTTGAAGCCGTAGGGGAAGAAGTCGCGCTGCGGGCGGTTGGCGGTCACGCCGCGGGAAGCGACGTAGAAGTCGTTGTTCGACCACTCGAGGTTGCCCATGTTGCGCGGTTCGCTCGTGTTGGGCGTCCACTGCGCCATGTCCGCGAGGTCGGTGAGATTGAGGGCGTCGATGAAGTCGCGGGTGAGAACGGAATACGCCACGGGGGTGTCGCGCAGTTCCCCGCCGAGCCGGCCGCCGGCGAGGGCGCTGGCCGCGACAAAACCCTGGTCGCGATCCGTGCTTACAGTGAAAGGACTGAGCACCACCGTGGAGTTCGCGAGGTCCGTCGCCGCGGGCGTCTGCGCCGACGCCAGGCCGTTGGCGCCGGCAAGAACAAGCACCATCGCAAGCGAAAATGGAAAATGAGATGACATGGGATTTCTCGGGGGTTGGGGCGATGTCGGCGGAAAACTCCGGAGCGGCACCGCGCCGGGAGGGGTTGGTTTTAGTGAACAATGCTGTTTCTACCCCGTTTGCGTGCGTCAGCGGGATGGGAATAACTCAACAAGATGGGGACAAACGTAACATGACCGCCGCCGTCCCTCTCACCTCGACCAGCCGGGATCCGCGTAGTAGATGGGATCGTCGGGCACCGTCTCCATTTCCGTCGCAGCCGGCCCGGGCGCAGTGGGTGCGGCGGCCGGCAACAGCGGCGCAGCCGGGCACGCCGTTGTCGCGCCCGCGGCACCGACGAGCACCGCGCTCGCGCCAAGCCGATGCAGGAATGCGCGACGCGGAATGCGGTCCGCCGAAGGAGAGGCGATGGTAAGCGTAGGATTCATGGGGAAAGGTCAGGCGAATCGACGCGTCGTTTCCGATACTCGCCCGGCGTGAGGCCGAAGCGCTTGCGAAAACAGCGGATGAAATATTGCAGGTCGGTGAAGCCGCAGAGGCTGGCGACATCCGTCACATTGTAGCGCAGGTCGCGCAGGAACGGCAGGCTGCGCTTCAGCCGGATCTCGTTCACGTAGCTGCGAAAGTTCTGCTTCGTGTGCTCGTGAAAGAACCGCGACACATGATTCGGATGCCGGTTGAAAAACTGCGCCACCGTTTCCCTGCTCAACGACGGATCGGACCAGTGCGCCGAAATATAATCGCAGAGCGAGTGCCACAGAATCGCGTCGTTGGCGCGACGGAGCTCGCCGCCATGTTCGACGAGTCCCGCCACTTCGGCGACGATCATCTCCGCCACGGTATTGAACAACCGCTCGCCGATCCGCGGCGTCGTGGCATCGGTCAGCAGCCCGAGCAGATGGTCGCCGCGTGCGCCCAGGGTCTCGCCGGTCTGCCACTCGGCCAGATAACGCCAGGGAATTTTTCCATCGGCCCGCACCGCGCGACGCGAGTGGATCGTCACGCGCGTGAAATCCTGCCGGAACGTGATCGCGAGCGAGCGATAGCTCATCCACGGCACCGGGCAGCTCCACGTGCACGGCGCGAGGAAAAGCGCCTGGCCGGGCGCGATATCGAAGATCATCTCCTGGCCGTTCTCGATCATCAGGTAGCGTCCCGTGCCCTCAAGGATCAGGATCAGTCGGGGCTCCTCTTTGAAGAACGCGGGGTGCTCGCTCGCCGGACGCTTGCCTTCGAGAATGCGCACGACGGGCCGCGCCGCCGGCGCCGCGAGCCAGCCCTGCAGGGCCTCGCGGACGCGTTTGCGATCGTTCGATGCCTTCATGTGCGGGAGCAAGCCGGGCCAGTCGGAAACGCGGACGCAGACTCGCGCCGTCAGCGCTGGATGCGACCGGAACCGTCGCCCGACAACAAGGTCATGACTTCTTCTTTACTCACGAGATTGAAATCGCCCGGAATCGTGTGCTTCAGGCAGGACGCCGCGACCGCAAAGTCCACGGTCTCCTGCGGCGACAGTCCCTCGCACGTGCCGTAGATCAACCCCGCCGCAAACGAGTCGCCGCCTCCGATCCGATCCACGATCTGAATCTGATACTTCCGGCTGAAGGCCGCAGCCCCCCCCGTGTAGAGCAACGCCGACCAGTTGTTCACGCTCGCGGAGAGACTTTCGCGCAGCGTGATGGCCACGTGGGAGAAATCGAAACGCGCCTGCAGCTGCCGCGCCACGTCGACATATCCCTCCCGGCTGAGCTCGCCGCGCTTCACGTCGGTCTCCTCTGCCTTGATCCCGAACACCATCTCCGCGTCCTCTTCGTTGCAGATCAGCACGTCGACGAACTCCATCAGCTCGGTCATCACCACCTGCGCCTGCGCGGGCGTCCAGAGCCTCCGCCGGAAATTCAGGTCGCAACTCACCGTCACGCCCTGCCGCTGTGCCGCCGCGCAGGCCCGCTTGAGCACGGGCAGCAACCGCGGTCCAACCGCCGGCGCCGTGCCCGCGAAATGAAACCAGCGCCGGCCGCGCAGCATCTCGTCCCAATCAAGCGCCACGTCGTCGAACGTCGTGAACGCGGAATCCTTGCGATCGTAAATCACCTTCGATTGCCGCTGGCTCGCGCCGTTCTCCACGTAGAAGAGCCCGAGCCGCTCGCCCCCGCGCTGCACGTAGCGGGTGTCGAGCCCGTAGCGGCGCAGAAAATTCACGCACGCCTGCCCGATCTCGTGCGCCGGCACGCGCGAGACGACCAGCGCCTCGTAGCCCCAGTTGGCGAGCGACGCACCGGCATTGGCCTCCGCCCCGGTATAGTAGAGCTGAAAGCGCTCCGACTGCACGAGCCGGGAAAAGCCCTCGGCATTCAGCCGCAGCAGCAGTTCACCGAAGAGCACGACACTGGGAGGAGCGGACATGGCGGTGGGTCAGACAGGTTTGGCGGCGGCGATTCTGGAGACGAGACTCTGCGCCCGTTGCGCGATCCCGGCAAACGCCTGGCTATTCCAGGGCCCGCTACCGATCAGGTCGCGTCCGACCGTCACGGCGCACGCTCCCGCTTTGATAAACGCCGGCGCATTCTCGAGCGTGATTCCTCCGGTCGGCATGAGCTTCAACCCGGGATACGGTCCGAGCAGATCGGTCAGGTAGCCGGGCCCGAACGCGCGAATCGGAAACACTTTCACCATGTCGGCCCCCGCCGACCACGCGCGAAATATCTCCGCCGGAGTCAGCGCGCCCGGCACCAACGCGGCGCCCCGGCTCTTGGTCACCGCGGCCACTTCCTCGACGAAATGCGGGCTCACGACAAAGCCGGCGCCGGCGTCGATCACCGCCGCGGCCGCGTCGGCCGTCAGCACGGTGCCCGCGCCGATCGCCGTCTCGCTGTCGAGCCGCTGGTGCAGCTTCGCGATCACCGAAGCCGCGTCAGGCGTGGTCAGCGGTATCTCGAAGCACCGCACGCCGCCCGCATAAAGCGCGTCACAGACATCCAGGATCAACTCAGCGTCGTCCATGCGGGTGATGCAAACCACGCCGGAACGTTCCACGGCTCCCAGGGCTCCGGCCATTTTCGATATACTCATAGGGAAAAAAATGGGCTTCAGGCGTTCAGCTCGCGCCGAGCTCGAGATACTCGATCGTCGCTGCTTTCGCGTCTTTCGGGAGCGCGACTTCGATCAGGTTGAATCCAGCCCGGAGCGCAGCCACCGGCACATGCCACGCGCGTATGAGTTCATCCGCCGGAAGATGCGATGCGGCGTAACGCGTGCGATACGGCGCGGAACGATCCGCGCTGACCGGGAGCGGCGCCCCATTGAACTTCGCCGACCACGCCGCTTCGCCGAGCCCATCGCGCGCCCGCACGCGCAGACGTCCGCCGTTTTTCCATCCCCCGCGCGGCGGCGCGAGATCGAGCGTGAACGATGCTCCCGCGCCCGGCTTGACCGCCTTCGGCAGCACATTGGGCCGGCCCAACAGCGCGGCCCAGCCCGTGCTCCCCGAAAGAAAATAGTGCTGCGGCTGCGTCGCCACCCACTGCGGATCGCGCAACTGCTGCAACAGCGCGAACGGCGGTTCATGGAACGGCCCCCGCCCCGGCGCGCCAAACTCGCGGAAGTAAGCGAAGTTGAACGTGGAAACCCCGTCGGCGCCGCGCGCGTAGGCCAGGTGCGCCGCGGTCGCGAGGATCTCGTCGGTGGCGCGCAGGAAAAGCGTGTTGTCGTAAGCACCCGGCACGCGGCCGACGTTGGCCACCGAATGCGTCAGCTCGAGATGGATCGCGACGCCGGGCGCACGCCGGCGGATCTCCGCCACGTCGACCTGCTGCGCGGTCAAATAGTAAGGCGAGAGATTGAGAATCTCCAAACCCGCCCCGACGAGCGCCGGCAAATCGAGCCCGAGCGGATCGAGCGGCGCGGCGTAGCAGGGAATGCGCGCACCCAGCCACCGGTGCCGGCCCGGTTTGGCGGTGCGGTTGAGCAGCGCCCGCACCCGCCGAACGAACGCCGTCATCACCGCCGCCCGCTGCGCAAACGTGGTCTCGTTGACCCGGAAGAAATTGCAGTGCCGCATGAAATCCAGCTCGAGACCGTCGATATCGTAGTCTTCGCAGATTTCACAGACGAATCCGAACATCCAGTCCACCACCGCGGGATTGGCCCAGTTGAGCACGCGGGTGTTCCAATGCTCCTTTCCCACCTTCGCCGGATCGGGGTCGATCCGGAATTGCGGATGATCCTTGTAGAACCGGTTCACACAGTGGAGCGAGTAGCCGGGAATCTCGGGAATATCCCCGCCGCCCGGCGTGTCCACAAATTCCTTACCGTGACTGTCGTTCATCCGCAGCGATACGAACGGCGCGATCCCGCCCGCCCGGCACCGCGCCACAAACGCACCCACCATGTCGCCGCCTTCGAGCATGTAGCGCGCATAGGGATTGTCGCGCACCCGCGTGCCGTAGGTCGCTTCATACCAGCGAATATGCTCTGCGTAGGCATACTGCCGGCTCTTCCACCACGGCACCATCGTGAGTCCGGGCTGCAGCAGATGCGCGTCGACGCCGGTGTTGACCGTTTCGTCGATGGACGCCTCGAGTATCCGCTGCGAAAACGGCTCGCCCCGGGCGTGATACGGACTGACGCAACTGACGGTGTTGACCGTATCGTTGCTGAAGAGGACGCGGAACGGGGATTTCATGGCGATGCGGGGCTTGGCGTCGAAGGCTCATCCACCGGCCGCAGCTTGGGCGCAAGCAGGTGCATGAGCCCGAGGGCCAGGAGGTAGGCGCAGCCCGCGATGATGAACAAGGTGGTGAAAACCCTGAGATTTCCCACGGCACTTGTCGCGCCCTGAAAAAGCCGTCCCGTCAGTGTGAGCAGCAACATCGCGCCCAGCGCTCCGGCCGTGCCGCCGATGCCCACCACCGAGGCAATGGCCGGCTTGGGAAACATGTCCGAGACCGTCGTGAACAGATTCGAAGAAAATCCCTGGTGCGCCGATGCCGCGAGTCCCACGAAGAAAACCGCTACCCACATGTTCGACACCTGCGTCGCGAACATCACCGGCAACACGCACAACGCACACACGAGCATCGCGAATTTTCGCGCCGCGTTGACCGTCCATCCGCGCCCGAGCAGCCACGACGACAGCCAGCCGCCGCCGACACTCCCGACGTCGGCCATGAGGTAGATCGTGACAAACGGCAGCCCGAAATTTTTGATATCGAGCTTGAAGTGCTGGCTGAAGAAAAGCGGGAGCAGATACAGATACCAGCGCCACACCGCATCGGTGAAGAACTTTGCGACGATAAAAGCCCAGGTTTGCGAGTAGCCCAGCAGACGCACCCACGGAATCGGCGCCATCTGGATGGGCGCATCTCCACGAATGTGCTCCAACTCGGCGGCCGAGACCTTCGGGTGCTCCTCCGGCATCCGATAAAGCCAGAACCAGAAGATCAGCCACACAAAGCCAATCCCCCCCGTGACGATGAACGTCCAGCGCCAGCCGTAGGTGATGAACAACCACGGCACCAGGAGCGGCGCCACGACTGCCCCGACGTTGCTCCCCGCATTGACGATGCCCATGACCAGCGCGCGTTCCTTGCGGGGAAACCACTCTGCCGCCGTCTTCACCGCCGCCGGAAAAACCCCCGCCTCCGTCAACCCGAGCAGGAAACGCGCGAAGCTGAATCCGCCGATGGTGCTCATCAACGCATGCATCCCCGCCGCGACGCTCCATCCCGCCAGCGAAAGTGCAAACCCACGCCGCGTGCCGATCCAGTCCAGCAACCGTCCAAAGCTCGCCAGCCCGATCGCGTAGGCGACCTCGAACCAGAACGCGATCCCCGTGTAGTCGGCGTTCGACCACCCGAATATTTTCTGCAGTTCCGGCGAGAGGATGCCGAAAACCAGCCGGTCGATATAGTTGATCGTGACCGCGAAGAAGAGCAGCGCGCAGATGGTCCAGCGCACCCGCGTGCGGCGGGGGATTTCGGCGGCGTTGGACATCGATCTGGGGAGGGGCGAGTGGTTTCAGCCAAACCCGAGGAGGGATCGGCCGCGGCAGGACGGTACCTTGATAATCCGAACCGGGGTCCGGCTTCCGAGGAGAATTACGTAACAAGAGATGGAAAAACGTAACCCTGGTGGCTTCAATTGTCGTCATCCGGCCGACCGGGTTGCACGAAGTAGGCGCGGCGTTCTGTGCCAAGTCGACGCGTTCCGAATGCAGAGGTGGTCTGAGCAAGCATTTTCAGGCGGCAGCGTCTGGGAATTCGATGAGCGCATCAGGGCTGAGTTTCGCCGTCGCAACGCGGCAACGTAGCGCCGCGTAGCTAGCAGCATCGTAGGGTTCCCGTTTCTGCCAACAGCGCTTCAACGATTCGAGCAAACGCGCAACTTGTTGATCAATTCTTCCGCCAGATCGCCTGTCCCAAACGTACGGCGTCTGGAACGGGGTTTCCTCGCTGCCAGATTGACTCACTGTAACGGCTGGGCAACGCAGGGGGCGCTGGGACGGGGTCATATCGAGATTCAAGACAATGCGATCCGATGGCGGTGTGCTAACCCCCTCCCGGCCCAACCCCTGCAGGATCCAGTCTCCTCGGCGCCGGATTTTGCGTGTCCCAATAGCCAATTTTTGTGGGCGGCGGCGCTGGCTTTTCACGCTTCTGACCGGCTTCCGGGCCAAGGTGGGCGTGCC
>SXGQ01338593.1_pt1 | contig 15687 bp, 13 predicted proteins | sample 3178371 | NCBI WGS metagenome assembly SXGQ01 (sample SAMN11356859, study PRJNA531348) | freshwater metagenome | isolation source: freshwater sample F1-20 | place: China: Fuxian Lake, Yuxi | collected 2017-12-25
GCGATAACCGAGCTCGTCGGCCGCCGCCAGGATCGCATCGCGGCTCGCGGGCGCGACCTTGGGCGAACCCTGCAGTGCGAGGGAGACGAGCGACTTCGATACGCCGGCCCGCGCCGCGACGTCATGCAGGGTCGGACGACGCGTCGTACCGTCCGAGGCGGAGTCGCTCATCCGACCTCCGCAATCGCGACAACGCGACCCTCGCGCGCAGACACCCCACACGCGATCGCCGCCGCGAGGGCCGCACGCGCATCCTGCGGTGTGCAGGGGTTGGTGCGCTCCCCGCGCACGACGTCGACGAACGCTGCTGTCTCTGCGGTGAACGCGTCACGGAAGCGGTCCATGAAGCCGCGATAGGTGTCTGCCTCCACCCGGCCGTCCGACAGGTAGGCACCCAGGAGCCGCTGACCCTCTGCGTCGTCCGCCGCGTGGAGGGGGGTGCGGTAGTTGAGGCCCGCGGCCATCGAGTCAAGGGAGCCGAAGGCCTCCGCCCGGATGTCGTGACCCACCGGATCGTGTCGCGTGCCGCTGACGAGGACGGGCACCCCACTCTCCAGGGTGAGATGAGCAGCGACGACGTCGTAGTCATCGGCCTCGGCGTAGTCCGGGTGATGGCGCACCGTGCCCGTGGCGTAGACGGTCGCGATGCCGGAGCCACCGAGCCAACGCGCGAGATCGAGGTCGTGGACGAGCATGTCGCGGAAGGTGCCACCGCTGCCCGCGATGAACTCGCGTGAGCCGGGCGCGATGTCGTGGGCGGTGAGCGTGAGCGAATAGAGCGTGCCAAGCCGACCCGACTCGATCGCCTCCCGCATGCGCCGCAGACCTGCATCGAAGCGGCGCTGGAAGCCGACCTGCATCGTCACGTCGCCCGCCAACGCGATGAGCGCGTCCGTCTCCTCGAGCGTCATCGCCAGCGGCTTCTCGACGAGCAGCGGCTTGCCGTGCGGCACGAGCTGCTCGAGCAGATCGGCGTGGGTGTCGGTGGCGGTCGTGACGGCGTAGGCATCGGCCTCGGGCCATTCACCCCAGGGCGCGGTGGTCACATGGGGCGGCTTACCTGCCGACCCGGCGCTCGCAGCGTCGGCGCCGATGCAGCCCGCCAACTCCTCGGCCCGGGTGGCGTTGCGGTTCGTGACGACGATCTCGTCGACCCGGCCGTCAGCGGCAAGGTCCTCGGCCCGGATGACGCCCATGCGCCCGGCCCCCACGACGACGATCCGCATCGGCGATCCCCTTCTCGCTCGCGCAGCCTGAGGTGCACTGCCGAACTTTGGGCAGATAGTGCCCTCCTCGGGCCTGATCCACCCAAAGTTCGGCCTGCCCGGAGGTCCGGGAGCCGCTTGCTCCTACCCAGGGAGTGTGCCACGATTTCCCTCGGAATTGGAACGTTCCAATCCGCAGCGCGGTGAGCAGCAGCGTGGCGACACTCCAACCGTTCCGCACGTCCTCGCGCACATCTCGTTGCGCCTCACCCGGGAGGCCCATGTCCACCTTCCTCGATCGCGTCGCCAGCGCTCCGATCTCCTGGGGCATCTGCGAGGTCCCCGGCTGGGGGGCGATGCTCCCGACTCCCCGCGTGCTCAGCGAGATGTCCGGGCTCGGGCTGCCTGCCACGGAGCTCGGCGCGCCCGGCTTCCTGCCGACATCGCCCGAGGAGGTCAAGGCCGAGCTCGCGAAGTACGACATGACCCTCATCGGCGGCTTCACTCCCGTGATCCTCCACGACCCGGCGATGCGCGAATGGTCGATCACGGAGGCACGTCGCGTCGCCGACCTCTTCCAGCGCGCGGGCGCGACGGAGTTCATCTCCGCGATCGTCATGGATCCCGACTGGTCCATCCCGCGTCCCCTCAACGCCGACGAGCGCAAGCACATGATGGAGATGTTCGGGATCATCGACGAGATCTGCGCCGAGCACGGACTCAATCAGGTACTGCACTCCCACGTCCAGACCGTGGTGGAGACCAAGGACGACATCGACATGGTGCTCGAGGGCTGCGACGTCGGCTTCTGCCTCGACACCGGCCACATGGCCATCGGCGGCCAGGACCCGGTCGAGTTTGCGAAGAAGGCTTTCGATCGCGTCGGTCATGTCCACCTCAAGGACGTCAATCTCTCCCTCGTGCCGCCGGTGCTTGCCCGCGAGAAGTCGATCATGGCGGCCACCCAGGAGGGGCTCTTCACCCCGCTCGGCCAGGGAGACGTCGATATCGCGGGCGTCGTCGAAGCCCTGGAGTCGCGGGGTTACGACGGCTGGTACGTCATCGAGCAGGACACCGCGATCACCGACGGGCTTCCCGCGGAGGGTGAGGGCCCGATCGAGCAGGTCATCACGTCGATGGACTATCTGCGCGACGTCGTCGCTCCGCGCGTAGGCAAGTAGATGTCCATCCCGGAGGTCGTCACTATCGGACGCGTGAGCGTCGACCTCTACGCACAGCAGGAAGGCGCGAGTTTCCTTGAGCAGCAGACCTTCGCCAAGTCGGTAGGCGGCTCCCCCACCAATGTCGCCGTCGCGGCCGCGCGCCTCGGACGTCACGCCGCGGTCGTCACCAAGGTCGGCGAAGGAGCCCTCGGCGACTACGTGCGCACGCAGCTCGCCTCCTGGGGCGTGGACACGGCGTACGTCGGGACGGGCAAGGGCCAGACCCCGGTCGTGCTCGCCGCGCTCGATCCCCCAGAGGACCCGCAGATCGTCTTCTACCGCGGAGAGGCGGCACCAGACACGCAAGTGACCACCTCCGACGTGCCCGTCGAGGTCATCCACGAGTGCCCGGTGCTGTGGATCTCCTTCGGTGCACTGGCCCAGGGCACCACCGCAGACGCCTGCCAGGACTGGCTCGACCTGCGCGACCGTCGGGCGGAGGTCATCCTCGACCTCGACTACCGGCCGAGCATGTGGCCCGATCGCGATGCCGCGCACGAGGTCGCCCTCGCCGCGGTACGCCGTTCCACTGTCGTCCTGGGCAACCGCGTGGAGTGCGAGGTGGCCGTGCGCGAGACGGACCCTGATCGCGCTGCGGATGCGCTCCTGGCAGAGGGAGTGCGCCTTGCCATCGTGAAGCGAGGCAGCGACGGCGTGCTCCTGGCCACCCGCGAGGACCGCTGGACGATCCCGCCACTGCCCATCGACGTGCTGTGTGGCCTCGGCGCAGGCGATGCCTTCGGCGGCGCGCTCGTGCACGGACTGCTCTCGGGCTGGACGGCACCGGAGATCGGAATGTTCGCCAATGCCTCGGGTGCCTACGTCGCGACCAAGCTCACCTGCGCGGATGCCATGCCGACGATCGAGCAGGTGGAGGACATGATGGCGCGTAGCACCGAAGGCGGGGAGACCTGATGCTGGATCGAGAGCACTACCGAGCCCTGTGCGACGCTCGCATCTTCGAGCCGTCAGCACTGCAGCGCGCCCTGCGCGATCGGCCCCGCCGCTCGCTCGCAGGAGACGACGGCAACCTGCTCATCCTCGCGGCCGACCACACCGCGCGCGGCATGCTCGCGGTCGCGGGCGATCCGCTGGCGGTCGCGGACCGCTTCACCCTGCTCGACAACCTCATCCGCGGCCTCTCCGTGCCCGGTGTGGACGGCGTCATGGCGAGCGCCGACATCCTCGAGGAGTTGGCCTGGCTGGGCGCCCTCGACGGGCGCCTGGCGGTCGGCACCATCAACCGCGGAGGTATCAAGGGCGCGCTGTGGGAACTCGACGACCGGATCACGGCGTACGACCCCGAGCACATCGCCTCGGCAGGACTCGATGGCGGCAAGCTGCTGCTGCGCATCGAATTCACCGACCCCGGAGTCGAGCGCACGATCGAGATGTGCGGCGAGGTCGTGACGAAGTTATCCGACCAGGGCATCGCCTGCATGGTGGAGCCACTGCCCTATCTCAAGGACGAGGCCGGCCGTGCCTATCTCGACACCCGCGACGAGGAGCTCATCCGGGTCGTCGCGATCGCTTCGGGGCTCGGGTCGAGCAGTGCCTACACCTGGCTCAAGATCCCCGCGACGGCGAGGATGGCTGAGGTAGCAGCGGCGACCACCATGCCCATCCTCATGCTCGGTGGCGACCCGGGCGAGCGGGCTCCCGAGGTCTTCGCCGGCTGGGAGCAGGCAATGCGCGAGCCGAATGTGCGCGGGCTCATCCCCGGACGCGCACTGCTCTACCCGCATGGCGGCGATGTGGAAGGCGTCGTTGCGACCGCAGCACGAATCGTCCACGAAGGTGGCTCATGAGCCACCGACCCAGCAACAGCGAAGGTGGCTCGTGAGCCACCGACCCAGCAACAGCGAAGGTGGCTCATGAACTCGGGCTGGTACCGGCCGCACGGCACGCTGACGCACGCGCACGGGCCCATGGCGGTCACAGCCGAGGACGCGGGTTGGGCCTACAGCGGACTCACTGTCATCGATCGCGATCACACGATGGATCTCGGTGATCGTGAGGCTGTGGTGCTGCCGCTCTCGGCGCGGGATGTGAAGGTGAGCGTGGACGGAACGGCGTACACCCTCGCCGGGCGCGACGGCGTCTTCGCGGCCGTGAGCGATTGGCTCTACGTCCCGCGCGGCAGTCGCCTGGAGCTGAGTGGAGTCACGGGCGAGGTGGCGATCCTCACCGCGAAGGCGCGCGCCGACCACCCCGTCGCCTACACACCGGCAAGCGACGTGTCGGTCGAGATGCGCGGTGGTGGGCGTGCGACGCGCCAGGTGACCAACATCGCCACTCCCGATTCCTTCGCCGGGGCGGATCGAATCAACGTGTGCGAGGTGATCACCCCGGGGGGCAACTGGTCGAGCTGGCCACCGCATCGCCACGACGGCATCGGCGACTGCCCGACCACCAACGAGGAGATCTACTACTTCCGCATCGGCAAGGAGACGTCCCTGCACGGTGATCCGGAAGGCACCGGTCTCTTCCGCGTCTACACCGTAGACGGCAGAGTCGACGAGACGGTGACGATCCGTGATGGCGACACCTATCTCGTGCCCGAGGGTTATCACGGCCCCACCGCAGCAGCGCCGGACTATCCGATGTACTTCCTCAATGTCCTCGCCGGCCCGGCCGAGGATCGCACGATGGCCTTCTGCGACGACCCAAACCACCACTGGATCCGGGGCACCTGGACCGACACGGATCCCCGACTGCCGATGACCTCGGCCGCAGGGAGGATCCGATGAAGCGCATCGGCATCGCCGTACTCGGACTGGGCTGGATGGGGCAGGCCCACTCACGCTCCATGCTGCGCATTCCCTCACTCTTCCCCGAGCGCAGCTTCCAGCCCGAACTCGTCGTGTGCGCCGACACAGATGCGGAACGACGCGAGCGCGCCACGCGCGACTTCGGCTTCGCGCGCGCGACCGCAGACTGGGCCGAGGCCGTAGCCGCACCTGACGTCGATGCGGTGTGGGTGACCGCCCCCAACATGCTCCATGTGCCGATGATCGAGGCCGCCGCGGCAGCCGGTAAGGCGATCTTCAGCGAGAAGCCGATCGGTGGCACGCCCGCGCAGACCGTCGAGGCGTACGCCGCGGCCCAGAGAGCCGGCGTCCTCACGGGCGTCGGTTACAACTACCTCTGGTCACCACTCGTGCTGCACGCCCGCGAGCTCATCTCCTCCGGCGCACTCGGCGAGATCACGCACTATCGCGGCCGCTTCCTCTCGATGTACGGCTCCGACGAGATGGGCCTGCTCACGTGGCGCTTCAAGCTTGCCGAAGGCGGCTACGGCGTGAGCTCGGACATCCTCAGCCACTCCGTCTCGCTCGCGCATGCGCTGGTCGGCCCGATCGCCGAGGTCGTCGGCATGCAGCACACCGTCATCACCGAGCGGCCGCTGCCGCAGGGAGCGGCAAGCCACTACGGTCGCGGCAATCCCGGCGACCCCACCGGACCGGTGGAGAACGAGGACTTCGCCTCCATGCTGTGCCGCTTCGCCAGCGGTGCGACCGGCACCTTCGAGACCTCGCGCACGACGATCGGGCCGGAGAGTCAAAACGCCTTCGAGGTGTACGGCACCAAGGGCGCCCTGGCGTGGAACTTCGAGCGGCTCAATGAGCTGCAGTACTACCGGCATGATCCGTCGAGCAAGGAGACGGGCTGGACGACGATCTTCGGTGGCGATCGCTTCCCCTACCACGGTGCATTCGTGCCCGGGCAGGCCAATGCGATCGGATTCGAAGACATCGTCGCGACCGAGGATCTGGAATTCCTCACGGCCCTGGCCACGGGCAGAACCTTCAGCCCCGGCTTCCGCGAGGCCGTCGATATCGTCAGCGTGCAGCAGGCCCTCATCACCTCGTGGGATTCCCGCCGATGGGAGCCGGTCGTCGACCTGGGAGCAGATGCATGAGGATCACCACCGCTGAGGCGATCGTCCGCTACCTCATCGCGCAGCGCGTGCTCATGGAGCCCGTGCCGGGAGCGGACCATGTCGAGGCACCGCTCTTCCCCGGTGTCTTCGCGATCTTCGGCCACGGCAATGTGACCAGCCTCGGCCACTCCCTCGAGATGCACCGCGATGCGCTGCCCACGTGGCGCGGGCAGAACGAGCAGGGCATGGGCCTCGCGGCAGCGGCGTACACCAAGGCGAAGCGCCGCCAGCAGATCATGATCGCGACCTCGTCGGTCGGCCCCGGCGCGACCAACATGGTGACAGCGGCCGGCATGGCGATGGCCAACCGCCTGCCGGTGCTCTTCATCGCCGGCGACACCTTCCACTCGCGCCTTCCCGACCCGGTGCTGCAGCAGGTCGAGCACTTCGGCACCCCGTCGACGACCGTCAACGACGCCTTCCGCCCGGTGGTGCGCTTCTGGGACCGGATCACCGATCCCGCGCAGGTCCTCAGCGCCCTGCCCCAGGCCGTGAGCACCATGCGCGATCCCGGCGAGTGCGGCCCCGCGTTCCTCGGCCTGCCGCAGGACGTCGCGGCGATGGCCTACGAATTCCCCGAGGAGTTCTTCGAGGCCCGCGTGCATGAGCTGATCCGCCCCCGCGCCGACCTCGGCGAGCTCGATCGGGCCGCGGCCCTGCTTCGCTCTGCCGAGCGCCCGCTCATCATCTCCGGAGGTGGCGTGCACTACTCACTCGCGGAGCGTGAGCTCGCCGACTTCGCGATGCGCCATGGCATCCCCGTCGTCGAGACCGTGGCGGGCAAGTCGACGCTTCTCTGGGATCACCCGAGGTACGCCGGCCCGATCGGCGTCACGGGAGCCTCACCGGCGAATGACCTTGCAGCCCGCGCTGACGTGATCCTCGCCGTCGGCACGCGCCTGCAGGACTTCACGACCGGCTCCTGGACGACCTTCCACCCGCAGGCGCACTTCATCGGGCTCAACGCCGCGCGATTCGACGCGGTCAAGCACCGCGCCCAGCCCGTCGTCGGGGACGCGCGCGAGGGCCTGCTCGAGCTCGGATCCCGCCTCGAAAGCTGGGTCGCTCCCGTGGAGTGGACGGCGACGGGCGAGGTCATGCGCGCCGACCTCGACGCCTTCATCGGCGACCGCACCGCACCCGACGGCGCGCTGCCCGTGAGCTATGCCCAGATCGTAGGAGCCGTCAACGCCGTGGCGACCCCCGACGACTACGTCCTCACGGCGTCGGGCGGGCTGCCAGGCGAACTCAACATCAATTGGCACTCCCTCGGGATCGCTACCTTCGACTGCGAGTACGGCTTCTCCACCATGGGCTACGAGCTGTCCGGTGGCTGGGGTGCGGCGATCGCGAACGCCGATCGTGGCCGCACCTACGTCCTCGTCGGCGACGGCGCCTACATGATGATGAACTCCGACATCTATTCTGCGGCGCTTTCGGGAGTCGACATGACGATTCTCGTATGCGACAACGAGGGTTTCGCCGTCATCGAGCGTCTTCAGGTCGGTCAGGGCGGGGCGTCGTACAACAACATGCTCCGCGACTCACTTGGCGACACCGGGGCGCGCGTGGACTTCTGCGCCCATGCGGCAGCGATGGGTGCCCGTGCGGTGACGGCCACCAATATCGACGAACTGCGGGAAGCACTCGCGGACCAGCAGCCCGGGGTCAATGTCATCGTCATGCGGGTGCGCGAATCCGACTGGACCGAGGGCGGGGCCTTCTGGCAGGTCGGCGTGCCTGAGGTGAGCGAGCGGGCGGGGGTGCGCGAGGCCCGCGAGCGGATGGACATCGGCCTCAAGGCCCAGCGCAGGGGCGTGTAAGCCGGAAGGGCAAGCACCTCATTTGCAAGGCTTCTCGTGACGGAAGTCTCGCGGGACGGCATCCTTACCCCATGAGCACACGTCGTATCGCCACCGCGGTGGCTTCCTGCGCCATGGCCGTGGGCCTTCTCAACTCACCGGCGGCACTGGCCGACCCCGACGCTCTCAACGCTTGGTCCTCGGTTGATTTCGCGGTGGGCGCGGAGGACGGCCCCGCGTGGCGAGTCACGATGGCCGCCAACGGCCAGGGCGTTGTCTTCTCCGGAGACAGGTACCGCGACTACGACGCATCGAGTGGCAGATGGGGCACATGGCAGCGGCTCCATACCGATCCCGAGCGCCTCTACGCCCAGGGCAACGCTCGGGGTGACGTGTGCACGGCGTGGAGCGCTGACTTCGGCGCTGCGATCGCGTGCCGGGGCTCAAACGCACAGAGGTTCGTCAAGACCAACATCTCCACGAGCATCTACGCCACGGTCGAAGAACTTGCGATATCGACCGACGGACGTCGCGCCCTCATCATCTGGCGCGATACTGCTGACAATCGCTCCCGCGAGTACGCGAGCGTCTACTCGCTGTCGACCCGCAAGATTTCCACGACGCGTCTTCGGGGTATCCCCGGAGGAGCGCCCCTGCAGTACTACCCGGTGGCCGCACGCGTTGGCCGGACGAGTGGCTTCGCTCTCGCGTACCGAACCGGCGATGAGGGGACCAGGGGCAATGCGACGTTCTACCGCACATTCCGTCCCGGCAAGGGCTGGAGACCACAGGCACGCCTACGCCTCGGCACGCCAGCCCAGGACGTCGTGATATCCGACCTGACCAGCGAGGGGCGCCGCGTCTACGCCTCCGTCACGCCCGACATTCCGCTGACCCCCGCCGACCACCCCTCGATGTGGTGGATCACCGAGCTCAAGTTCAACGGCGCCTTCACCGCCCCGGAATCGGTCGACGCCACGCTCTTCTGGCCGGTCATCGGTTCGAGCAACACCAGCGTGCACATTGCCTCCTTCGATCCTGCCAACCGGGAGCTCGTCGTTGCCGGCTCCGGTGACTTCATTGATCAGCCCATCGAGATCACGCGGGTACCGTCGCCCGATGTTGCCGATACGACCGGTCGAGTCTCCGACGTGTCAATCGTGGGCCAGCGATTCGGCGACGGCACAGAGGGCTTCACCGTCGTTGTCCAGTACACGGGAGTGAGCAACCCCGGCGATGAGTCGGAAGAGGACGTGGACGAGTTGTTCACACTGACCGGACATGATGTCGAGGGCGTCAGCTCCATCGTCAGGCTGGGCACCCTGTCCGGCTACGAAGGGATGGCGACGAAACTCTCGGGCTACGGCCCGTACGCCCTAGCCGCCTACGCCTCCGGTATGCGGCTTTACGCGGCGGCCAAGACGCCCGCCGTACTCTAGAGGATCTCGACCGCTCCAAGAGACGACAGTCGTCGACGCGGGGTACAGCGCTCTCGCACGGATAGGGTCTGCCCATGGATCCGGTCGCCGACCATCGGCGCGCGGACATCCAGGGCCTGCGGGCCCTCGCGGTCATCGTCGTCATCGCCTTCCACGCCGGGCTGCCCCTGCCGGGGGGATTCGTCGGAGTCGACGTCTTCTTCGTCATCTCCGGCTTCGTGATCACCGCCATGCTCATGCGCGAGTGGGCATCGTCAGGACGGATCGCCTTCGGGACCTTCTACCTGCGCCGCTTCCGCCGCCTCACCCCTGCGCTCGCTCTCATGGTCGGCGCGACGATGATCGCGGCAGCCTTCCTGCTCTCTCCCCTCGGTCCGCAGGAGACGGCAGCGCAGACGGGCATCGGAGCCATGCTCTTCGTCGCCAACGCGGTCATCGCGGCGACGACCGGGGGCTACTTCGACGCGCGCGCGGAGATCAATCCACTGCTCAACACCTGGTCGCTGTCGGTGGAGGAGCAGTTCTACCTCGTCTTCCCTGCCCTTCTCGCTCTCGGCTGGCTCCTGGCACGGACGAGCCGGCGGCAGCTTCCCGCCATCCTCATCGTCGCCGCGGTCGCTGTCAGCTCGTTCACATTGACGCTGGTGCCCTCCGACTCACCGTGGCTGGGCTTCTACTCGCCCTTCACGCGCGCCTGGGAGTTTGCGATCGGCGCCCTCCTCGCCCTCGCTGCCGTGCGCATCAAGTCGGTGGCACTCGCCACGGTGATTGCCGTCGCGGGACTCGCGGCCGTGCTCGCCTCGCTATGGCTGATCGACGACTCCACACCGTTCCCCGGGCCCTGGACCCTGTTGCCTACCGTCGGTGCACTCCTGCTCCTCCTTGCCGGCAGCCAGTCAGCCAACCCGGTGAGCCGAGCCCTGGGCTGGCGCCCCATCGTCGCCATCGGCGACACGTCGTATTCCCTCTACCTGTGGCACTGGCCCGTTATCGTCTTCGCCGCGGCGCTGTGGCCCGAGACGCCCTGGGTGCTCGTCGTTGCGGCGATCGTGTCGATCGCGCCCGCGGTGCTCTCATACCGCTACGTCGAGCAGCCCATCCGTCTGTCGCGTGGGCACCCGGCGATCCTCGTGGCCGCCACGCTCATCCCGCCGCTGGCCCTGGCCGCCGGGCTGTGGTGGGCATCGGCCAACGGCATGTGGTCGCCGCGCGTGCAGGCCTTCAAGGAGGTCGTGCAGTCCGAGGGCATCGCGGTGCAGCGGGGCTGCGACCTCGGCATCCCGGCAGGAGGCACCCCGGCCGAATGCATCACGAATCCCGACGCTTCCGGCACCCCCATCATCCTGCTCGGGGATTCCAATGCCGCGCACTTCGGAGAGGGCCTCATCGCTGCGAGTGACGAGCTTGGTCGGCCGCTCACCATCGCCACCTATACCGGCTGTCCCTTCATCGACGTGCGCTTCACGCAGTCCGCCTTCAACCAGGAGGATCGGCGCACATGCCGCGCCTACGTCAATCAGACCCTCGACTGGCTCGACACCCAACCGCCTTCGACGGTGATCCTGTCGGCCAGCGACCGCATCTGGGAGGGGCAGTCCTACGAGTTCGAGCCCAGCGGAGCGCGCGGAGGCACATCTGAGGCGCACGCCGTGCTGGAGCAGGCGCTGGAGTCCACCGTCCGGCGCATCGAGGCGGCGGGTCACCGGGTCGTGCTGGTCCAGACGGTGCCTCAGTGGGGCACCATCGCGGGCAGGGAGCATCGGTCCTACGTCTGGGACCCCCTTGAGTGCACCACGTTCGACATCCTTGCGGGGGCGTGCCAGCAGTCGATGCCGCTGTCAGCCGCCGAAAGACAGCATGCCGCGTCACGCATGGCTATCGAGAGCGTGGCAGCGCGCACCGGTGCCACCGTGCTCGACCTCTTCGCTCCCCTGTGCCCGGAGGAGGTCTGCTCGACCCTGCAGGGCGAGATCTTCGTCTACCTCGACTCGACGCATCTCTCGCCCGAGTACAGCCTGTCAGTCGCTCCTGAGTTCATCGAGGTGCTGACATCTCCCATCACAGAGTGACGGGTACGGTGCTGACATCTCCCGTCACAGAGTGACGGGTACGCCGCTCCGCGCGCTCTCGGCAGCCGCCTCAGCGATGACGACGGGCGCGCGACCCTCGGCGAGCGACACCGGCGACTCCCCGCCGTCGAGCACGTAGTCGGTGAAGTAGCGCCACTGGTCGCGGTAGGCGGTCTCATAGCGCTCGATGAAGAAGTTCGGGAGTACGGGCCGGCGAGTCTCGTCCGCGAGATACACCTCGCTTCGGTTGAGCCGCTCATTATCGGAGACCGCCATGCCGAGCGAGCCGAGCACCTCGACACGCTGGTCGTAGCCATAGGGCGCCTCACGCGCGATATCGATCGTCGTGATGGCGCCGTTAGCGTGCGTGAGCACCGCGACGCCGAGATCGACATCACCCGCCTCGCCGATCGCGGGATCGATGAGGTTGGCACCCTGCGCCCATACCTTGACGACGGGCGACCCGACGACGAATGCGGCCATGTCGAAGTCGTGAATCATCATGTCGACCCAGATTCCACCGCTCACCTTCACGTATTCGACGGGCGGCGGGGAGGGATCACGGCTCGTCACCCGGGCCATGCGCACATTGCCAATGCGCCCGCTGCGCACCGCCTCACGCACCGCCCGGTGGCCGGGGTCGAAGCGCCGATTGAAGCCCACCATGAAGGGCACGCCGGTGCGCTCCAGCACCTCCGCCGCGCGATCGACCTCAGCGAGGTCGAGACTCACCGGCTTCTCGCAAAAGATGGCCTTGCCCGCCTCGGCCGCGGCCACGATGTAGTCGACGTGGGTATCGGTCGACGTACAGATGGCTATGGCGTCCGAGAGAGCTATCACCTCTTCAGCGCTCACCGCGGGCACGCCGTACGCCGCGCCAACTTCGGCAGCCGACGCGGCATTGACGTCGCTCACCGCCGCCAGGGCCGCGCGCGGCGTCTGGCGTGCGATGTATTCGGCGTGCATGCGCCCGATACGGCCCGTGCCGATGACACCGATGCGCAGTGTCTTGACAGGCTGAGGCCCCGTGCTCACGTGGTCTCCCGTCGAGTGGCGTGCTCCTTGAGTGCCCCCCGAAGTTCCTCTGGTGTACGCCGCTCCGCCAGCGCGGCGCGCACGACATCCGCCTGGCTGCGGGGTGCTAGCCCACCGACCGGTGGATCCCGATCGAGATTGGTGGGGAAGGGATAGCCCTCCGCCGCTGAGCGCAGTGCGATCTCCGCGCGCGGATCGTCGCTGCGAGACAGAAGCTCGGGATAGATCGCAAGCACCACTCGCTCACGATCGACGCGCTCCATCGCCCGGCCGAAAGCGCTGCTCACCTGCAGCAGGTTAACCATGCGACGCACATCCGCAGTGCGATTGGTGCCCGCCCCATGGATAAGCGCCGGGTTGAAGAAGATCGCATCGCCCTTGGCGAAGGGCACCTGCACGCAATGCGCAGTGGTGAACGCAGCGAAGTCCTCCCGCCCGGCGATGAGATAGCCACCCGGGTACTTCTGCGAATGCGGCAGCAGCATGGTGGGACCGGTCTCGAGCGGGGTGTCGCCATGGGCGATGGCGCCCTGCAGCGTGAGCGCGGGCGAGAGATCGTGCACGTGGTCGGGATAGTGCTCAATCTGCGCCGAGGACATGAAGCCGAGGTGATAGTCGCGGTGTGGCACCTGTGCGGCCCCGCCTGGATTGACGACATTGACCTGCGCCGTCATCTGGTACGCCGGGCCAAGCCACGCCGTCGAGACAAGATCGATCATGTCGTTGCCGTGGTAGTCGACGAAGACCGCTGGGTCTGCGACGGCGAGCTTCTCCAGTGAATTCCAGATCCGGTCATTGGCACCCGGCTTGGCGAAGTGATCCCCCACCGGCTGCCCTGCGGCGTTCTGCTCATCGATGATCCGGAAGAAGACCTCCGTGGCCCGGTCGACGACCGCGGGAGCCATCGCACCCTCGACGATGACGACCCCCGGGCCCTCGCGCAGGGCGCGGGCCAACTCGGCGTAGACGGCCTGGCGGTCGAGCCCGGCAGGGGCGGCTCTGCCGACCCGCGGGGCCGCGCCGCGAAGATCCTCGGTCGCATAAACGAGGACATTGGCCTCGACGCGGTCGGCCAACGGGTAGTCGGCGAGGAGGGTCTCCTCGGCAACGATCGAGGCGAGATCCTCAACCTTGCACTCAGCGGCGCGAAGCATGGCAGCATCCAACCCCATGAGACGCACCCTCGTCGCGGGAACCCTCGTGGCCGCTGCCGCAGGAGCGGCCACCCTCACCGCGCGCCGCAGGGCGGCTGCGGTCCGGGCAGGCACCGATCCCTACCCCTACGACGTGCTCACTGCCGAGCCGAAGGGGACGACGACCCTCGTCGAGCGACCCGACGGCACCCGCATCCGCGTCATCACCGCGGGCGAGGGACCCACGGTCGTGCTCGCACACGGGATCTACATGAGTGTCGTCGAGTGGAGCGTGCTGTGGGACATGCTCCTCGCGCGCGGCTACCGCGTCGTCGCCTTCGACCAGCGCGGCCACGGGCAGTCCACCATCGGTGCCGATGGCATCAGCACGGCCACGATGGCGAGTGACTACCTCGCCGTCCTCGAGGCCGTCAATGCGCACGATGCGGTGCTGCTGGCCCACTCCATGGGCGGATTCCTCGCCATCGCCGCCGTGCTCGACGTGCCGGGTGTCGCCGAGCGGCTGCGCGGTCTCATCCTCATGTCGACCTTCCCCGGTGATGTCCTGCACAGTGCGCCGCAGAACCAAGCGCAGATCCCCCTCATCAAGTCCGGGCTCCTACAGGTCATGGTCGGCAACGACACCGTCGGCACGATCTTCGGAGCGGGCCTGTGCGGCGACAATCCATCACCCGCGATGGTGCAGGTCTTCCTCGAGACCTTCCGCGCAGCCGACCACAAGCCCCTGCTCCCCATCCTCGAGGCCTTCACCGCGGAGGATCGCGGCGACCGCCTCGGCGAGATCACGGTGCCCACCATCGTGCTCTGCGGGCGCAAGGACACCACCACGCCACCGTGGCAGTCGGAGCGCATGGCCGAGGGGATCCCCGGAGCGCAGGCATGGTGGGTGCCCACTGCGGGCCACATGCTCAATTGGGAGTCCCCCGACGCGATCCTGGAAGCGGTCGGGGAGCTGTCGAAACCGCGCTGAGGCCTACTTCTCCACGTAGAAGCGCAGCTCGGTCGGCTCACGCAGCTTGTCAGCCAGGAAGGCATTGCCGTCGGTGACGTGCGACAGGGTCATGTGCTCATTCCAGGCCTCGCGTGAGACGAACTTCTCGAACATCAGCCAGGTGTCGGGCTCCTCGCCGACGACGAGCTCCATGTAGACGTTGCCCGGCTCTTCGCGCGTGGCATCGCGCATGATGCGCAGGCGCTCGGCGACCACATCAGCCACCTCCATGCGCGGCTTGATGACGGCGACGAGGTAGAGGACTCCGCTGGGCATGCGTCGAGATTATCGGGGTGCCCGCGCGGTGTCAGGCGGGGACGGCCTCGGCCACTCGGAGGGCATTGGCAGCGATGGTCAGGGCCGGGTTCTGCGCCCCCGATGAGGGGAAGAACGCCGAGTCGACGACGTAGAGGTTGTCGACATCATGGCTGCGGCACATGGGATCGAGCACGCTCTGGCTCGGATCCTCACCCGCGACGGCCGTGCCGCACATGTGGCTATTCATGGAGATGTCGAAGCGCTGCTCGAAGATCGCGACGTAGCCAGCCTTCTTCAAGACAGACCGGGCCTTGGCGAGCATCAGCTCGTGACGGTCGTAGTTGGTGCGTGTCCACGCCACCGTGAGGCGGCCTGCTGAGTCGAGATAGATGCGGTTGCGCGGATCGGGGGTGTCCTCGGTCATGACCAGCCACTCCATGCTGCGTGCTGCCATCGGCTTGAGCACCGAGAGCGGGGCCTTGGTGGCATGGGTCTTCATCATGGATGCCTGGACCTTGCCGATGCACTGCAGTGTGCCGCCGGGGAAGCCATCACCCATGTCGTCGTA
>SXGQ01131948.1_pt1 | contig 15684 bp, 15 predicted proteins | sample 3178371 | NCBI WGS metagenome assembly SXGQ01 (sample SAMN11356859, study PRJNA531348) | freshwater metagenome | isolation source: freshwater sample F1-20 | place: China: Fuxian Lake, Yuxi | collected 2017-12-25
AGACAAGAACAAATACTCCAAAAAAGAGCACTCATTAAACAACAGTCACTAAAAAGACGAAAACAACTATTTTTAAAAGAAAAAATCTTACATTTAAACAACGAAACTCTCTACAACTAAATCGTCCACTTTCTTTGACGACATACAACTAGATGATTATCATAACATCATTGCTGCAATTAGAGCCGAAATGCTTCTGATTATTACAAATAATGAAGCAGCCTTAGAAATTGAAGTCCTAACGATGTTCAATGCACACGATGATCAAGTTTTATTTGTCAAAATTGATATTCCAGGATTTCCATCTGTTTATAAATTATTTTCTGGGATTGATTATGCCTTGTATAATGTGTCGAGGGATGAATTAATGAATGATTTTGTATTACAAGGTAGATTAAAAGAGTTGGTCATTGAATGGCTTAGAAACCGTGAAGAGTGGTCAGGAATGTTCGATCAGCCTTTTGCAAATGTAGAACGCGTATTAGAAAGTTTTTTAAACAGTGAGGCTATATTTCATTTTTTTCAGCGTAGACCAATAATGCTGTGATTTATTCATTACTTCATGATTTTCTTCTTTATTTAAGGTGGCACAAACGAAAACAGCACCTAAATTTATATTAAAGAGCAATAAACTGCACTATTGTGTGTCAAATACCAATTTGAAAAGTAAATGATATTTAAAAGTGCAATAAATGGCACATATATTTGTATTTATTGGTAGAATTGGTAAATTTGCACAAAATAAAGCAATATGTCGCACCTTTCTGCAATTATTCAACAAATAAAAGAGCGAAGAGAAATCCTAAAGATTACGCAAGAAAGCTTGGCGGATTTATCAGGAGTTGGGCTCCGGACCATAAAACAGTTGGAGGGAGGTAAAGGGAATCCCACCTTCAATACACTACAAGAAATTGCCGATGTACTTGGATTGGAACTTGTTTTACAAGTTAAAAAACTAAATAAAGTATGAGAGCAGGGCAAGTTTATTATAAAAACCAATTAGCAGGTATGCTGAGTCAACTAGATAATGGAAGTTTTGTTTTTCAATATGATGAACAGTGGTTGAATGACAGCAGCAAGCCATCCATAAGTTTGACCTTTCCGAAAAACAAAATGGAATTTCAGTCGTCAACACTTTTTCCATTTTTTTTCAATTTGATTCCAGAAGGGGTTAACAAGCGTTTGATATGTAGTAAAAAGCGAATAGACCTGGATGACTATTTCGGGCTCTTGCTAGAAGTAGCAGGCGGTGATACGATTGGAGCGGTTAAAGTAATAAAAATGAATGAGCAACATGGAAATAAATAGATGTCCAGGAACATTAGCTGCAGGCTTTACTACCTACAGTAGAACATGTAGTAAACGTGTCTTTACTGGAAGTAAGGTAAATCATGTACTACCATATGCCTCTTTGCAGTCTAATTTCAACAGTGAAGACTTATTTGAAGAGAATGCATCTCGTATGTCTATTTCAGGCGTACAGGAAAAGTTTTCAATCATTCAATTGAAAAATAAGATCCGATTAACTAAGGAAGGAGAGCAAGGTACACATATATTAAAACCTATTCCAAGTGGTTCAAAAAACGCAGATCAAATGCCTGCTAATGAGCACTTAACCATGCAAATTGCTCATCAAGTATTTGGAATTGAAACAGCAGATAATGCATTAATCTTTTTTGGGAATGGTGACCCAGCCTACATTACTAAACGTTTTGACGTTGTGCCGGGTGGTCTCAAATTGGCTCAAGAGGATTTTGCCTCTCTCGCCGGTAAGAGCCCACAAACCCATGGGACAGATTATAAATACCATGGTAGTTATTGGGATTTGTTTGAACTCATGCGAGAAAATTTGCCAAGTTATAAGGTTGAATCGCTTAAACTGTTTAAATTGTTGGTCTTTAATTATTTGTTTTCAAATGGGGATGCTCATTTGAAGAACTTTTCAATTATCGAAACGCCACAAGGCGATTTTAAGTTAAGCCCAGCTTATGACCTTTTAAACAGCCGAATTCACATCGATGATAAAGATTTTGCTTTAGATGAAGGTTTGATCCCACCAAGAATGGGACAAGGAAATGTTGCAAAACAATTTCGACTGTTGGCAGAGCATGCTGGAATTCCAGGAAAGCAAGCAACTGCTATAATGTCTTTGATGGTGTCTAAATCTGACGAAGTAAAGAAACTTATAGATGCCTCATTTCTAAACGAGCGAATTCAAAGGAATTATTTTCAATCTTATCAGATGAGATTAAATAAACTTCAAAATGAATAAAAAAGGTGGTGCGCAAAATGGTGCGCAGTTGAGAACTAACAACTTGATAATCAATAATAAAATAGCCTTAAATTAGGGTGGTCCAAACTTTTCTAATTATTTTCTAACTTTACACCTAAGAGTAAACGCTGATAAATATGAGAAAAAAGAGAATGAGTAAAGAAAAAGTGGCTGAAATTATCAAGTTATTGGCCGAGGGTAAAGATGTTCGCCAAATTGCCTCCGACTATAATATCTCTGTTGCCACTGTTTATAATTACAAAACCCGCTCTGTCAGAGAGGGTACTTCCATTCCAAAGGGCAAGCGCGGCCGTAAGCCTAAGAGAAAAGATCATAGCGAGGTGCCTAAAACAGTGCAAGAAACGTTCCAGAAACTCCCTGTTTCGGTTAAAATGGAGTCCTATCATTTCTTTATCAATGGGGTTAAAGTAACTGTATCTGGTAAGGCACGCACCGTGCATATTGCTCCCGACCAGATGGTTATTAATTTTTGACGCTTTCCTGGGTCTGCAGATGACTATTTCAAGGCAATTCAGTAGCTTTATGGGCTAATTGAAGGCAAGGATTTATTCCAATTATCTGTAAACCAATCTATTGATGAGCCAGTCGCAAGAGCTACCGGTGCACTACGACGAGATCAGCCTAAAAGATCTGATCAAGATCATTCAGTCTTGGTTTTTGCTCCTTTACAAAAACATCCTGACGATCTTGTTGATAGGATCCATAGGAGGGGGGCTTGGATTTTATTTAGCCTATTCTAACAAGCCTGTTTACAAAGCCGAGAGCAAGTTCGTGGTCAAGGAGGGAGGTCCTTCGGGTCTTAGTGGTTCGCTGGGTAACCTAAGTTCATTATTGGGCGGCGGTGGCGGTAGTTCTCTTGATCGTACGGTGGCGGTGATCGGTTCTGAGCGGGTCATAGGCAAAGTACTTTTGAGTACTATTCAGATAGCTGGCAAATCCGATCTGGTCATCAATCATTTTGTTTCTCTTAATAAAGACTTACAATCAGCCTGGAGCAAAGACACGGCCTTGGCCAAGGCACGCTTTACGGCCACTGATACAATTGTTCAATTGTTCAATTTTCCTAAGCGCAAAGCACTAAAGTCGGTTCTCGCTTCCTTTAGCAGCGAAAAAGGTATTGTTACCAAAAATTTCGATAAAAAAACAGGTATCATCTCACTAGTAGTGACTCATCCCAACGAGGAGTTTGCCATCGAGGTCAATCGACTCATTTACGATGAGTTAAGAATATTTATGCGCGAGCAGTCTTCAGAGACTGCCAATATGAATGTAGAGTTGCTCACCAAAAAAGTAGATAGTATTCAATCAGAGCTCAATGGTGTGCGCAGAGCTCTCGCGAGAAGAACCGACCAATCGATGGGGCTGCTGCTCAACGAAGACAAGGTTGAATTAAAATCGTTGGCGGTTAAAGAGCAGATTCTGCTTACCATGTACGGCGAGGCACAAAAGAATTTAGAGACCTTTCTTTATATGGGTCAGACAGCCTCAAACTCTAATATTTTAAGCTCACTTGATACCCCTTTTTCTCCACTTAGCCCTAGTACCAAGAGTAGAACACTCTACACCGCCGCCGGCTTCTTCCTAGCCTCCTTCCTCTGCTTCGGTTTTATCCTTGTTCGTCGCTGGTATAAAAATGTCATGGCTGAATAAAAATTACTCGGCAAACGCTCTATTATTATATGCGTCAAAAGATCTTACTAGTACTATTTGTTTTCTGCTCAGTACAGCTGATGGCGCAGCAAGATCTATTGCGTATGTCCGACCTATCGCGGATGCGGGTCGAGTTGCTTACCGATGCTGACATTCTTCAAGTCAAGCAGCAATTGGTAAAAAACAATGTTACGATCGAGCAGGTGAGACCCTTGTTGATCAATAAGGGTCTGCCGCTAGCTGAATATCAAAAACTGCAGCAACGATTGCAGACCTCCGATCTTCGATCAAGTGCCAACAAAAGCCGCTACCGTTACGATCCACTCGAAGACGAGCGCAGAAAGCAGCAGCAAAAAAAACTGATTTTGCCCCCAAGGTCAAGGTCCGCGATCTCATCCGAAGAGGATGACCTCTCCGACAGTCTTGATACGGATCTACCGCTTTACGAAAAGCCCCCCCCACTTATTGACCCCCGTATTTTTGGTGCCGAGTTATTCAACCCCAACGAATACAACTATGGGTAGCAAGAGTTTCAAGTTGACCTGACCAACCTGGCTACCCCGCTCAATTACGAGATCGGGCCCGGCGATCAGGTTAAAGTGGTGGTCTTTGGCAAGCAAGAGTACAGCGGTGACCTTACGGTATCCAGAGAGGGTAACATCACTGTCCCCGGAGTGGGTCAAGTTAATCTGGGAGGGCTCACCATCGAGGCTAGTAAGGCCAAATTGCGCCAGTCTATGTTACGCACCTATCCTACATTGGCCAGCGGCAGTTCAAGTCTCAATCTTACCCTCGGAGAGACAAGAACGATCAGGGTAACCATTGTTGGGGCTAACCGCTCGGGTAGCTATAATATTTCTTCATTATCCAGTGTCTATGCTGCTTTGAGCGTAGCGGGTGGGCCTCTCAGCACCGGGTCTTTTCGTTCGATCGAACTGATCAGAGATAACAAGCTCTTTACCAAAGTAGATCTCTACAATTTATTGGTCAAGGGCGACCAGTCCTCTAATCTTCGTTTGCGAGATAATGATGTAATCAGGATCCCCTCTTATCAGTGCAGAGTAGAGTTAAGCGGGCAGGTAAAGCGTGCCGGCCTGTACGAGGCACTACCCGGAGAGTCATTTGGTACACTGCTTTCGTATGCGGGTGGTTTTGATGATACGGCCTATACAGCCTCGGTAAAGCTGATCCGCAACGGAGAAAAAGAAAGGCTGGTAAAAGATATCATCTCTTCTCAATACGCCAGTACCCAACCTCAAACGGGTGATCTCTACATGGTGGGTCGTATTCTCGATCGCTATAGTAATCGTATCAAAATTTCCGGTGCGGTATTTCGCCCGGACATGTACGAATGGACGCAAGGCATCCGGATAGCAGACCTGATTAATAAGGCAGATGGGCTGCGAGAGGATGCTTTTGTAGAAAGAGCGGTGCTGATCAGACAGCGTGCCGATCTGACTCGTGAGATGGGTTCGATCAATCTGTCCAAGGCATTGGCTAACGATCCATTGCATAATATCCTTTTGCAAAAAGAGGATGAATTACTGGTCAGCTCCAAAGTAGAGATGACCGATAGTCTAAAGGTTACGTTGCTGGGCGAGGTCCATATGCCCGGTGAGTATCATTACATCGCCGGAATGACCTTAAAGGCATTGATCTTGAATGCCGGTGGGTTTACCGATGCTTCTTCGGCCAATATCGAAGTGGCCCATTTGATCATACGTGATACGGTTAGCGGTACGGATGCTCGCTCTAGCGAGATCGAGCGCATTCGCCTCACCGATACTCTTTCGTTTAGTCAACTGGATATTGCCTTAAGACCCTACGATGTGGTTACGGTAAGAAAGAAGCCTACCTATACCAAACCAGAAACGGTCTTAGTAGCGGGGCAGGTACAATTTCCCGGACCCTATGCGCTCAGTAATGCGCGTGAGCGTGTCAGCGACGTTTTTAAAAGGGCCGGGGGGGCGCTTCCCGACGCCAACATTGCTGCTGCCTACATCAAGCGGTTTAAAAGTGATGAAGAACGAAAGCGCATTACTGAAGACGCTCGTCGACTGCAGCTTTTGTTTGCTGACTCTTCCGCTACGGTCTTAAAGGATGTAGAAAAGGAGTATGACCGCATTCCCTTGAATCTCGAAAGAATTCTCGATCGTCCCGGTACCACCGAAGATGTTGTCTTGCAATCAAGGGATGAGTTGGTGATTCCTCGTTTCGACGCCCAGGTACGGGTTAGTGGTGCCGTATTGCAATCAACCCAGATCCCTTACGATAAGGGCGCCGGGTTTCGCTATTATATATCGGCTGCGGGGGGTTATTCCAGGGATGCTTGGAGAAAAAGTGCCTATGTGATCTATGCCAATGGAAAATCGGCTACGGCAAGACGCTTTCTGTTTTTTAAGAGTTATCCGAACGTGCAGGCCGGGGCAGAGATCATCGTACCCAAAGAACCCATGGCGCGGAATCGTCTCACAACGGGCGAGGTGGTGGGTCTGTCCAGTGCTCTGGCCAGTTTGGCCGGGGTAGTGATCGCCTTGCTTAGACTATGATTTGATCAGTATGTAAAATAGCTTTTCTTGAAATTGAATGTTTTTATAAGGGAGATCGCACTGGGGGTCTCCCTTGTTTTTTTAGGCAGTGTCTCGGCTCAGCAGTTGCCGGTCTCTTCGATGTCTCTCGAAGAAGACCTTCGCTATTTACAGCTGCGCGAGCAACTCTCAGCGGACGTTTCGTTGACCGTTCGTCCGATAATGCCAGAGAAGAACTTTTTTTCGGATAGTTTCTATTACCGAATCGATCAAAAAAAAGCCTCTCAATTAAAAGGCACGAGCCTCACCTTTTTAAAGAGGGCTGCTTCTTTTTCGTTGCTCCCTATGCAAGTCGTGGGTAAATGGACCAGTCATCATCCTTACGGGTGGTCCGATGGCGCCCTGATGCCTGCAGCTGGGATGCAAACTTTGGTCAGTACTGGTTTTTATTTTCGACTAGGTCCGTTAACGGTGCAGGCGCGCCCTGAGTGGCTCTATGCCGCCAATCCCTCTTACAAGGGGTCAGCTTCTTTTGGAGCCACCCTCTCAAATCCAAATTACCACCGGGTTTTTGCCGGGCAGAGTAAAATTGAGTTGGGGGCAGGACCGGTGGCGCTGGCCCTTTCATCCGAGAATCTATCGTGGGGTCCTGGTCAGTTTTCGGGATTGATGATGACTGGCAATGCCCCCGGGTTTTATCATCTACGGTTTTATTCCAGAAGGCCCCTGCGTACCCTAATAGGAAATTTTGAATGGCAGGTGGTGGGCGGCCGCCTCGAAGATGAGGCGGTTCAACCCGACGAGATCTATCATCTTCGTAACTATGGATCGGTCAATGGCTGGGGTAAGCCTTATTGGAAGTATCTGAACAGTTTTGTAGTCAGTTATCAGCCTTCTTTTTTAAAGGGGTTGTATGTCGGGGCTACTCGTTCCTTTACCAGCTCGGGAACGAATGTTTCGGAGACGCTGGTAGAAAAGGAGGGATTATTCAGGGCCTATCTTCCCATCTTTGCCGATTTCTTTAAGTCCAGGCTGGTCAACGAAGACCAGCGTCAGTGGAACCAGCTGGTTTCTGTCTATATGCGTTATTTGTTTCAGCGCTCCAACGCAGAGGCTTATTTTGAATACGGTTGGAACGACCATAAGTATAATCTTCGAGACCTCATGATGTCTCCTTTTCATTCGGCTGCCTATTTAGCGGGGTACAAAAAATTATTTCGCCTCTCTAAGGGCCGCTGGCTCGATCTATCGGGAGAGATCGTTCAAACCGAGCAATCCCCCGACTTTTTGGTACGAAGTGCCGGTAACTGGTATGTTCACACGCCCAGCTCTAACTATTCACACTATGGTCAAGTTTTGGGCTCCGGCATTGGTTTTGGTGCCAATGCGCAGATCGGCTCGGCACTGATCCGAAAGGGTTTTGATTATTGGGGCTTGGTGCTCGAAAGGGTGCAACGAGATCCCAATGTATTTGCACAGCGCTGGACCGATTTGGGGGTAGGACTGCGTTTTAGAAAAGCCGTGGGTTCTTTCTTTGTGCAAGGAAAGTGCATGGGGGTTCGATCTCGCAACTATGCCTGGATGCAGGGCCAAGATCAATTCAATGGTATTGTTAATCTCTCCCTAAACTATCAATGGTGAGATCCGTCGTTATTTTTGGGTTGACCTGCTTTTTTACCAGCATCCAATTTAGTTGGGCGCAGACCATTTTTCCCGTAACGGATGGGCCTGTTTACGAGATCGCCAGAAGAGCGCAACTAAGCAGCGATACGGCGACTGCTTTATCCGACTATTCATTTACGATCAGACCCGTCGACCTGGGCCGCACTGCCGGGCCTGCGAAGTTTTCTGTTAAGGCACTTCCCTTTCAACAACTTACTCAATTTAATGATACTCGCCCTTTAGCTTGGCCTGATGGAGCGCTGATTTCTGCCAGAGGCTGGCAATTTTATTATTCGGCCGGTGTAGAGCTGCGTTCCAGGAATTTTTTACTTCGCCTTAACCCAGAGTACAACTGGGCCTTTAATGCCAACTTTCAAGGATTTCCCAGTGATCATTATCCGATTGTCTGGAAGTATTATTATAATTGGCTTAACCAGATCGATCAGCCCGAGATCTTTTCGGGGCAACCCTATTATAAATTCAGATCCGGTCAAAGCCGTCTGCAATGGATGTTCAAAGGGATGGCCATCGGCGTATCGACCGAAAATCGTTGGTGGGGCCCTGGCCGCTTCAATGCTTTAACGCTAACCAATAATGCCCCAGGATTTTTTCACTATACCTTTCATAACGATAAGCCCCTTAGAACGCCAATTGGCACCTGGGAGTGGCAATTGATCTGGGGAGGAAGGCTTGCCAACTCCAATGAACTGCCTCCGGATCTTAATCGCACCTACGATAACCGTCGTCTCTATGTGCCCAAAGAGAACGCCAATCGTCGCTTTAGTGGCGCCGTCGTTACCTGGCAGCCTCGTTGGACCAAGGGGCTCTTTCTAGGAGTGGATATGGCGCAAATCTCTTATGTCGAAAGAAAGGCGCTACGCCCGGCCAAGATGGGATCGCTATTCGCCCGTTTATCGATGCCGCAAGAGAGAGCCGAGTTGTATTTTCAATATGGACGCTCCGATAAATTCGCCTCTCCGATCAATTTGTTGCAAGACACCATCCCAAGAGGCTATTTGGCCGGCCTTCGAAAGTTGTTTCCGATCCGGGCCTCGACTTCCTCTTTTTTACAACTTGGGCTAGAGATCACACAATTGCAGGTGCCCAATCCCTCGTTGATCCGTCAGGCCCGTAGCTGGTACACCGATCCTGTCATTCGTCACGGATTTACCAACGAAGGACAAGTGCTTGGGGCCTCCATTGGTCCGGGCAGTAACGCACAGCGGTTGGATATCTCTTGGATTAAGAACAAGGCCAGAATAGGGCTGGAGTTCGAAAGATGGCTGCACAATGCAGACTTTTATTACAACTACAATATTAATTCCGGCTCCAATAATTTTAATGGTCAATGGGTAGATATCAAGGCTTCGCTGGTTTGGAATTTTCCTTTTCGAAAGTGGCACTGGTTCGGTCAGCTCTCGATGGTTCGCTCCATCAACTATCAATGGAAAATGTATATCCCGGCTCCGCTGACCCCCGATACCTATTTTGATAATGGCTGGGATGAGATTAACTTACACGGTCGCTTGGGGTTCATTCATTTTTTTTCGTATGAAAAGTAAAGAGTTGGTCTTAGTAACGGGAGCGGGGGGGCTGATCGGCAGTGAGGCCGCTGTCTTTTTTCATGCGCAGGGGTATGGGGTAGTAGGTATTGATAATGACAAGCGCGCTTATTTTTTTGGCCCTACGGCCAGCACCGCTTGGAAAGCGACCGAGCTGCAAAAAACCTTACCCAACTATCTTCATTTCAATACGGACATCACCGATAAGGCAGCACTGCAAACAATTTTTGCTACCTATGGCGAACGTATACGGCTTATCGTTCATTGTGCCGCCCAGCCCTCGCACGATTGGGCAGCCCGCGAACCCTATACCGATTTTTCGATCAATGCCACCGGCACTCTTTATCTGTTAGAACTAACGCGTCAATTTTGCTCCAAGGCGGTTTTTATTTTTACCTCTACCAATAAGGTGTATGGCGATCTTCCTAATTCGCTTCCGTTAGTAGAGAAAGAACGTCGCTTCGAAGTTGATCCTTCTCATCCTTTCGCTGCAGAGGGCATCAACGAAACGATGTCGATCGATCAGTGTACGCACAGCCTATTTGGGGTCAGTAAGACTGCGGCTGATCTGATGGTACAGGAATACGGTCGTTACTTTGGTCTTCGCACCGTTATTTTCAGGGGAGGCTGTTTGACCGGACCGGCCCATAGCGGGGCAGAGTTGCATGGGTTTTTGGCCTATTTGGTTCAGTCGGCCGTTCAAAGAAGACCCTACACGGTGTTTGGCTATAAGGGCAAGCAAGTAAGGGATAATATTCATAGTGCCGATCTGGTCATGGCTTTTGCTGCTGTATTGGAAAGTCCGCCTCCGCCGGGTTCGGTTTATAACATGGGCGGGTCAAGGCATGCCAACATCTCTATGCTCGAGGCCATCGATTGGTTACAAGAGAGATTGGGTTACGCGATCAATTTTACCATCGACGAAGACAAGGCTCGAAAGGGAGATCATATATGGTATATCTCGGATGTTAGAAAGTTCCAAAGTGATTATCCCAGCTGGAATTATTCGTACACTATTGGCGATATGTTGGGCGAGATGGTAGAGACCGCCATTGCAAAAAAGTCAATCTCTTGATCGCAATCCTCAGGCATATACTTCCCAATTTTTTCAGGCTGGGACTGATACAGGTCTTTAGTATTTTATTGCAGTTCTTATTGATCCCCTTGGTCGTTAGTCGTGCGGGTCTTATAGAGAACGCAAAGATGCTCACCGCACTATCCATTGCCGGGCTGTTCTCGATCGTGGTCAACTATGGCACCAGCCAATCGGGTCCTATGTCTCTTTTAGAGAACGAGAAAGAGGGTAGTGTTGACCCCGGCCGGTCTCCGCTCAAGGTCTTGTTATTTGTTCGGATCCTTCTTTTTTTGGCGGTAGCGGCCTTGTTCGTGATTTTATATTGGCTGCAGGTCAGCTTTGCAATTTTTTTACTGGGAACGCTTCCTATTTTGTTATCCGAGGTACTCAACCCTTATGTGGTTTGCATTGGAACCAACCGGCTTTCCGTACTGACAGGGCTTAATTTTTTTGGCCGTAGCATGGGTTTTTTGCTCGTGTATTTTTTTTGGAACGATCCTGCGCTCTCATATATGGTCAATTTCTATGTGGGCATCGGATCGGTCATTGTGTTTTTATTTTTTTGGGTTGTCGAATCAGTTCGGGGACGGCTTCGGTGGGGTCAGTTATCGCTAACCGAATTACTACGATTGGTGCAGCAGAATTTCTCGTTGGTGGCTAGTAACATGCTGGTCTATTTGCAGCAGTCCCTGGTCTTGTACACTATCGGCATAGTGGCCACTGCCCCGGTGCTGGGTGTCTATGCCATTATCGATAAACTGATCTGGGGTTTTAGAATGTTATTGATTTCTTTTTCCGGTGCGGTCTTTGCCAGTGCCCTTAATATGTACAATGAGGGTCAGAAAAGCTGGAGTAAATTTCGAGGCAAGATCAACCGATTGCTCGCAGGTGGCTTGCTAATTGCGGCGCTATTGCTGGTGGCGATCGCCAAACCCCTTGCTGTATTTTTGGCGGGGCAGACCGATCCCAAGGCACTTGCCTATTCTATTGGACTGGCAGCGGTAATTCCCCTGCTTGCCGGACTCAATTTGCTCAATGTGTTGGAATTGATCTTACAGAAGCAATTTGCCAGGTTGAACGCGATCAATGGCAGGGTCTTTTTGGGGATTGCTTTGCTTTGTGCTTTTCTTTGGTCTCTGCATTTATTGCAAATAGAAATATTATTTTGGATGCCGGTACTGCTTTTACTACTGGCAGAGTCGATCACCTTGTTGATCTATGAAAAAGATCGCCATCATACTCGTTGACTGGAATGGGCTCGAGGTAACTCGTGCTTGTTTGGATTCGCTATTGGCGATACCCAATAGAGATGATCTTACCACCGAACTCTTTGTAGTAGATAACGGGTCTACCATAGCGATCGCTCCTGTACTACAGACCATCTACCCATCGGTTCATTTCATTCGCAGCGAAAAAAATTTGGGCTACACCGGCGGCAATAATATGGGGCTCGACCTGGCATTGACGACCAAGCCCGATCATATTCTTTTTTTAAATAACGATACGGTGGTAACCTCTGAATTTTTGTTTCCGCTTGTCGATTTTTTAGAGGCACATCCCAGCGCAGGGGCGGTGCAGCCCAAGATCTTTTTTTACGCCGACAACAAAAGGCTATGGAACAACGGCACCTTATTTTACGACCTGATCGGGCAAACTGCGGTACGGGGGTATGGCAAAGCAGACGATAATCCTTCGGTGACACCTTCTTTGCAACCTTGGTTGACCGGTTGCGCATTGATGATACGGGCCTCCCTTTGTATGGCTCCCTACCACTTACGTTTTGATGATCGCTTTTTTGCGCTCTACGAAGATGTAGACCTCAGCTTTAAAGTTCGACGCTTGGGTTATTCCCTTCATGTAATTCCTAGTGCTGTCATTTATCATCACGCCGGCTATAGTGCCAATACCCGCACCAAGGGCAAGGAGGGATTTACCCATCCCTTTATGGTCTATCTCAATAGCCGTAACCGCATCTGGATCGTGCGACGTTATACGCCCTGGTACTTTATGCTAACGGCTATTGTATGGCTATCGCTCTATTTTTTATTGCTCATCCCTTACTTCTTGCTCCGGGGTCGAACCCAAAAGACCGGAATGGTTTTTAAGGCCATTCGAGACGGTTTAATAGCGCCATTGGCTTAACTTTGCGGCTATCAACCCTCTCTATGCAGCGCAGTAATTTGTTCGGTGTTTCTTTTTCGGTAACAAATTACGAGGAGCTTACCCAACACATTTTTGAACGTATTACATCGGGTCAGCCGCCCCACGGCGCGGTGGCCGCATTAGCCGTGCACGGACTGATGGAAGCGTATAGCGATCGGGCCTTTCGCGAGCAGGTCAATTCGCTCGACTGGGTAGTTCCCGATGGGCAACCGGTGCGCTGGGCGCTCAATTACTTTAATTCGCTGCAACTAAAAAAAAGGGTCTATGGCCCTGATCTGATGCTGTATTTGCTGCAACGGGCCGCCGCCACGCAAGTGCCGGTCTTCTTGTACGGAAGCAAGGCAACTACCTTGCAATTATTGCAGCAAAACCTTGTTCATAAATTTCCAAGCCTGCGAATTGCCGGGGTGCAGGCCGATCGTTTTCGTGAGGCCACCGAAGAAGAAAAGCAACAAGATCGCCAAACCATTATTCGCTCCGGAGCAGGGATCGTATGTGTAGGAAGAGGCTGCCCTCGTCAGGAAAAATGGGCGGCTGACAACAAAGAACATATACCGGCCATACTGGTAGCCGTAGGTGCCGCTTTTGATTTTCATGCCGGCACGGTAAGACAGGCGCCAGCATGGATGCAAGAGAGTGGTATGGAATGGCTGTTTCGGCTAGGGCAGGAGCCACGCAGGTTATGGCGTCGTTACTTGCTTACCAACACGCAATTCTTGCTGGTCTTTATACGCCATCTGCTAAGGATAAAATAATACTATATTTGTTTTATGCATCGCAAAGACGCCTTTTTTTGTGGTCGTTTTCTCTTTTTAATTACAGTTACGGGTTTATTGGCCCTTTTGGTTTCTTTTAGCGGCTGTACCCGTGTCTCCGACGAACCCATGCCGCTCGCCGATAGTGTACGCGTGGGGTTAGTGGCGCATTATCCGATGGGGATCTCCCCTCGCGATGTAACCGGAAACAACCCCGACCTCGATGTTATCAATGGCAGTGTACGGCTTTCGGGCAGAGCTAATCATTTTGATGAGTACGCTACTTTTTTTGCCGGTAATCCCTCTAGTTATGCACGCATGTATCTGACCAACGCAAGAGCGGTCAGGGGAGCCTATGCGATCTCTTTTTGGGCCAAAGAGATGGGGCCGGGCACTTTTTCTCCCCGGGTATTTGAATTTTGGCCGGGCAATACCGGCACCGGATTCTATTGGTTCAACTGGTACCAGGGAAGGATCAAGTGGGCTGGCAGCGATTTTGAGATCGTTCCCGATTCGGTCTTTGCCAGTCGGTTCTGGTATCACTTTGTATTTATGCAAGACGTGGGTTCCATACAGATCTATTGCAATGGTAAGAGAATCGCCCGGCTTACGACATCCAATAGTATTCCCCCTGCAGCTATCCAATTGTCTTCTTACGCTGAGATCGGACGACTGGCACAGCGTCCTGCCGATGCGTTCGAGGGGGGGCTGATGGATCTTAGGATCTACAACAGAGTACTCAGCCCTCGCGAGATCGAGTACATCTACTCAAAATGATCTAATTTTTTCGCATGCCCCTTTTTCCTTTGGTCTATCTGTTCAGCTTTCTTTACGCTTGTAAGGAGTTGCTTGAAAAGCGACCGGCAGGGGTACTTTTTTTTATAATTATCGGGTTGCCGATCTATATTACTTCTCTTTCGGTCGTGCATCTGGTCGGGTTCGATTTTTGGGTACCCTTTCTTCAGTACACCAAAGAAGGGGCGGTCATAGCTGCTCTGGCTGTAATTGTCTACAGGCTGCCAGCGCCCCCTTCGTTTCATGCGCTCGACAAGCTCATACTGCTGTTCTTTTTGTATGTACTGGCCTATGTTTTTTTGCCGATCGGAAGTTTTGGTCCGTTCCAAAAGCTGGTGGCGTTTAAAAATATTTGTTTTTTCCCGGCTCTTTATTTTCTGGGTCGATTACTGACCATCGATCAGTGCTCCATCTCTAAGTTGCAAAAGCTGATCATGTTGGTCGCCCTGTTGGGGGGATTGGTCTTATTGGGCGAGTTGATGATGAATACCCATCTGCAGCAGTTTACCGGATTTGCTTCTTTTTACGAGAAGTATTTTTCTTTTGATCCGGCGGGTCATTATGGCTTAAGCTGGACCTTCGAAATAGACGGAGGAATTAAGCGATTCGCCAGTTTTTTTGCCAATCCTTTAGAGCTGGCCGCCTCGACCCTTATTGCCGCCCCGGTCCTCGGGGCCCTATATGCTGCCGGCGATCATAAAAAGGAAAGTTCTTTTTTCTATCTGACTCTTTTGGCCGTACTGTTATCGATCATCTTTGCATTGTCTCGTGCCTCTTTATTGGGTTTTTTGCTGATCGCATATTTATATTTTTTTATAACCGGTAGAAAAAAAGTACTCAGGGCCTTTCATGTGGCCATGGTACTGGCGGGTATTGGATTGCTCTATTGGACCTTTAATAACTCCATCATTGAATTTATCGTAAACACGCTTAGCTTCTCTGATTCTTCTAGTGTCGCTCACCTTTTGGAGTGGCTAACCGGTGTAGAGGCCATGGTGGCTCACCCACTGGGCATGGGACTAGGCGAGTCGGGTAGGGTAGCCGGTGCTCTGGGACTAAATGTAGGAGGCGAGAACCAGTTTATTATTTTAGGGGTGCAGTGTGGATGGGTAGCGCTGCTCTTGTATCTCGCCATCATTTTAGTAGCCATACAGATGTCGTTTAAATTATATAAGATGGGTACTGGCAGGGCCCGACAACT
>SXGQ01496467.1_pt1 | contig 15684 bp, 5 predicted proteins | sample 3178371 | NCBI WGS metagenome assembly SXGQ01 (sample SAMN11356859, study PRJNA531348) | freshwater metagenome | isolation source: freshwater sample F1-20 | place: China: Fuxian Lake, Yuxi | collected 2017-12-25
AACAGGCAAGCCCGGCTACGAGGTGACTGCCATGAACCAACTCGTTGGTGCGGGGAAGAGGTTGGTGCGTACGCAGGACGAGGCTCCGTGATGGGAGTGCCTCAGCAACCTGAGTTCAGGGAAGCAACCTGACGGACCTGCCTTCCGGGACCACCCTCAGTGATTCGAGGAACTGCAGCTCGGAGGTGGCTTCTGCTTCGCTGACTTCGCCGCGCTTGACGCGACCGTTAAGCGACAGCTTCAGGTCCTTGCTGATGTCCTCGCATGCCTTGGTAAAAGCTCCTGCTGCGGACTGCGATTCAAAGACCGCCGCAAGAACACTCTCACCCTGCGCTGTCGTGGTCACCGTGATGGCCTGAGCACGATCGGCGGCTCGGAGAAAGGAACGGGCGCGGCGCGCGAGCCTGCGATCATCGGATGGCAGCAAGCTGGCGAGGTAGTCACCGGGCGTACTGCCCTCGGCCGAGAGCCCAATGGATCGAGCCATCCTTGAAGGGCTGATGACCGCGGTGAAGGAAGCGTCATCGAGGGCCTCGAGCAAACCTGAAAACTCGTCTGCGTGTTCAGCCGATGCACCTTCCAGGACTCCGTCGCCAGTCAGTCCGACGAAGAACCAGTTCGTTCCAATGGGGACAACAGAACATGCTCCACCGACCAGACCCACGGACTCAATCAAGCAGTCCTCAACGATCGTCTGTGTCATGTCCCGCGTGCCCCCGACATAGAACCCAAGATCGTCGGCCAAGGCGGCATCGCCAGGAACCGCGATCAGCAGGGTGAGCGCGCCCGCACTCTTCAGCGACCTCAAGAGCGGAGCCGCCCCCAGGCTTTCCATGCGGTGATCTTTGAGCCAGTTGTCAAGCGCTTCAATCGATGTGTCTGCAACGCCGTCCTGAAGGCGGACGCGCACCACGCCAAGCGTGGATTCGTTCACGGCCTGGGGAGGAACAGCATGGGGCACCGATGCCGACGGTGGCGCGCTCCGATCTGCGCAACCGGAAAATGCCGCCAGAACAATGGGAATGAGGTTTCGCTTAGCCATGTTGAGAGAGCCCCTAGGAGTTAGAGTACTTTCCCATGCTCTACCAAGGCATCCAAACACGAACGATTTTGTTGCTGCTCGCGGCCATAATGGCCCTTCAGGCCCCACACTCTGCTCAGGCTGAAGGTGGACTTGAAGCCACGTTCGAGATTGCTCCCGTCGCATCGGAGGCTGCGGTTCCCAATCTTCCACGTGCGCCGCGACAGCTGTTCTTCCTGGTCGACTACAGCGGGTCCATGAGCAAGGAACCGGCCGGCAAGTTCGGAATGCCGAACCAAACGCGTTGGGATGCAGTCAAGGCAAAGGTCGAGGCGCATCTCAAGAGAGTCTGGGAACAGGATCCGTCAGTCCGGGTCACGATCCGATTCTTCCACGGTGGGGTCGATGCGAAGAAGAAGGCGGGTCTCATCGGCGACCCGCTGCCGTCTCCCATCGTCCTCGACGGCAAGAAGGACGAGAACTTCAGATTCCCCAAGGATCCCGACGGTGCAAACCAAACCGCCCTCCACAAGGCAATCATTTCCACGTGCGGAGCCATCGTGAATCAGTTTCGGGGCGGACAGAAGCCCGACTGGGTGGCACTCGTGGTCGTTGCGGACGGCGAGGACTCCAATCAGCTCGAGGCAGACAAGCGTGAATGGCCCAAGGCCCTTGATCGCCTGAAGACGGCGATCCCCGGTTGCGTCACGGGTGTCCTGCCGGTTGGCCCGCAAGCGAAGGAGATGTTTGAGAAGGGTGGATTCGGAGATCTGCAGGATTGTTCGGAACTGCCAAAACCGCCTCCGCCACGGGCGCGATTCGAGATTCGTGCCGCCAAGGCGACGATCAATCTAGACAGGCCGATGGCGGACGCTGGAGCCAACGAGTCGGTAGCCATCAAGATCGTCGGCCGACTCCCGGCAGGATGGTCGTTCATGCCAGTTGTGCTCCCGGCGACCTCGGGCTCCCTCTTAGGCTCACCAACGCTGTTGTCAGAGAAGGATCCGAGCGGAAGCGCCACGATTGTCTCGCGCGTGAGCGATCCGGCTTCAGCAGGGGTGATCTCCATTCAACTCGATGCAAAGGCCTTGAGTGGCTTGAGGGCGGATGGCCCATTGGTGGTTGGCACGCCGCAGGTCGAGTTCCGGTTTCGTCCTGCAGAGGTCCCGACTGAGCCGTCAAAATGGAGGGTCGTCGGCCGCTCCCCGCTGCGCATCGATGAGGTCGGCCAATTCACGACGACCATCGGGAACGCCAAGGACGTTGATTGGCTGTTCCGAGGGCCGCCCGGATCGAAGCAGTTTTCCACCCGCGGCACCTCCGTGTCATTTGACGGATCGAAGGGGGCGGGCCTGTGGATGGTCGATCTCAAGGCGACCAGCTCGGACGGCAAGTCAAAGGAGGGAAAGGAAGTCACGACCTTTGAGGTGGTAGATTCTCGCGTCGGGATTTCCGGCCCCGCAGAGGGTTATGTAGGTACGCAAGTGAGATTCGTCGCTCGTGAGGGGCCGTCCCCTGCGAACCTCCAATGGTTTGTCGATGGCGAAGAGCAACCCCAGGCTCGTGGCAAGGATGCCCTCGACTTTACCCCGGATGATGTTCGCGCATTCTCAATCATGTGTGTTGCAACGTCCCGGGTCGGTTCGTTTGAGTTCAGCGACAGTGCAAAGTTTGAGGCCAAGATTGCTCCCGGTGTCATCTGCCAAGATGCGAGCCAGACCATCGCTTGCCTGGAGATCGACCAACAGGCGTTCATTCCCCTGAAAGCCATCGATGTCCAGAAGATCGAGTGGAGGGTGGGTGATCGCCGACAGCCTGACAGGCCCGTGACCTTCGAACCGGGTGCAAAGCCAATCTGCGATGTCGTGCTCCCCGTCGATGTCGCTGCTTTGAAGCCAGATGTGGGAGGCATGTCTGAGCCGGCGAGGATTCCTATCACTTGGTCGGGAGTCGACAAGAAGGGGGCGCGCGTCGGCGAGGGCAGCGTGACGCTCGTCATCAACCCGGTTCGCTTTTCAATCAGCATGGTCGCGCCCGCAGCCGGGAAGGAGTTGCTGAAGGGCGAGGAGCATCAGCTGCAGGTCCGCTCGGAACTCTCGCCTATCGAGGGCCTCAATGAAACTGAACTTGCGACTCGACTTACTGGCCTCGCCGCGAAGTTGGAATTCGAGTTGCTCGATGCTTCGGGGGAGGAAATTCTGAGCTTGAAGCAGCCTCCCCAGACAATCCAGGATGGCGTGGTGTCCATTACGGTAAAGCTGCCAGACAGTCTTGCTGGTGACACCCTGTCCGTCCGGGCTCGAGTGCTCTCGGACAAGCTGATCTACCCAACCAAGTGGCAGCCCTTGGGCAATTTCCCACTCAGCTTGGGGAACTCCAATCACTCTATTGCAGAGATCGTCCCTTTCAAGGCGTACTCGCGCCTGAACATCAAGCTCGACGGTCTCAGGGCGGGTGAGAGCATTCAGTGGACGATCAGGCAAGCCGACGGGAAGGTGGTCCACCAGTGGTCGGGCGACAAGGCAACTGACGCCGTTGACGGACTGCCGAAGGGCCTGCCTCGAGGCACGTACTCCATCAACGCCTCAGTGACTCGGGCGGATGGATCTTCTCAACCGGTTCCAGCTCGGGATTTCGTAGTGGAGTCCTCCGTCACGTTTGACCTTGACCCGTGGCGCTGGGAAGACGGATCGATGATGCCGGTCTTGGAAGGCGAGCTCCGGGGTGACCCTGCCGAACTGCACGATGCTGCCGTGGAGTGGGAGAGCTGCGTCGCCGCGGGAATGCCGTCGGCCGGCAACTCGAGGTGCAGCGTCATTCGCATCGAGGGCACGCGGAGATACAGGATCAACCTGCCGCCGCAAACGGCTTGCGGATCCGTACCCACAGTGACCGTGCAGGGGACGGTGAAGTGGCCATCTGCACTGCCATTGAAGATCGAGAAGACAGCCACGCTGACGTTCAAGCCCACGACGGACTTTGCGGTTGAGCCCACGCTGATGGTGGGTGGCAAGGCGGATTCAGGGTATGGCGGTGGAGTGATCACCGCGCCGTTCCCCGGCATAAGCGGTCCCTACTGCCCTGGATCGGTCGAGATGCAGGTCACCTATGTTCCCGACCTGAGCGGAGGTTTACCTCGCACCTTCATCCAGCGGATCGACGGGGACAAGCCATCGGGATGGATCGACGGGGCATCAGGAGAACCGGTCCCGAACATTGAGTCATCGCCCTCGGACACCGGGACGTGGAGCCTCGTGACCAAGTTGCAGCGGCCTGATCAGCCCACGCCCATCCAGATTGGTCCCGCAAGGAGTTTTACGCAGACCAAGCAGCCCAACTGGCTTAAGGCCGGGCTCATCCTGGTCGCGGGGATGGCGATCGCCATGCTGACAATCAAGATCGGAAGGGGCAACAAGGCTCTCTGGATCTCCGTAAAGCCACTCATGACTCCTCAATGTCAGCACAGACTGACAGGTCGTATCAGGCCAACCATCTGGCCTTGGTCGCGCAAGCGCCCATGGTTCAATCTCTGGCACAAGAGTGCGGAATTGCCATTGGTCCGGGAGAGTGGCCGCATGGGCCTGATTCCAAAGAGTGCGATCGGCAGCTACCCCGGGCTTGGTTGGCTGATGGACAACTCCCCTGACCGACCTGGCTCGGAGGGTTGCTCAACCAAGGTGCTCTGGGACGATGGACTGCGATTGAAGGACGATCGTCGCGAACTCCAAGACGAGGAGTCCCAGAACGTCCGGTCGTTTCAACCATCGCTCTACCCCGGAAGCGATTTCGGCTCGACGGAGCTGAAGCCGCTTCGACTTTGGGTCACTCGCCCCAGTGCGGCGAGGGATCACACTGCGACGCTCGTGGCGTATAGTATCGCTCTGTTGGTGTTTGTGTATTCAGCGTTCGCCGCCGCCGATTGGCTCTGATTCCATGGCCCCTCTGGGCGGTGCTTTTTCCGAGGAACTCACGTGAACGTAACCCTCTTCGTCGGCTTCGGTGGCAGTGGTGGCAAGTGCCTGGCTCGCATGGCCCGCACGATGGCGGATGACCACGAACTGTCCGACCTTGCGAGGCGAACACACTTCTTCCTCCTCGTCGACACGGACCGGGGTGAACTCGATTCGGCAAAGTCAGACATTGAGAGGGAGTTCAGTCGCCTGAATGGCATGCGCCCTGTTGTCGAGACGATTGACCTCGCAGCCAACGTTGACATGGCCTTCAGGTTGGTTGAGGGGACCATCGGGAACCATGTTGCGCAGTCGAAGGAGGCCGGGGCCGATACGCAAGGCCTTCGATCGCTCCTTGACCACTGGCATTTCAAGAAGATTGACTCAGGCTACGAGGCGTTCGATGCGCGGAGGATGCCAAGGCCTCTGCATGATGGCGCAGGTCAGATTCCAGCCGTGGGCCACTTGGCCATGTGGCACAAGCTGCCCGAACTCGAGCGAAAACTGCAGTCGTTGTCTGAGGCCATGAGGAACCGTGGCAACGAGGGGCCATCCGTCGACATGATGATGGTTGGCAGCCTGGCTGGCGGCACTGGCAGAGGATGCTGGCAACTCCTCGCGCTGCGTTCAAAGGAGTTTTTCGAGGCACAGGGCATGTCCATGCAGCCAGTTGCCTTCTTTCTTGATTCCAGTTGCTTTTTGACCAGAGTAGACCCCCGGATGCACTGGCGTCTGCATGTCAACACGCTGACTGGGGTGTCCGAGATCGTTGCACACCTCCGCAACCTCAAGACGGACACCATGGTCGTCAAGGTGCCTCATCTTCACGATCCGACGTCGACGCAGCCTGTCGTCGATACGAGCCGTTGGCCCGAAGCACTGAGGGCACCCATCAACACGGCCTTCCTGTTCTCAGCGAACTCCGATGCCGCAGCACTCTCGAAGGAAGACATCGAAGGTCAGGTTGGACGAGCCATCTACGCATGTTCAGGGATTCCCTCGCTCGTGAGTTCTCTCTCGCAAGAACTTCCCGCCGGAGACTTCGGGGCGATGGGGGTCGGATCGGCGAGCGTTCCCATCAGCGACATCTATGAGTTCCTGAAGTTGCACGCCAGGAGCGCAGCCATCGATCAGCTGCTCGCCATTGATCCGGTCAAGTGCGCTGAGGCCAAGAGCAGGGTTGACTCCTTGCTCCGAGGCGTTGCTTTCAAATGCCATCCGGACCCCACATCAGTTGGATGGGAAGATGACGCAGACGGCCTCATTGCCCGCTGCAAGAATCAATATCTGGACCAGCTGGACCTGCAGCCCGTTCGAGAAGCCCTTGAGGAGAATCAAGGCGTTGAGGCGGTCTTCGATGCAGCCCGCATCATTCTGAGGGGGGACGTGGCGCTGGCGTCGCGAGTGGCCGATGAACTGCTTGAACTGAATGAAGCCCGAGAAGTGGTGTTCGTCTCCGCTCTGGAGCGACTCATTCATGAGTGCCTCCGCTCAGGAGATTCCCCGTTGTCGCAGGCTGAAGCGTTCGCCGCAGAATGCAAGGCTCGAGTCGATGCGCTGTGTGACGCAGCGGTCCAGGCACGTGATCACAGGGTTACCTTGCGGGAGGATGAGTTCCGCGAGTTTCTCAAGGAACGTGCCGGTCGAAGCGTTCCGGTGTTCGGCAAGCGCTGGTCAGAGAGCGAGATCAACGAGATTGAGGCGCGGTTGCGATCCATGTCATGGAAGGCAGCGCTTAGGTCGGTGTTCCGAAAGGTTGGAGAGCGACTCGATCGCCTCGACCGTCGGGTCGAGCAATCCGTGGCGGCGATCGCCGCGGCCAAGAGTGCACTGGCCGCGTCCCGCGATCGTTTGAGCGAAGACGCACAGGACAAGCGGCGCCAGTGCTTCCTGCCTGACGACAACACGGGAAACCATGGCCTGGCGGCTCTGATCGTCGATTGGGACAGGTCTGCACACAAGCTCGATCGCACGCTTCGCCCGTGGATGGGGCGTTCAAAGGCCTCCGCGCTGGCGGCATCGGCGTGCAGGAACAGCAGTTTCACGACGGCAGCCAGCGTGCTTCGAGAGAAGATCTTCGAACTCGTGCAGGGCTTCCTCGCAGAAAAGGTCTCTTTGCCGAACGCGAAGCGGCAACTCGACAAGCCCATCCAAGAGATGGTGGACCGAGTCGATGTTGCGGCCGAGGACTTGAAGCGCGAGTTCAAGATCCTCCCGGTCCTGGAGTCCATGGAATGCCGTTACCGTCGGTACCTGAATGAGATTCGAGGTGACCACCCGGCCACCGAGCGAGCTCAGGCTTACTTGGAGAGTTTCTTCGGGCGTCGGTTTGTGAAAGACGAAGACAGCGGCGAGTACAAGGAGATCGAGGCAATCGAACTCTTCCACTCACTCTGCTACAGCCTCGCGCAGGTCACGGACCCGATGCTGCATGTACCAGCTGAGGCCAATGCAGGGGGCCTCATTCCGGATCGGGTCAAGGTGCTCGTTCCACAGCAGTTGGGTGGCTCCGCGGATGAGGCGACAGTGCAGGGAGCCTTGGACTTTGCGGGCGAAGGTGGCCGCAAGGAGATGGAAGACGGACAGCGGATCCGCCGACGGCTCAAGGAGGTACCTGAGTACTCCATGAAGGCGGAGGCAGCACTCCACTTTGCAATCTTCACCTTCACGCAGCGCGCCATCCCTGTGGGCGATGCCCAGCTGCGAGATCCCTTCAGGGGCTTCGCAAGCCTGAGCGAGTGGTCCACTAATCCGAGGGTTCGGACGTGGTTGCGCCGTTGCGAGGGGGATCGCTTTGCCGCCGACGGTTCGTATTGGGTCTCTGAAGACAGCAACTTCGGGATCGGGTACGTCATGCCGTGGATGATGTCCCCACAGTGGTCGAGATTGCGGTGGACTCCTTGGATCGAGGGCGACGAAGTCGGCCAGCACCGCCGCCGGATCCTCGATGCAGTGCTCTACGCGATGACCGGCAATATGGATGGTTTGATGCTCGCCAGCGCTGAGGATTACCTGGTCGACGCACGAAAGGTCCTCGCCATGTGCGCTGCGGTCAAGCCAGGCGACGGGCGTGACGATGCGTGGACCATGCCGCTGCTCCGTCGGCAAGACGATGGTTCCTGGCGATTCACGAGGCGTTCTTTTGTTCGTGAGCGCGGCCTAGTTGTTGCCGGAGGAACTGCGTGGCAGGAAGGGCGGAGCTTCAGCACGATTCGCGACATGATCCGTCAGTTGGGGTTGCGACCCAATGAGCTCACGGAGGACGGACAGAAGTTCTTGCTTGCGATCGAGGCCGAGCGGCACCTGCTGCAGAGCGAGCTCCTTCCAAAGTTGGAGGATGCCGGCGAGCGGCGCCGGGAGAAGCTCAACCAAGCACTGGGCACGTTCCTCGAGAACTACGAATCGAACTACCTCAGCAAGCGCCACGAGGAACAGCGAGGCGTCGAGGCCCCGATTCTCGAGGAGTTGCGCGCCCTGATCACGCAGGGGGCGCGTGCATTCCGATGGGATGCCCCAGTAAACCCGAGCTGAGGCGTGTCGCGTGCGCCTGAGGATCATCGGCAGCGACCGAACGCTCAAGACTCTGCGCGAGGGTCGTGAGTTCGGTCCATTGTTCACCGGCGCCGATGGATCGGGCGAAGCGTCGACCCCGCTCATGCTTCGTGCGGCGCTCGATCACGATGAGGGCACTCCAGACGATCTGGTTCCAGGTCTTGAAGCCGGTGACTTGGGACGTTGGCGCACGAATCTCGCCATGGGTATCGCGTGCGGCGTCGTGGTGCATCACATCGACGACGATCAGGATGTGGATCGGCTGGTGAAGTGGGCGCGCCGTGTCCGTGATTTCGGTCGGGAAGAACTTCAGCAGGATCAGCGCCCTAAAGCGTGCTGGGACGTCATCGTCTGCATGACGACGGAACTTCCGGGATCCCGTGTCCATCGAGCCTTTCAGGAGTTGCAGGAGCTCTCGCTGCTCGACGGGAGCGAGGCGTATTCGGGCAGGATGTTCCGCCGATTCTTCCTGATGACCCCAAGGCTACGCGACGCAAGCGACGGAACACCGCTTGAGGCAAAGATCCTTTGGTCCCGCCAGGTCGCTCGGCTTTTGGCCCATCTTCATCTTGAAGCTGCTTCCGGCAAGTGGAAGCAGGATCGACGCCAAGAACTTGCGATCCATGCGTGGTCCGCAAGCGTGTTGGAGCTGAGGGTTCACTCCGACAGTGAACTGCGAAGTGCAATGGTGGAGGCCCTCAAGCCATTTGATGGTCGGTCCAGGGATCCCGACTCTGAGTATCCCGCCCCCATTCCCCCCCGACGGGAAAACACGGGAGGGGGGACCAACGTCCCGCTGCAGCAGGTTGAGCACGAGCCCCTCACTGCCTTCGCGGAAGCTCCGGGGGGATACTTCAGCAGGCAGGTCGAGAAACGCCTCGGCTCGATCGATCCCACGACAGGGGTGATCGACTGGCGAGGAAAGAATCGCGAGCGCGCCTGGAAGTTTGGCGAGGACGTCGCTGACGCCAATGCCGATGGCGACGACGGTTCGAAGCTTCACGACAGTTCAGTCTGGCAGGCGGTCAGGGATGATCCCTCGAGCCTTTGGGAACACGCCCACACGGCCGATCTTGACGAACTCAAGAAGGACATGGAACGAGCAAACAGCGCGATCGACACAATGCTGCGCGAGGACCGGAGGTTTGACGAGCAGTGGCTTGGGCTTGCCCCCAAGGTGGTTGAGCTGGATCGAGCGAGGAAGAACTTCGTTGACCTCCGCTGGCGTTTGGTTGCCGGGCTCGTCGTGGGATCCCTGCTGGGAACGGTCACCACGATGGTCCTCAGCAACGTTGGTTTCGGTCCCTTGCCGTCCATGCTCGGCGGCTCAGGTGCCGGCGTGGTCGCCATCGCGACGGCACTTGCGTCGTACTTCCTGGAACGACGCGCCGGTGATCATGGCGTCTCGGAGATTCAAGCTCGGTTCAACACGTTCTCCAAGGGCGCCGACGAACGGATCAAAGCTCGTCGGGACCTGACCAGCGATGGCCGCAAGATCGTCGGCAAGATGCGACATGAGTCCGCATGGCATTCCACCATGCTCCTGAAGCATCGTTTGATGGCCATGATCAACTTCGCGTATGCAGGCTGCATGGATCGATTGGCGGACGCCCCTCCCGATGCCGGCATCAATCCCACGCTTGCAAATGAGGCCATCGAAATCGGGACCATCACCATTACCAAAGAGAAACAGAAGGAGTTGGAGGAGCGGACCCGTAAGAACTGGATAATATTTTCCACCGAGGAAGATGACACGCTGAGCGGCCGATACAGGGTGTCAGAGGTCGTGCATCATGTCCAGCGTCATTTCAGTGATGTGCTCAAGACATTCCTCGGTCATAGCGGTGATACCGATGTCCAACCGAAGCTGGAGTCGTGGGCCGAGAATCGAGGCAAAGATCGCGGGAATGGCGAGTTCCCAGCCCTCAGCGTTCAGACCGGTCTGTATCAGGGCGGCGAGCACAAAAGACCGTTGACGAAGGTCTGGGTGTCCGAACTTCTACTGGTGGGGCGACCTCCGAACAGCGAGCATTGTGAAGAGCACCCACTGAGCGCGTTGGCAACTGGAGTGGCAGCTTTGCACGTCGACTGGATCTCCGTGAAGTGGGACGATGACCGACGCCAATGGATGGAACTGGAGGGGACAGCGTGACCGGCCAGCAACCCCATGCAGCCGGAACGGAACCACCGAAGCCCGTCGACAGTCCCACTCGCCGACCGCCCGAGGTACAGAGGTTCATCTCCCGCACGCTTGGTCCGTTCAGCAGCCATCCCGAGCAGATCCGTCGACGGTGGCAGCTGATCCAACGTCTGTGGTGGTCAGTGCTGGGCGGTTCGGTTGCACTGGTTGCGCTTGCGATGTGGAACTCGCTCAGCCTGCGCCTGCTCTTCAGTCTGCTGCTGGAGCTTGAACGGTTGGGGAATCGGATCGCCTGGGTGTTCACGGGAGTGACGCTCTTCATGGCGTTTTCGTACACCGTTGCACTGATGAATCGCATGGCACGGATCTCGTCGTTCTCTGGAAGGGACGATGCGGGCGAGCGATCCACCCTGAAGCTGTATGGAATCTGTCTCGGTGCCATGATCGTGTGGCTTGCAGGGCTCTACTTCGGTGCTCGCTTCTCGGATGGCTCCTCTAGGCTGCTGATCTGTCTACTGGCCGTGCTACCGTTGCCTCTGGTACTGGTCTGGATGGAGTGGGCCGCCGACGAGGACGAGGGACACGCCCCGCGTTTCGGAAGGCTCTTGGTCGTCCTGGCAGGCGGCTTGAGTGTCGCATCGCTCCTCGTCCTGAACCACTGGCTTGCAGACTTCATGTCGTCCCGGGCTGTCACCACGATTTCTCGATGGATGGCAACCTTGGACTGGTCCAAGTGGGTCGCCCCCGATGGATCAGCAACCAACGAGGCGCCATCTCTCCTTCAACTGATCCTCGCGCAGTCGACTCCCAAGTCCATACGCGAGCCGATGCAGCAGGTGCTTGCCCAGGTGGGATCCTCTGGCCTGGGCACCATCACGGAAAGTGCCGCCAAGTCCGCTGTCAATGGATTCGAGTCGGTGCTCAAGGGGCTCTGGCGGCTCGTGATGCTTGCCGCCACGATTCCGCTGTTCCTCGCGACCTTCTGGCTTCTGCACACCGCGACACCGGACAGCGATGGCATATTGAAGATCCCTGCCGGCAGATCGTGGGGTTGTCTCGCAGCGCCCTTGAAGCTCCTCGGTTGGCCCTTGCGGCTGCTGTGGCGGCCTGCAGGTTGGCTCATGAAGCAACTGAAGCGGCTGTTCCCGGTGCATACGAAGACGGAGCAAACGGACGCAGCCGCGTCTTCCGTGCAGGTGTCCGTGGATGCAGTCCTCACGCGACTGATCGATCTGCTGGCTCTCCGGAGAGACGTCATTGCCAAGGCCGAGCTCTCAGCACAACCGAGAGATTACGAGCGTGCGCCCCTCGCAACGAGGAAGGAAGATGAGCATTTCAGGCACCTGTTCGATGGGCGGGTGCCGTCCATCGACCAAGTCCACGCCTTGAGGACGTTTGGTCAATCGTGGATCGGTGACGACCAGCAATGGCGGGGTGCTGACTGCAGCCCGAATGCCAGGAGCGTCGACCTGCTGCTGAACTCCAGCAGCGGCCGAGGTACGACGTCGACCCTTGTCGCCATGGCCGTGTGTGCCTGTGTGGCACGAGGGCAGCGTGTGCTCTTGGTGGTTGATGATGCTGAAGCGCGGCAAGTCATTCGCAAGGACATCGAGCGCCTGCTTGACTCGCTTCTGCTCAGGGGCTTCGCCGACGTCACGGATCTTTCGGACCATGCCGATCGCTTGCGCACGCGACGCATCCTTGTGGGGACGATTGTCGACCTCAACAGGCTCGACGTCATGGCAGCCAAGGACGATGCAGTGGCGACCGTCGTGAAGGACCTTGAGGTCATGCTGGTCGATGACTTCGGTCGCCCGCAATCAAGCGCGATCCTCGGTCGCCATGTCCCGTTCATTCTCACTGCGCATCGAGCGCTGACCCATGCATGGCATCGACCGTTCCAGATCGTTCTCGCCACGCCGGATCTGGCTGAGCGTGCTCGACGTCGCATCATGAGTCGGCTCATGACTGGCCGCCAGGATCCCCGCGTCTGCAAACTTCGGCCGTTTCGGCCTTGGCCGAAGGTACTGGAGGTCACCGCTGCCAAGGGCAGGTTCGAGGACAGCCTGATCGCGGCCGTGAGCGCGGTGGATGCCGCGATGGAAGAACTCTCCAGCGATGCTTCAACACAGGATGCGGCACGCTGCCTGATCTACCTGCCCGGAGTGGACCGGGAAGTCTTGGACAGCATCAAGGCAAAGCTGCCCTCGGCGGGCTGGCGTGTCATTCGTGACATGCGGGAACTCGTCCCAGTTGATGTCGACGAATCGTTGTCGATTGCCGTGCATCGACATTCGAATGACGAACGCCGGCCCTTAATGGTCGCCGCGCGCATTGGTGGTGAAGTCCTCTGCATTTCCATCGAAGAGGCTGGGCTGAGGCGCAGCTATGCCCCCAGCGAGTTGTTTCCGGTCATTGCCTCAAGGCATTCTCGGGACCTGGCGGTCTACCACCTTCGCTGGCTCGCACGGATGATGCCAACGCATCGACTCATCCGGCGCGACATGCTCGGTGTCGTTGGGCTTCCTCGGCACGACGACGAGGATGTCCTAGCTCCAAGGCGGGGGCAACAGTTCGATGCACTCCGCTCCGAGCCGACGCTAGAACTTGATCCTCCTGATGGATTTGGCAGCGATCCTGCTCAAGCACGATCACTCGTGTGGCCGGCGCTTTGGGTCTCGAAGGCTTCCGAGGCTGCGGCGCAGATTGATGACGTTCGCGCAGGGCTCAAGGCCGATCTTCGTATCCGACGGTGGGAGGATGGCGCGAACTTCAGATTGGTGGCATGCCATGCGTCTGATGCTGACGGGCATGCCCGCTGGAATGATCCGTTGCTCCGGTGGATCGATGCTCAGGGACAAGATCTGAGCCCGCTTGACCTGTCCTATGCCGATCGGTGGCTGATCAGCCGAGGAGGCGACGAGTCATCGTCTCGGTTGATGTACAACCGCCTGGAGACGGATTCGAAAGGCAAGCGGGTTGAAGCCGAGCCTTGGCACAATGAGCCGGGAGACCAGATCTTTCCGGTCCTTGAGTTGCAGGTCAACGTCGAACCCCATGCCATCCACCAGGGGCCGACCGGTGGTCTACCAAATGGCGTCGAGAGCTACCAACTCGCTGCCGCATCAGATCCGCTCACCGCAGACACAGCCGTGCTCGGGTTGCTGAATGCGCACGGCGAAGGTAGCACGTTCAGCACGCCCTACGAGTTCCGATTCGATGCCGGAGTCTCGGTCGTTCTGATCGGGTCACGATTGCCGACGGAGGGTCGTCGGGAACACCTGATGAGACTGGTCGGTGGAGTCTGGAAGACCAAGGAGCACACCCAGTCCGGCACCATTCGTCGGGAGGCGTGGCCAAGACTGACGAGTGTGCTCGATTCGGCGCTGCGGGAGATCTGCCCCGAGTTGCCGTCCTATGCCCGCGTCGTCGCCTTCCGGCCCAATCCCGGCGGCATGCCAGCGATGCTGTTGGTGGTTGAGCCCATCGCGACGCAGCGGACTGCCATCGAGACGCTTGAGGAGATCCTGAAGGATCCTTCCACGCGCAAGGCCCTCAGTGATGCCGCGCTTCGCCATCTGGACGGCGACGAGCGGTGGTTGAGGGGCAGCGTGATGGCGTGCGGCCGGGATGTCTTCGATCCGGATGCCGGTCTCGGCTGGAATCAGGACGATGTTGCAGAAGTTCGGAAAGTGATTGCGACGCTTTGCGGCGAGAGATCCGCCGATGGGTCGGCCCTGTTCACCTCGCTTGACAACAGGGTGGGCATGATCTGCAGCCCAGCGCCAAAGGACCCCACCCGCCGTTGGGTCGTGGAGCCGCGCGCGCTCCAGTCCACGCCCAGCTCGATGTCCCTGACCGATCCCACGCTGCCGGGCCATGCATGGGAGGACCACTCAAACGTGCCGGTGATCGCATGGACAGGCGATGCGCCGGAGACTGACCCCTCAGTTCCACCAATCCGGAACCGATGTCGCCCACTCGAATGCTTCGCAGAGCCCGCCAAGGCGCTTCGAAGTCGATTTGGCTACGTCGACGCCGAGCTGATGGCAGCCGCAGATCGGAACAAGTATCTCGCCTCGGTAGGCATGCGAAGCAATCGAAGTGCGGACTATGACTGGCTTGTCAAGCAGTCGATGGATGCACTGCGAGACCTCTCGCGCGAGATCCTTGACCAAGCCAAGCACCTGCGTGGCCGGACAGGGTTGACTGTGCGCGATGAGGTCTGCGCGCTCTACGCCTTCGTCATCTCGCTGCAGTACGAGCGCATCAACCCCGGGATTCGAGAGTGCTGGGGTGTTCGTGATCCGTTGTCGATGGTGGCGATGGGGGCGGGGGACTGCGACTCGGCAGCCCTGCTGCTGATGACGCTGATCCGCGCAGCAGGCATCTACGTTCGGACCGGCATGGTCTTGACCAATGAGCACGCCATCCTTGGGGTCGAGTTCAAGGGTCCCGATCGACTACCATCAGACGATTGGGCACGATTCGAACTCGGGCAGGGGAAAGAAGTCGTGGACTTGGTGCTGATGGAGTGCACCGAGGGAAACGCTGCGCATCGTCGAGTCGGCCGCGTCATGCGCAAAGAAATCGGCCTTCCAGTCACGGTCGTTGACCTTGACGACCGCGCGGGTTGAGACTGCATTCGTTAATCCTGCGGGGCGTATAGGTGCATCGGTGTGTTCACAAAGATCAATGAGATGTCTGGAACACCTCCGGTTCGCGCTATGCTTTCCTGATGATCCTGCCGCGTGTCTTGGTCACCAACGATGATGGCGCTGCCGCCGAAGGGATTCAACGGCTCGCAGAGTGCCTCTGTGATGTGGCCGAACCCTGGGTCATCGCGCCGGACGCAGATCGGAGCGGATCGTCCCATGCGTTGACCATGTCAACGCCACTGAGATGGCGCGCCTGGGAAAGCGGGCCTGAGGGGAGGTCTTACGCAGTCAGCGGCACGCCCGGCGACTGCGTCTATTTCGGATTGAGCCACCTGCTCAACGATCGCCCACCAGCCCTGATCG
>SXGQ01473444.1_pt1 | contig 15682 bp, 14 predicted proteins | sample 3178371 | NCBI WGS metagenome assembly SXGQ01 (sample SAMN11356859, study PRJNA531348) | freshwater metagenome | isolation source: freshwater sample F1-20 | place: China: Fuxian Lake, Yuxi | collected 2017-12-25
ATCCAAAAAACCGCTGAAGCAAAATGAGTCTCTGAAGGAACGAGTTAAATCCGATTTAGCGGCAATCAAATCAAACCCTAAACTCGTGAGGTCCTTCTTCCATGCTCCAAGTGTAGCCTATGCTAAGGACTAGTCAGTAATGTGTATTTTCATATGCCGGATTTTGCGAATCGGTTAGCCAAGGCGGCTCGGTATCTCCGCCAACGGAATGGCGAGTTTCTCAATTCCCTGTTCGGTTCCCCAGATGCGATCCATTTCAGAATGTGGGTAGGCAGTCCGGGTGGCTCCGAAGCGGTTGAGGAGTTCGACAAAGGCGGCGCGGTCGCGACGCATCAGGTTGAGGGTGATTTCCCGGATGGTATCGGGGTTGGGAGGTGATTGGCAATACCGGTCAACCGTCGTGCGGATCGCGTGGGGCTCCGGGGCGACGGTTGTGGACGTTTCCGGGGTGAGGTAACGGTTGCGCCCGCCGCGGTTGGGAGTGGTCACGACGGGGAGTCCGCAGAGCAGGTATTCGGTGCAGGAGAACATGGCGCCTTCGGCGGCGGAGAGGGCGAGACCGACGTGGGAGGAGCGGTAACACTCGCGGACTTCCTCGCGGGAGATGAAGCGGCGGTTGAAATCGGCGTGGCGGAGGCGCGGTTCGTAGGCGTGGAGATCCCATTCCTCCTGATGAGTGACATAGGTTACGAAAGTGAGGCGCTGGATTTCGCGAGCGAGTTCGATGCGTTTGTAAGGAGCCATGGTGGCTGCGTAGACGGCGTCGTAACGTTTGGTGATCGAAATGTCTGGCGTGAAGAACTGGTCGCGGACGTGGAGGTTGTGGCCGAGGCAGGTGGCTTTTTGGCCGAGCATGCGGAGCCAGCGGGCTTCGGATTCTTCATTGGTGATGAAGTGAAGTTTGGCATTTTTGCCGAAGTGGCGGAGGAGTTTGAGGTATCTGGGGATGCTGCGTGCGCGAATCCAGCCGGGATTGTGATAGATGAAGGTGAACGGGCGCTTCAACCGGCCCATGGCGACGTAGGTGGCGAAAGAGCCGGTGACGACGAGCGGGTCTTCTGAAAGGAGGTAGATGGCCTGGGCTCTCATCGTGCGCAGATTTCCTGATAGATGGAGGAGAATTTGGAAGCGGAAAGAGTGGGAGCGAAGGCGTCGCGATCTTCCGAGTGATGTTGGTTTCCGAGTTTGATGCAGTTTTCGCGGGACTGCATGAGTTCCGAGAGGGCTGAGGCGAGCCCGGCAGGTTCCAAGGGATCGACGATGTAGCCGTTTTCCCTGTTTCGGATGTAGTCGCGGAGGCCGCCATTCCGGGTGCCGATGACGGGAAGGCCGATGACACGGGCTTCCTTGACGACGGTGGGGCCGGTATCGGCGCGGGTGGGGATGACCAGTGCCCAGGCTTTGGACAGGTGCTGCTGCATTTCCTGCCAGCGGAGGGTTCCCATCCATTCCACCTGGGGCAAGTTTCGGGCACGGAGTTCCGGTTCCATGGGGCCGTGACCGAAAATCTTCAGAGTCCAGGGGCGGTTCGGGAGGAGTTCGAGGGCATCGAAAAGTATGTCCATGCCTTTGCGGCGGTCGATGGATCCAGAGTAGGCGACGACAGGATGATCGGCATCCGGGTTCCATGAGATTTGATAGAACGAGGGGTGGACGCCATAGTCGACAACGCGGACATCGAGGTTTGGGACGATGCCGTTGACCTGCTCGGCGCTCCAGGCGGATTCGCAGGTGATCACGTCCGCCTCGCGGAAGCGGCGGGGCTCCTCGCGCTCGAGGCGGCGGTGAACCCAAGAGGTTTCCCAGACCTTGTTGAATGTGGTGAGGCAGCCCTGGACGGAGAGGATTTTGGGAATACGGAGATCCTGGAGGACGGAGGCATACATCCACTCGGTGCCCCAGGCGTGGACGACATCCGGCTGGAGATCGCGGAGGACGCGGCGGAGGATGCGGCGGGTGAGGTGCTGGTTGAGGAGGAGGTTGAGCTTGTCGTGGGGCTTGGGGAGGCGGACGAAGGATTGGTTTCCGTCGTGGTCGGTTTCCGGCTGTTTGACGAGGTGATCGAAGGTGACCCAGGTGATTTTGAGTTCCGGGTGGTCGAGAAAGGCATCGGCGAGCGGCGGGAGCCAGGTGGCACCGTGGCCACCGCCGCGGCCCTGGGAATTGCCGCGGGTGGAGTTGCGCGGGATGTTGGCGAGAATCGCCACGGGAAGGGGGCGATTCATGGGTGTGATGGTGATGCGAGGGCGTTTTGGAGGTACTCGCGGGATTCCCGGATCCAATTGAGGTCCGGAGCGAGTGGGTTTTCCGGGTCGAGGAGTTTGAGTTTTTCGGGGCCGAAGGGTTGGTCCGGGGAGATGATTCGGTTGTGTGCGTTTAGGCGTTCGAGGACGGTTCGGGATTTATTGGCGGCGGCGGGGAGTGCTACCATCAGGAGGGGTTTGCCAGCCTTGATGGTGTAGAGCAGGCCGTGAAGGGTTGCGGTGACTACGGCTTGAGCTTTTTGGAAGAGTGCGACCCACTGGAAGGGATCGAAGCCGTTGAGGGTGATGTCGCAGTATTTCCAAGCGCTGGCAGCTCCGACGAGAAGGAGGCCGCGGCTGCGAGCGTATGCGCGCAGTTCGGCTGCTCGGGTTGCGTTGAGTGCGTTGCCGTAGACGAGAATGTAGGGTTTGGTCGGTGCGATTGAACGCTTTGGGGCGGGGTCATCGTTGAGCCAGGTTGGATCGACGACGAGTGTTGGTTCCATGTTGCAGGTCTGATGGACGAGGTTGCGGGTGGTTTGATCGCGGACGGCGATGGAATCGAAGCGTTGGAGTCCGCGCGTGACCCAATCTGGGATTCCGGATTCGGGGCGTGCGGGTCCGCAACTGGCGGCGTAGCTGATGAAGCGGGTTTTTTGTTGGGATGGGTGTGCGGCGAAGTAACAGGGATCGTGGCCGAAGTGCGGGGTTTGGTAGTCCCAAACGACATCGGAGCCGACGATCACGGTATCGAATCGGTTCCAGTGGACTTGTTCTGGGTCGGAGGTGAAGGGATCCGGTGAGAAGGAGTTGACCAGCGTGTGGAAGGGTTTGGATTTCCGCCAGACGCGGAAGGCGTGGCGGAGGGTGGCGGGATGGAAATTGTGGAGAATGGGTTTTTCCGAGCGGCGGAGGGTTTCGTTCTGGTAGTTGATGATTTCCGCCTGATGGCCGAGGCTGCGGACGGCTTGGCGGAGGTGCCATGCCTGAAGATAGCCGCCGTAGTTCGGGCCGCGATGGAAGGTGAGGATGCCGACAGTCATGAAGTGTGAGAATCAGTGGAGGGCACCCGGGAAATCGGCGAGGCGTTGGTCCAGCCAGCGGTAAGCTTTGCGAAGGATTTTTCCGGCGAGTGGCGAAGGTGCGTGGAGTTGGATTTCGTTTGGGCAGGAGGTTGGGAGTGTTAGGCCGAGGGTTTCCGAGATGCGGGAGGCGAGGAGTTGCTGTGCTCCGGCACCGGGGTATTCGCCACGGACCATTCCGTGCATGGTTGGGGTGAGCCAGCCATGGAAGTCGAGGATGCCGAGCTGGTTCTTTGAGGCGAAATCGATCATGCGGGCACTCCACTCGCGGGTCGCTTCCCGGGCGCTGGCGCGCGGTGGCAGAGTGGCGAGGTGGATCGAGTGAAGGCGGGAAGATCGGAGGCGTTGGATGATGGCGGAGAGCCGCTTTTCGAAATCCTGATAGGATTCGCCTTCGATTTGATCGTCAGATCCGACGGCGAGGAGGACGGATGATGCATGGCAGAGCGGAGCAAGATCCCACGCCAGTTGGAGGACGCGCCGCGAATTTCCTGCTGCGACGCAGCCGTTGAACCAATCATCGCGGTGGCCGAAGAGACGCTCGGGCCAACTGAGGAAACTGCGGTTCCGCCAGCGTGCGTTGCTGAATCCATCGCCTAGGCAGAGCCAGGCGAGGGTGGGGAGGAAAAGTGGAGTTGCGGTGTGGCGCGGGATAACGAATCCGGTGGGGTTGAGAGGTGAGAAGCCGATGCGTGGATCGAAGTGTGGATCGCCGATGGCGTGCATGACTTGGAAGCCATTGACGCCGACACGGATTTGCGAATGGAAGAGATCGACGGTTATGGTGGCGTCCGGGGCGATGGGCGTGGCGAAGTGATGGAGGAAGAGGGGTATGCCATCGCGGATTTGATAGAGCGCGAGGATCGAGTCGTGTGGTCTGACATCGAGTCGGAAGTGGTATCCGAGGCCTGAGAGTCCGAATAGAAAGGCGAACGGTTCGGAACCGGCGAGATCGAGGCGGTGTCGACGTGGTGAATGAGCATCATCCTGACTCTGTTGGATGAGGAATCCGCCGCCGATGGCGCGATCTTCCTGGATCTGTGCGCCCTTGATGGGGCGCAGTGTGGGGATGAGAGGGTTCATGGTCTCATTTGAGGTGGAAGATTTCACGAATTTTCGCGGCGGCTGTTGCGGCATCGAGGTGGGTTCCGTAGCCGTCGGCGATCATTTGATCGACGGAGTAGAGTGGGCGAATTTCCGCGAGGATCCAAAAAATGGGCCTTCCGGTGGGTTCGATATCCATGGCGACGGAGGAGAAGGTCGAGCCGACGGCATGGGACCATTGGAGGTCTTCCGCGAGGGTGCGGGTGGAGAAGTCGATGTCGTGAAGTCCGACTTTGGAGAGGTCATCGCGGAAGCGCTGGATGTTTCCCGGGTGGGGTCGGAATCGCCATTGGACACGTGGTCCGAGGGCATCGCGGGCGGTGGCGATGACGCGGAGGTCGGCGAGGGACATTTCAAGGGTGTATCCGGGGTCGAAGCCGGAGCCGAGGACGAGGAAGTGGACTGAAGGCGGGTTTTGGAGGATTTCCGGAGGGAGTGGGCCAAGATTTTTGAGCCAATGGATGGATTCCGGGCTGGGGCGGTGGATTGCTGTGCTGCCTGGTGGCAGTTTGGGTTGGAAGTAGCGTGCGTCTGTGGAGGTGAGGCACCAGAGCTGGTTGGCGAGGGTTACGCGTTGGGAGGAGTGGCGGAGTCCGTGGGTCCAGTGGATGCGTTCCGAGACACCGGTTTCTGCAGCGGCGGTGAGCATGGCCTTGGAGAGGGGGTCTTTTTCGTAGGTAGTGAGTACGGACTTGGGGATGGCGCTGAGGTTTTCGCGCCAGAAGGGGAGAGCGGCCTGATAGATGGCGAGGGAAACGGCAAGTTTTGCAGCGGCGGGGCGGCTGACCGGCGGGAGAGCGTTGAGGATGCGGGCGGATTCTGTGCGGGCGATTTCAATGCAGGTGGGGTCCAAAAACGGTGCCCAAGGATGATCGATGCCGCGGATGGTTGCGGTTGTTGTGCCTTGGAGGGCTTGGGCGGCTTTCGGGTTGGTTACCCAAATGGTGCATGATCCGTTGGATGAGCGGGTGGCAGCCTCCGGGACGATACGCTGGATGTGGTTGCTGCGGGCGGACAGGCAGAGGAAGTGGTGATCGGAAGGGGGTGCGGGTGAGGGGATTTTGGTGAAGCGTTTTGCGAGATGATAAGAATAGAGCCATGGGATCCAGCCTTCAGGGATGGCGAAAATGGCGTTGCGGCTGCGGCGGATTCGTTGCCAAGTTGGGGGATCATGATACAGGGCGCTGAAAGCCATGTCGCGGAGTTGCCAGCCGAGGGAGGATTCGTCGAGGGCCGAGCGACGAAGCAATTCCTCGAAGGCCTCGAAGCTTTCGTTGGAGAAATCAGTGGGTCGCAGGTCAGGCATGGGACGGTGCATTAGGTAGCTTTGAGGTCTTTCGCGGCTTTCCAGCCGATCCATGAAGCCAGGGCGATGAGAGTGGCGACGGCAGCCGCAGTGGTCGGATCCGGGATGGCGAGTTGGCGGTTGAGGACGTTCCAGTGGGTTGGGGAAGAGTCAGATTGCGAGGCGAGCCAGCCGACGGAGATGAAGAGCGCTCCTGTCATGAGGGCCATGCGTGCGACGCGGGCTGAGAGTTCGCCTGGTTGATAGCCGCAGCGGAGGGCACCGCGGAAATAGCCGTAAGTGGCGTAGATGAGGGGAAGGAGGGCGAATACGGCGGCGACGCCGCTGATGCCGAATCCTCGGTAGGCGAGCCATGCGCCGACGACTCCGGTGGCGAGTTTGGTGAGGGCGACGAGAGAGGATTTGCCCATGCTGCCGGAGAATTGGACGAGGGATTCGAAAAGACCTGAGAGAGGGGTGACGAGAATGCCAAGGGCCATCCACGCGGTGGTCATGCCGCCTGCGTAGAAATCGGCACCGGCGAGCAATTCGACGATGGTGCGGTTGAAGAGCAGTACGGCGGATGCGGCTGCGAGGCCGATGGCGAGCATGAGCCGGCCGACGATGTCATGTTTTTGGCGGAACGCCTCTTTTTTGCCATCCACGTGGAGGCGAAGCATCTGGGGGTAGAAGGCGTGGTAGGTGCGGCGGACCAATGAAGTGACGAGCATCGCTGCTTTGGCGGTGAAGGTGTAGAGCGGGACGGACGAGAGTCCCGCGAAGCGTGAGAGGAGGAGGGTGGGGAGGCTGGTGAGGATTGCTTCGATGATGGCGAGAAAGGAAATGTTGAGGCTGAAACCGAAGAGCGACCGGAAGCGTGATTTTTCCAAGCCTTGCCGATTCCACCGTGGGACCTGCTCGCTGGTGCGGATGAGAATGAGGAAGTAGATCCAGGTGCAACCTTGGACGGCGGCCATGGAGAAGAGGTAGGATCGGATTCCCCAGCCGTTCCTGAGCAAGAGGAAGAAAACAAGCAGTTGCAGCCATGGGATGAAGCCTTGGCTGAGGGGTATCCAGTGGAAGCGTTGTTGCGCAGTGAGAAGGCCGGGCACGCCGCGAAGTGGCATGGAGAGGGCGGTGAGGAGCACGGAACCTGCGATGAGTTCCACAGCCTGTCCGCGTATGGAGCCTCCGATGTTGAAGAGGCCGAGGAACAAGGGGATGCCTGCCAAGCCGATGATGCCGAGGATGATTCCTTGGAGCATGAGAGCGGCGCGTGTGGCGGTCCACCATTTGTCGATTTCGGATTGGTCTTTCGCGGAAATGGCATCGGCCATCTTGCGTCCGGTGGCACTTCCGATACCGAGGTCCATCCACATGAGGTAGCTGAGGATGGAATTGACGACTGCCCATAGTCCGATCTGCTCCTTTCCGAGGAATGCGACCGCCACAGGTATGGACAGGAGTCCACAAGCGGCTGTTGAAACGAAGGCGAAGTAGGAAGCGGCGGCGTTGCGCGCGACACGGCTTTGCTTCAGGCGTTGGAGAGAAACCATCGCTTGGGGAGGGTGTGGGCTTGTTGTGAGAACGAAGCCCTTAGCCCTTGTGGAGAGCGGAATTGGGAATTCCAGCGGCATGTGGCCGACGGAAAGGCGGATTGCGAGAAGTGCTGGGTGCGGGGATGGGTTGGGCAATGGGTGCGAGCCCCTTGATTCGGAGGGTGTCCAGCATTTTGAGCATGCCGGCGGCTGCCAGGAATTGAGGGAATTCGGTGCGGTATGCACCGAAGACGAGGAGTGCCCAGAATGGGTAGATGACGTACGGGATGGCGATGAAAGCGACGAATCCGAAGATTGGCTGGCCGCGGTAATAGGCCAGGAGCTGCCAAGCTTTGCGCATGAAAACGAACATGGCAAAGATGGCGGCGAGTAGTCCAATGACGCCTGTGAAGCGGATGGTTTCGACGTGGAAGCCGTGGAAAGATCCGCGAAGCATGAACGCTTCGATGCGGTCGGCATCGGAGGAGCCATCGTTGAACCCCTGGGCGGCGTTGAGTTGGGCCTGCATTTCCCTGGCGCTGACCGCGAAGCCATCGCCTAGCCATTTGTTGCGAATGTAGCGGTCGGTGGTTAGGGCGATGCGCCACATTTCGAAGCGCCATTCCGAGCTGTTTTCGGCGTCGAGTTTGGCCTTTTCATCGACTTTGACGATGGGGATTTCGGAAAGAACACGCTGGGCACCGAAGGGTAGTTTTTCGGCAAGGCCGCTCATGGCGAGGATGGTGATGCCGAAGAAGGAAGCGAGCACGACTGCGGTGATGTCGATGAAGTTTCGGCGGACAAGTGCCACGACGATATAGACTACGAGGATGTAGGCGGTGATACTTCTGAAGCCTGAAAGAAGGATCATGATGACGGCGAGGGTCATCAGCAACATCCGCAATGGATAGGTGGGGAGCAGGCAGCGGATGGGTCGGCTGAAACAGAGTAAGGCAACGGCAAGAGCCTCTCCGAGGGCGCTAAAGCCAGCACCACCGCGCATTTCGCCGATGTCGACCATGACTTCACCGGCTTGTGCGACGCCGAAGTTGGTATTTGAGTAGATTGGCAGAACGAAAGCTGCGGCGGCAGGGACCCAGTCGGTGATGAGGCTGATGAAGCTATCTCCGAGGGTTGCAACGACCATGACCAAGATGGCGATGCGGAAGTTCGGGAGGTCTGTTTTGAGGCTGGAGAGGAAAAAGTAGGCGACGAATGCGACGAAGAAAGTGGCGTAGGGTTTTCCGCCTGCGAGTTCGCCGCCGAACATGAGGAGGCTTGTGGGGTTTCTGAGATATGCCTGGGCGATGGCGATGATGTTGAGGAGGATGGCGATGTCCATCAGATCCATGCGGAGGACGAAGTCGGATTTGCGGAGTGCGAAGCGCATGCCGAAAATGCCAAAGGCGACGAGTGCTCCAAGCGCCCAGGCGGGAGGGGATCCCGGGAGGGCATTGATGGTGCCCTGGAGGACAAGGCCGGCGGGAATGAGCATCCAGACCCGATATCCGATTGAGAGGATGAATACGGCTGCCAATCCTGTTGCGATCCAGCCGATGGCTTCGCGTTGGTTGGTGGCAGCGGCAAAACCCAAGTAAACCGCGGAGATCGCGGACAGAAAGATGATGAGGAAGACCTTGAGTTTGTTGGAATCCATGAAGATGGGGATAGGGGACTAGCGGAATCTCAATTGGCGAATGAGGCCATAGTCAAGAAGGGGATTATTGTCCGTGTCGACAATCTCAAAAGTGATCTGGTCAGCGGGCATAACAGGAAATTCGAATAATTGAGATTTGGTGGTTCCACTCACCTTGATTTCACCGGCGAGACGTTTGCCAGAAAGAACTCGAATGGTGTAAGCAGTTTTGGGATGGTAGCTGGCTACTTCACCTCTAATTGCCGCAACGAAATTTTCTAATTGGAATGTTATTTTACTCCCCGAAAACGTCAAAAACACGTCTTTTGATTTGCTATCGATACTGTTGGCCCAGCCAACAATTCCGGGTTCTTGAGTTCCTTTTCCGCCACCTCCTTCGACTGGGCCACAATAACCAAGTTGCCCTCCTGCCGATGTAACATTTCCACCTTCGACGGTGAACGGGAATTTGGCGAGGTTTTGCCAGGCACCGGTAGCTCCTAGTGGTTGTCCTGGTGTGGGTCCGACGAGGGCGCGGGCATCGAGGATTCTTGCATCTTCTTCGAGAGTTTTCGCCATGTGGCGTGCGACGAGGGCTTCGTCGAGTTTGCCGGCTTTGGTGAGGGTTTCCGACTCGGCATTGACGAGCTGGATCATCTTGTCGGCGAGAGGGACGAGGGCGGCAGCGTGTTTTTTGCGGGCGGCGTTGAGGGATTTCTGGTAGGTTTCCCGGAGTTGTTTGAGCTCGGTGGGGGCGGCTGCCGGAAGTTCCGGGAGTGGAGAAACGCGGTTTTGGATGGCAGTGATTTCGTCGCGGACCGGTAGGACTTTTTCGATGATACCAGAGGTTTGGATTTTTTCACGAAGGCGGTTGAGGGCTTTGAGGTAGCCGTCTGCAAGGGAGGTTTCGGCTTCGGCGAGTTGGCGATTGATTTCGTCGTATCGTTCCATGAAGTTTTCATGGAGCCGTGTGAGTTGGTTTTCGGGTTGTGCCGATGTGATTGCCGTGCCTAGGGCAAGGCTCAATGCCAAGATGTTGAACCATCGAACGAGGGGTGAGTTCATGATGGGTGCCGGGCTTGTTAGGGATCGTTAGAGGTGAGGATGGGTGAGGAAAAGCTCAGGGGTGAATGAGTGAGCGGTAGAGGTTCACCAGATTGGAAGAAGTGCGATGGATATCGAGCGCCGCGCGACAATCTGTCATTTGGCAGCGGCCCATGGCAAGGCTGGTTTCCGAGCATTGAGTGATGGTGAGAATTGCTTCGGCGAGTGAAGTTTCATCGTTTGGCGGCAGGATGAAGCCTGATTTTCCGTGTGTGACGTATTGGGTTTGTCCTCCGCAGGGGGTGGTGATGACGGGCAGGCCGATGACGCGGGCTTCCTTGACGGAGTTGGGCGAGGAATCTGCTAGAGTGGGGTGGACGAGGCACCAGGCACGGGACATCCAATCGAGGACCTGGGGGTGCGGAAGGTGGCCGAGGAATGAGATGTTTGGGCGGGAGACGGAATTTTGAAGGGGTCCGATGCCGAGAATGGCGAGATCGATGTGGGCGAGATCGTTGTGGGAGAAGGCGCGGAGGAGCGAATCGACGCCTTTGGCTGCGGAGAGGGTGCCGACGTGGAGGGCGAGGGGTTTGGGGGAGAGATTTCGGGTGATGGCGAAGGTGGCGGGGGAGACGCCGTATTCGAGGAGGTGGATCTTGGCTTGTGGGGCGAGGTGGCTGAGTTTTTCGGCGGCCCAGGGGGACTCGGTGGTGAGTTGGGTGAGTTTGCGGAGGGCGGTTGCTTCGGATTTCGCCTGGAAGCGGAGGAGCGGGTGGGGCGAGGGTGCTTTGCAGATCTCGTTCAGGATCCCTTGGATGGAGACCAGCGTGGGATTGGGGTGGTCGCTGGCTGCGAGTGCGTAGCCTTGTTCGGTGCCCCAAGCGTGGAGAACATCGGGTGCGAGGCGGGCGGCGAGGTGGGCGATCTGTTTCCGCTCCGAGCGGAAGCGGGTGAGGATCTGGAGTGAGAGGCGATTCCTTGGGAGGAGGTGGAAGGTATGTCCGAGGTGTTGGACTTCCTGCGGTTTGGAGATGCGTTTGGTGAAGGTGAGCCAGTGGAGGTCGAATTCCGGATGGTGGGTGAGGGCTTCGGCGAGTGGTGGTAGCCAGGTGGCGTGGTGGGTGGCGTGTGTGGATTCGAAGCCGGGTAGTTTTTCCACCGGAAAATCAGCGGCGAGCAGAATGCGTGGCACGGTGGCTGAGGGTCAGGTTTGGCGGTCGAGGCTGCGGAGGTGTCGGGCCGGGTTTCCGGCCGCGAGAGTGAGGGGGGGGACATCGTTGGTGACGACGGCTCCGGCTCCGATGACCGCATTTTCGCCGAGGGTGACGCCTTTGAGAATGGTGGAGTTGGCACCGATGAAGACCGAGTGTCCGATGTGGATGGGAGAGATCCGGATGGGGTTGGATGAGCCGAGCGGGACCTCGTGCATGTCGGAATCACAGATGAGGGAGCCGGCGCCGATCAGGGTGTCTTTTCCGATGGTGATGTGTTTCCAGGCAATGATCCGCGATGAGGAGATGCCGGCGTTTTCTTGGATTTCCAGGGTGGCGGAGGGGGCTGCGAAGAGGACGGTGCGGCGGCCATCGTTGTGGGGGTTGGACCATCCGGCGGCGTTGATGGTGGCATGGGGGCCGATCCGGATGGAGCCTCCCGGTTTGATGGTGATCTTTGGGAAGCCGTGGATTTTGGCGGTGGGGTGGACGTTTGCGCCGTGGAGGCGGCACCACCATTTTCCGGCGAGGCGGATGAGGACGAGCAGAATGGGTTTCATGGCTTGTGTGTCATCCGGAGTGACATGGCTTGGAGGCGGTGTCGAATTTCACGGGCGCAAACGATGAGTTTTCCAATTCCGTTGTTTTGTGATCTGAAGTGAGAGGTGGCTTGGGTAAGGGTTGGATGTTGCTCCGCTTGCTTGCGGAAGCGGTCCATGGCCCAGTCGTAGAGTTTGCGATCGTGCTGGTTGTGGCGTTCGATGGCGGCTTGGGTGCTTTTGTCCGGGATGGATGTGCGGTCGTGATACCGTCCGACTTTGCGGCGGATGTAGTAAGGAGGGGGCCAGGCGAGGCGTTCGGCAAGGAGGAGCAGGCTTTCGTCGAATCTTTCGCTGAGGATGATGCCTTCGAAGAGGGTTTCGAGGTGGTGGATGGCCTTTTGGAGGGTGGCATCGTCGACGGTATCCCGGTGGAAATCGTCCATGCCCGCCAGCATGCGGGTCATTCCATCGGACAACTCGCCTGAAAGGCCGGAGTTGACGTAGTCGGCCGGGGTCATGGAGCGGGCGATGATCGGTTGGTGAAGGTAGTGGGTGGGGTCGTTTTTCGCGTGATGGTAGTGGGAGAGGATCCGGGCGACGGGATCGCGGAGGCAGGTTAGATAGCGGATCCCGGGATTTTGTTGATGGAGGCCGACACTGAAGTGGCCCATGATGAGGGAGGGTGGGGGAGAGTTGGGGGCGGGTGTGAGCGGTTCGTTGGTTTGCTCATCGTGCCGGATGCGGATGTTTGCCGGGTGGTAGCGGTGGGCGAGGATTCTGTGGAGGGTGGTTCCGGCGGTTTTGGGAATGTGGATGAAGGCGAGAATTTTCGGGATGGGCGGGGCAATGGATTGGCGATTGTCCACGGTTTGCGGGGATGGCAGGGTTTTTGCCATGTTGAAGTTGCGAGCGATCTTGGCGGACCGGCGGTTGCACCGGTTGGGGTGGAGTGGTGCCGCGGTGGGAGCGTGTTGCCTGTTGCTGGCGTGGCGGATGGGCTTTGACTCGTCTGATGTGAAATTGGGCTGGATGACCTTGGAGAAGTGGCTTCAGCAGCATCCGATCTGGCTTTTTGCGTCTTTGGTGGTTTTGCCGGGATTCCCGTTTCCGACTTCGGCGCTGTTGATTCTGGCAGGGACGGTCTGGAGGGACCGGCCTTTAACCGGGCTGGTGATTTGTTTGATCGCGCTTTCCCTCAACATGACTTGGACCTATTGGTTCGCCCGCGTTACGGGACGCAAGGGGATCAACCGTTGGTTGGTGCCGTTGAAAATGAGGTTGCCGGATGAGGGTGGCGGGCAAGGGTGGCGATGGATGTTGGTGATTCGGTTGACGCCAGGCATTCCATTTTTCATTCAGAATTTTCTGTCCGGAGTGATGAAGATTCCGTTTGGGACCTACTTGCCGATATCGGTTTGCTGCAATGGGGTGTTGGCCGGCGGTTTGATTTTTGTCGGGGCGGGTTTGGCCAGTGGGAGTGTGACGACTTTGTTGGGAGGCGGCGGGTTGATTGCGGTGGTCGCCTTGCTGTTTCAGCGATTGATCAAGCGTCGTGCCTGAGGGATGGAACAGACGCTGCCGCCCTTGGTCGAAACCGCGGGGATGTGCGGAAAACCTTCCTTCAGGGCCGTTGGTGAGGGGTGGATTTCATGGAAATCCTGAACGGGGGAAGGATGAAGGGGTGGGTGGTTTGTTCAAGAAAAAATGAACAGAAGGGTTTGGGGTAAAAGCTGAAAGGCTGAGAGGGTCGCGTAAAAGGCTTCGCCTCACGCGATGGGCGCGTAAAAGGCTTCGCCTCACGCGATTGCAGCGTAAAAGGCTTTGCCTTAGGCGATTGGTGTGGAGGGGTTGGGGGGGGCGGGATCAGAGTTTTGAAAAGAGCCACTGCTTGTTTGCTTCGAACGCTTCCTGGATTTCAGGGATTGGGGGGAGAGTGGCGGTTTCGATCAGAGGGAAGAGATCGGCAGCGGGGGATGGCAGGGTGGAGAGAAGAAAGAGGATATCCTGCCGGTCCTGGGGATCGATGCGCATCATTTTGGTGAGGATGAGGTCACCGGTGGCGGGGCGGAAGGGCCGCAGGTGTCGCAGGCTGGGGAGTGAGATTGGAATGATGGAGTTGAGCCAGTTGGGGGATAGGATGATTTGGTCGTCGCAAAAAAGATGGGTGATGTAGAGGCCGGAGGGTTCGAGGTCTCGATTGGTGTTTTCGAGTGCCTCCCAGAATTGGTCGTCCGCCTCAATGAGGCTCATTTCTGCGGCAGGAAGGATGGCATCGACATCCAGCGTTGAGGAGAAGGAGGGGTCCGGGGTTTGAAATCCGAGTGAGAGTGCGGCGCGCCCATAGAGGATCAGCCGGGTGGGTCGGGTGAGGTATCTGTCGAGGGTGCGGAGGATGGTTTCCGGGTGGCTCATGGGTAGGGGGTAAGCCAGCGTGCGGGTGCGGGGCCGGATCTTTGGATGCCTGGCATGGAGACGAAGCGGCTCCAGTGTGGGAGGTGGGGCTCGGGGCGTGGAGGCGGTGGGGAAATGAGGCTTAGGAGCTGCTGCCAGAACCGGCGGCCTTCGGGGTCGTGCTGGAGTCCGGCGCGGGTGATGTGTGCGAGAACCCGTTCGCATTTTTCCATGACGGCAAGTTTTGCCAATTTTTTGAGATCCACATCCGGCGAGCGCACGAGTTGCGCGGCGCAGCGGATGGCTGAGGGTTCATATGGGTTTTCTCCGATGAGGAGAAGAATGGTGAGTTCATCGTTTCCCAGAGCTGTGGGTTGGATCCGGGTTGCGGTGGTGGAGTTCTGGCATGCGTAGTGGTGGCAGCCGCGTGAGGCGGCGAGGGCGATCATTTCCGGGACGTTGCCAATACCAAGGCGCCGGGCTTTCCTGAGCAGAGGGGAAACCGGTGTTGTGGTGCCGAGGGTTTGGGCGAGGGTGGGCATGGGTGGGTAAACGCTGAGAAGCTAAGATGCTGGGATGCGGAAATCAAAAGGTGTCAGGTTGATATCCCTTCTGCGGCGGTGTGCACGTTTCAGCGTTTACCTTCAGATGATCATGCCGGCGGCGACGGTTTCGTTGGTGCCGGGGTCGATGAGGATGAAGGAGCCGGTGGAGCGGTTGCGGCGGTAGGAGTCGTGGATGAGGGGTGCGGCGGTGCGGAGGGTGATGCGGCCGATGTCGTTCATCTGGAAGTTTTCGACGCCTTCGATTTTGTGGAGTGTGTTGATGTCGACGTGGTATTTGACTTCCTGGACGATGGCTTTGGTTTCGAGGGTGGTGTGGCGGAGAACGAGTTTTGCGCGTGGTGGCATGGGTTTGGCGGAGAACCAGCAGATCATGGCCTCGATGTCCTGTTCGACTTTGGGCGGGTTGTTTGCTTTGACGAGCATGTCGCCGCGGGAGATGTCGATTTCGTCGGTGAGGGTGAGGCAGACGGATTGTGGGGCGAAGGCTTCGGTGAGTTCGCGGTCCGGGGTGTGGATGGCCTTGATGCGGGATTTGAAGCCGGAGGGGAGGACGGTGACTTCGTCGCCGGGTTTGAAGACGCCGCCGGCGACGCGTCCGGCGTAGCCGCGGAAGTCGTGCCATTCGTCGGACATGGGGCGGATGACCCATTGGACGGGGAAGCGAGCGTCGACGTGGTTTTCCTCGCCGCCGACGTAGACGTTTTCGAGGTGGTAGAGGAAGGTGGGGCCCTGGTACCAGTCCATGTTTTCGGATTTGTCGACGACGTTGTCGCCGTTGAGGGCGGAGATGGGGATGGCGGTGATGTCGACGATGTTGTCGAGGCGTGAGGCGAATTCGCGGAAGTCGCGGACGATGGTGTTGAAGACGTCCTCGGAGTAGTCGACGAGGTCCATTTTGTTGACGGCGACGACGAGGTGTTGGATGCGGAGGAGGTTGGCGATGAAGGAGTGGCGTTTGGTTTGTTCGATGACTCCTTTGCGTGCGTCGATGAGGATGATGGCGCGGTTGGCGGTGGAGGCACCGGTCACCATGTTGCGGG
>SXGQ01324720.1_pt1 | contig 15680 bp, 11 predicted proteins | sample 3178371 | NCBI WGS metagenome assembly SXGQ01 (sample SAMN11356859, study PRJNA531348) | freshwater metagenome | isolation source: freshwater sample F1-20 | place: China: Fuxian Lake, Yuxi | collected 2017-12-25
AGACTGGCGGCGGCGGCCGCGGCGGAGGCGGTGAGGAACGAACGACGGTCGGATTTCATGGGCGGGGCGGTGGGGAAAACGCGGTGGCGCTCGTCGCCACGGGTGAGAGCGAACCCGAGCGGCCGCGGCGGCACAAGGCCGGTCTCAACGCGTCGCGTCGGTGCCGCCGGCTTTCGGGTTGTCATCCGCCGTGCTGCCGCGGAAACACACCCCCATGCGCGTGCTCTGCGTCCATGCCCACTTCGACGACTTCGAGTTCGTGGCGGCCGGCACCTTTGAGCTCCTCCGCCGGCGAAATCCGCCGGATTTCCGCGCGCGGGTGATCGTGTGCACCGACAGCCGCTCCGGGCACCAATTCCGCACCCGCGAAGAGACCGCCGCCATGCGTCTCGCCGAGCAGGAGGCGAGCGCGCGCCTTGGCGGTTACGAGTTCCAGTTGCTGCGCAAACCCGATGGGCGGCCGTTCACCGGGGCCGCGCACTTGGTGACGCGCGATCTTCTCGCCGCCCTCTGGAAGGCCATCCGCGACTTCGAGCCCGACTATCTTTTCTGTCCACCGCTGCCGGCGGATCCGCGCGCCGGCGTGCACCCCGACCACATCACGGTGGCCGACGCGGTGCGGCGGATCGCCTACCTGATCAACGTCCCTCACGAGTTCCTCGAGGAGTATCCCGTGGCCGACGAGACGAGCTCCCGCTGGATCCGCACGCCCGTGATCCTTAACACCTACGACGGCTACATGGCGGGCGACAACGCGGGTGAACTCGTCGTCGACGTCGAGCCTGCCTTCGACCTCATCGCCGCGCAGTCGTGGTGCCACCAGAGCCAGATCAACGAGTGGCTGCCGTGGGTCGCGCGCCACCACCTTGAGCCCACCGCCGACCTCGCGGCCTGGAAGGGAAAACTCCGCGCCCGCCTTGACCGTCAGGCCCGCGAGCTCGGGTTGCCGGCCGGTCGGGCGCATGAGGTCTTCTCGCCCACCGCGTGGGGCGTCGTGCCGACCATGGAGCAATTGGAGCGTGATCTGCCGCTCGCCTTGGACCCGCGCCGCCGCGAACGCCTCGCCGCGTTGCTGGCGAGGTGGGGTTAGTCGCGGCTCAGAGTTGGTCCGCTGCGATGCGGTGCACCGCCGCGCTCCGGTGACGCATCCGGTCCTCGCCGCCGAGGCAGTAGACCCAATTCCCCAGCTTAACCAGCGTGACCATCCCGGCGTAGGGCAGCGGCGTGGATGGACGATACCCGGGGGTTTCCGGGTTGAAGATCAGCGCGTGGCTCACGAACCCGGGATCGCCGCCCTCGTAGCCGCCCGCGAGGTAGATCCGGCGGGCATCGAGGGTGATCGCGGTGATGCCGCGGTTGGGCCGGGGGAGCGGAGGCAGGGCGGACCATTGGCGGGTCCGCGTGTCGTACGCGTGGGCCGAGGCATGGTTGACGACCGTGCGTGCGGTCGCGTCCCAGCGCGCTCCGCCGAAGACGAGAACGCGCGCGCCGGCCGCGATCGCCGTTCCGGTGGTGAAGCCGGGCTCGGGGTAGGACGGCAGTTCGGTCGAGCGGCCGGTCTTCAGGTCGATCGAGCGGAAGCGGCGCGAGACGCGATCGAGCGCGGCCTGATCATCGGTGCCGCCCACCACATGCCATTCCAGCCCGACCGCCGCCGCGGCCGCGTACACAAAACCCTCCGTGAGCCGTGAGACCAAGCGCGGGGAGAGGTCGCCACCCAACGTCCAAAGCGCGCGGTGCGTTGTTTCGCCGCTGGTTCCGCCGGCCCACCAGAGGGCGTCGCCGACCTGCGCGCTGGCCGGATAAGCGAGGGCGGCGGGCAGCCGGCCGGCCTCGTGCCACCGGTCGGTGATCGGATCATAGCTCCAAATGCGGTCGAGCCAGCGCTTGATATCGCCGTCCCAGGTGGTTCCCCCGGCGATCACGATGCGATCAGCCAGCGCGGCGGCAACGAAGCCGCCGTTGGGAACCGGCAGCGGCGCGCGCTGTTCCCAGCCGGCCGCCGCTGCCCTCGTCGTTCCCACGCCGGCGAGGAGTGCGATCGCGATGAGGTTACTGGTCCGCCGTTTCACGTTTCGCTCTTCGGATCCGCAGCTTCCCGCGTCGGCCGCCGCGACCACGTGAGTCCGTCCAGTTGGCGATCGGAAGGCGCAGGTTCGAGCAGGCTGGCGAGGTAGCCGACGGAGAAGGTCGCGATGGTGCCGGCGGCGGCCCACCAGAGGAAAGAGACCTTGGTGCCGAACGCGATCCAGAGCGTGGTGCAGAAGCCGGCGACCCAGCCGATCAGCGCGCCGCGCGCGGTGGTGCGGGCGGTGATCATGCCGAGCAGGAAGAGGCCGATCAGCGGGCCACCCACCAGGCTCATGACCTTGTTCGTGGCCTCCAGCAGCGTGCCCAGGCGCTCCACCAGGAATGCCAGCGCGATCACGACCACGCCGTAGGAAAACGTGAGGATGCGGGCGAGGCGCAGCTGCGCCTGATCGGAGAGGTCCGCCCCTGGCCAGAGCCGTCGATGAAAGTCGATCAGGCTCGAGGAGGTCAGCGAATTGATGCCTGCGGAGATCGTCGACATGCTCGCCGCGTAGATCGCCGCGATGAACAGCCCCGGCATACCGGAGGGCAGTTCGTTGATCACGAAGTAGGGCAGGATCTGGTCGGCCTTCGCGATTTTGCCGGCGGCGAGCGGGTCGCCGTGGACCGAGTAGAACGCGTGCAGCACAGCGCCGGTGCCGTAGAAGACCGCGGTCACGGGCAGTACCAGCCAGAGCTTCAGCCAAAGGCCGCGCTGCGCCGTCCGCAGGCTCGTCGCGGTGAGGTAACGCTGCACCGAAACCTGGTCGGTGGCCATCTGTACGAGGTGCAAGAAGGCCGAGCCTATCACGAGGCCCCAGAGCGTGATCCGCACGGTGGGATCGAGGCTCAGGCTCAGGTTCAGCCTGCCGTTTTGCTCCGAGAGTTCGATGACTTGCGCCACCCCTCCCGGCACGCGGCCGATCGCCACGGCCATGATCAGGAGCATGCCGCCGAAGAGGACGATCAGCTGCATGACATCGGTCCAGATCACCGCCCGCATGCCGCCGAAGGTCGTGTAGACCGTGGTGATCAATCCGGTGCAGAGGATGGTGAACCACAACGGCATTCCGGTCACTTGCTCGAGCGCGAGCGCCGGGGCGTAGGTCGCCGCCGCCAGCCAAAGCAGCACGCGCAGGATGAACGAGGCCGCGGCCAGCGTGCGCAGCGGGCCGGAAAAACGCTCCTCGAGGTACTGGTAGGCGGTGAAGAAGCGCGGGTTGTAGTAGAGCCGCAGGAACACGATCGTCGTCAGCGGCGTCGCGACGAAGAACCCGAGGTTCACCAGGTAAAACAACGGTCCGTTCAGGTACGACTCGCCCGGTCCCGAGATGAAGGTGATCCCGGAGAACAACGCCGCCAGGATCGTCATCGAGACCACCACGCTGCCCATCGACCGTCCCGCGAGGAAGTACTCGTCGAGGTCCCGCTGTCCCTTCACGAACCACAAGCCGATCGCCGCCGTAAGCAGCAGGTACACGCCGAAGACACCGTAATCGAGCAGGGTGAAAGTCGGGGCGAGGGCATTCATGCGGGTTGGGGTGCGACCGGGGCGGGTCGTGGGCGATTGGCCGAGGGGGATTTGTCCCGCCGGCCTTGTCAAAGCCAAGCGTCGCCGGTCAGTAGCCTTTGTCCCAGCGCGGCTCCACGTCGGCGGCGATCGATTCCGTCACCCACACGTCCGTGCGCAGGGTCTGCAGGAGGGACTCCGGCACGAACTTCGTCACCGGGCCGTGCAGCACGAGTCGCGTGGTGAGGCGCTGCCACGAGGCGAACGAGCCATCCACCGTGATGCCGTGCATCTGGATGCGGTGCTTCGCGCCGATGACTTCCGCCGGGCCGATCGTCGCCGCCTTCGGCGGCACCGCGGTGAGGTCGCCGCTCATCCCGAAGCAGCCGTGCAGCGAGTTCTGCGCGACCGTGAACGGGCTCAGCGTGCACACGCGCGGTCCCATCCGCTTCCACTCCTCGAACGTTCCGGCGAACTCCGGCGCGTCGGGCTCGATGAACGCGAGGTGTCCCGTCCACCCGGGCCCGCTGTAGCAGATGTCCGCCCCGCCGAGATCGGCCAACATCCGGCCGTAGTCCTTCAGGTTTTTGTCGGTGAAAACGCGGATCTGCCGTTCCGGCGGACGCAGCTTCGGCTCGAGTTCCGCGTAGAAGTATTTCTTGAAGGCATGACCGAACCCGAACTCCCACGTCTCGGGCGCGATCCGGCCGTTCTCGTCGGCGTACTCGTCCATGTTGAACGTGTGCAGCCGGCGGCAGTCGACCCGCGCGCGGTTCAGCATCGCCGCGAGCTTCGCGTAACCCGGCCACGGGTTCGGCATGATCATCACGTAGGTCCGGCCCGCGGCCATTGCCTCGGAAACGCGGAAAAACATGTCCGTGATCCAGCGCTGCTCCAACTCGGCGTCCGGCATCACCGTGATGCGGAAGTCGGGATTCCGGTGGCGTGTGATCTTCTGGCGCCGGATGGCGCGTACCTTCGCGACCGCGCGTTGGTCGCGAAACGGAACGAAGGTCGCGGGCGCGAAGGTGAAGGGGGCGGGGCGGCGTGATTTCATTAAAAGGTCGAAGGGCGTCGCGGGGGATGCGCGGGATTCGGCTTACTCCCGCGCGAAAACCACCGACCCGCCTAGCCAGGTGCGGCGGGCACGCAGGTCGTCGTCCCAGAGCACGAGGTCGGCGTCGGCCCCCGGCTCCAGGCGGCCTTTTCGCGCGAGGCCGAGCAGCTGCGCCGGGTTGAGCGTGCCCATCGCCCAGACCTGCGCCGGCGGCAGGCGCAGCCAGCGGAGGAGATTTTCCATCCCGCGGTCCATCGTCAGCGCGCTGCCGGCCAGGAAACCTTTCGTCGCGTGGCGCGCGGCCCGCGCTGCCGAAACCGTGACCGGATAGCCCCACGGGGTGTCGTAGGTTCCCTCCGGAAGCCCGGCTCCGATGTTGGAATCGGTGATCAGGAGCACGCCGCGCCAGGTCTTCGCGGCGACCGCGGCGCGGATCGCCGCCGGGTGCACGTGCACGCCGTCCGCGATGAAATCCACGCTCGCGCGGGGATCCGCGAGGATCGCCTCCACCGCGCCGACCGGCCGCACGCCGGGGTCGGTCTCCGCGGGCGGGTAGAACACGTCGTAGAAATGCGTCGCGTGCACCGCCCCCGCCTCGAGCGCCGCCTCGGTGTCCTCCGCGCCTGCGCGGGTATGCGTCAGGAAAACGACGACGCCTCTTTCGCGGAGGCGCCGGATCACGGGAACGATCCCCGGCGCGTCAGGACTCACCGACATCACCGCCAGTCGACCCGCGCACGCCGCGAGCATTTCCTCCAGCAAGCCGAGGTCGCCGGGCAGCGTCGGACACGCCGCTCCTCCCACCGCCATAAAAGGTCCTTCCAGATGCAGGCCGGGAATGTGGACCTCCGACGTTGCGGGGATCGCCGCCGCGATGGCCGCGATACGCTGCAACCAGCCCGGGCCCGGACGCGGCACGATGGTGGGGAGCACCGACGTGACGCCGAAACGCGCGAGCTCCCGCGCGGCACTCCGCAGGCCGTCCGGGCCCGCTGGGTCGTTCTCGTGAAGGCTCCGCATCACGCCGTGCGTGTGCACGTCGATGAGCCCGGGCGTGAGCAGCTTCCCGCCGCCGTCGAAGCGTTCCGTGGCCGTCGCCGCCTCGGGTCGCGGCACGATTCCGGCCGCGACGATCCGGCCGCCGCGCACCAGGACCTCACCCGCGGCGATGTCGAGGCCCGGGCGGACGAGGCGGACGTTTTGAATGAGCAGGGCGGACATGGGGGTGGCGAACGACTATGCCGGACAGGGGCGTTTCTTTGGCAAGGTTCTCATCGGGTAGGGCCTTTTACCTTTCCCCACGGAATTTCACTTATCCTATCCGGCGCAAAGCAGATCGAAATGGTTAACGGACTGTCGAGGTGCGCCGGGTCAGACCTTCTCCGTGGTGCCGTCCTCGTACGAGCGCAGGGCCGCAGTGAAGAGCCGGTGGCTGAGCGCGGTCTCTTCTGGCGTCACGCAGCCGGCGGAGGGTCGTAGCGGGCGCCCGTGGGCGAGCTCATGCAGGTAGGCGGCCGTCATCTGCAGCATGGCGTCAGGAAAACCGAATTCGAAAATCTCACCCGACACCGCCTTGAAGGCGCCCGTGTAGCCAACGTCGATCTCCTGCCAGGCCTGCTCGCCGCCGGAGTAGGTGAGCAGCTCGAGACGCTTGGGGTTCTTGGTTGAGAAACGCGCCGACGCCTTGGTGCCGGCGATCTCGACGTACCAGGTGTTCTTTTGCCCCGGCGCGATGCGTTGCGTGCGGAGTGTCCACGGGAAACGAACGCCGTCTCGGTCCTCGGCTTCGCAAAGCAGCGTGGCGTTGTCCCACGTGTCGCAGGGCGCGCGGCCGCCTTTGCCGTCCGGACGCTCGGTCACGATGTTCGAGAGCACGGCCCGCACGTCGCGCGGTTTCCAGCCGAGGCGGAACGGCACGTGGCACACGTGCATGCCCAGGTCGCCCATCACGCCGTAGTCGCCGTTGGCGGCACGGGTGCGCTTCCAGTTGAGGGGCTTGGCGGGGTCGAGGTCGCTCGAGTGGAGGAAGCCGGTGTTGACCTCGATGACGCGCCCGAAGGCGCCGCTCTCCGCGAGTGCGAAGATGCGCTGGACCGCGGGGAAGAACGGGAATTCCGACGAGCAGCGCACGAGCAACTCGGGGTGTGTGCGGATCGCGGCAAGGATCTCTGCGTTGGCCGCCTGGTCGATGCCGAACGGTTTCTCGCCCAGTAGGTGTTTTCCGGCGTGCAACACGTCGGTGTACATCCCCGCGTGTAGTTGGTGCGGCACCGCGCAGTAAACGGCGTCCACTTCGTCGCTCGCGGCGATCTCGCGGTGGTCGGACGTGACGAGCCGGATCGACGGAAAGTGCTCGCGGAACCATGCGACGCGCGCGGGCGGCAACGTGCGGCCGCAGAGCGCCGTGATGACCGGGCGCACGCCGGTGTCCTCCAGGTGGCACCAGCGCGCGACCGCGCTGGCGATCTCGCGGCCCATGAGTCCGGTGCCAATGAGACCGAGGCGGATGGTTTTCATGAAGGGGAAGAGTTGGCCCGAGGAGGATACGGCGCGGCTACATCCCAACCGAAGCTTTGATCAGCAGGAACAGCCTCAAGGTCGTGGGTCGTTTTCGAACGGCTTCGCGAGGGGACAACCACGGATGGACGCGAACGGGCACGGATAAATGCGGTTCGACTGTAGCCTGGGTCACCGGACCCGGCTGCAGCAAGCGATGCACTTCTGATCCGTGTTCATCCGTGTCCATCCGTGGTTCAAACCTCCGTGGGCCATTTCCGGCTCAGTACCCGAGCTCCTTTGCGGTTTCGCCGATCGCCTCGTCGATGAGATCGAGGCCCTTCATGAGGGTGGCCTCGTCCATCACGATCGGCGGGCTCATGCGGAGGATGTGGCCGGCGGGAATCCACGCGAGGCCCTTCCGAAACGCCTTCTGGTAGACCAGCGTGCCGGCCTTGTCGAACGGCTCCTTGGTCGCGCGGTCCTTCACGAGCTCGATGCCCATCAGGCAGCCCTTGGCCCGCACGTCGCCGACGATCCGGTGCTCGGCCTTCATGCGCTCCATGCGGCGCAAGGCGACCTCGCCGAGATGCGTGGCGTGCTCCAACAGTTGTTCCTCCTCGATCACCTCGGTGGAGGCGAGCGCCGCGGCGCACGCCATCGGGTTGCCACCGTAGCTGCTGGAGGCGGAGACGGCCTCGAAGCTCTCCTTGTACGGCTCGCGCACGGCCACGCAGGTGACGGGGAATCCGTTGCCGAATCCCTTGCCGATCGTGACCACGTCGGGGACCACGCCCCAGTGTTCCATGCAGAGCCACTTTCCGGTGCGACCCCAGCTCGTCAGGACCTCGTCCACCATCAGCAGCAGCTTCCGCGCGTCGCAGAACTTGCGCAGCTTCGGGAAGAAATCGTCGGGCGGCATGATCGATCCGCCCCAGCCTTGGATCGGCTCGAGCACGAAGCCGGCCACCGCGCCGACGGTCGCCTTGTCGAGGTACTGGTCGTAGAACGCGAGGTACTGGTCGGTGTCGATGGTTCCGTCCGCCTTCTTCCACATCGGACGGTAGGTATCGGGACGCGGCACCATGTGCGCGCCGGGCGCGCGTACCGCGCCGTAGACGTGCGAGCGGATGTGGCCGAGCGACACCGCGCCGTAGGTCTTGCCGTGGTAATCGTAGAAGCAGGAGACCGTCTCGTGCTTGCCGGTCGCGGCGCGGAGGACGCGGACACCCGCTTCCACCGCGACGGTGCCCGAGTCGTAGAACTGGAAGCCGTTGAGATCGCCGGGCAGGATCGATGCCAGCTTCTCCACCAGCTTGGTCTTCACCGGCGTGGTGAAGTCGTGCGCGTTCATCAGCTGGCCGGCGGCCTTCGCCACCGCCTCGGTGATCTTCGGGTGGCAGTGTCCGAGCGTCGTCACGTAGATGCCGGAGGAGAAGTCGATGTACTCGTTGCCGTCGACGTCGCGGAGCACGCAGCCCGCGCCCGACTCGAACGCCACGGGGAACAGCTTCACCTGGCTGCTGAGTCCCTTGAAGAACTTGGTGCAGCGGGCGTGCTGGTCGCGCGAGAGCGGACCGGGTGGTGGCACGGGCACGTGTGGCACGCGGCGAAGATCGACCCGGGCCCATTCGAGGGTGGAGTTTGCGGAGGAAACGGAGGAGCTCATGGCGGGGAAATTTTCAGGCGCGAGCGACGACGACCTTCACGCCGAGACGTGCGAAGCGCCGTAACGCGGCGGGCGGCGCCCCGCCGTCGGTGATAAACGTGCCGGCGTCGCCCAAGTTGCCCGAGCGGGCGAGGGCGGTGCGGCCGATCTTGGTGTGGTCGGCCAGGATGCAGCACGCGCGGGCGACGCGCCGCATCAGGCGGTCCACCTGCGCCAGGCGGAGGTCGGAATTGAAGAGCGAGCCGTCGAGGCCGATGCCGTCGGCCCCCTGGAAGGCGAGGTCGGCCGAGAACAGCTCGAGCGAGCGCTCGGTCACGGGCCCGGTGAGATCGGGGCTACCGCGTCGGATGACACCGCCGAGCAGGACCACTTCCACGCCGGCCGCGTGCTGCAGCTCCGAGGCCACCGCGAGGCTGGGCGTGATGACGGTGAGGTCGCGGCCGTCGCGCAGCAGCGCGGCGAGCTCGAGGGTGGTGGTACCGTTATCGAGAATCAGTGTCTGGCCCGGCTGCACGAGCCGGCGGGCGGCGGCCGCGATGGCGCGCTTCGCGGCGCGGTTGGCCTCGCGGCGTTCCCGGTAGTCGAACTCGAGGATCATGCGCTCCGCCAGCACCGCGCCGCCGTGCGTGCGCCGCACCTCCGAGCGCGCCTCGAGGTGGGCGAGGTCGCGCCGCACCGTCATGCCGCTCACGCCGAACTCCCGCGCCAGCGCGGCCACGGTCACGCCCGGCCGGTCCGCGAGGCGGCGGCGGATCTGGCTCTGGCGGGCCGAGGAGGGGAGGTGCTTCACGGGCGCCCGCGATACTCGACGCGGGGTAGGACATGTCAAAGCTGTCTTATTATGAACATAATTTAACATTGCGCGGCCGACGGTCCCGGACACGCTCCGCGCGCATGAATCGGCCGAGCAACGGAAGCGGAGATGACGCGGGTCTGCGGGCCGGCGCCGCCGTCACGGACCTCACCCCGGAGGGCGCGGTCTTCCTGTTTGGTTATCCGCATGTCCCGCGGGTGAGTACCGGTGTCCATGACCGTCTGCAGTGCTCGGCGCTCTATCTGGAGTCCGGCGGGGGCCGTGCGCTATTCCTCGCCAACGACCTGATCTTCGTTGGCCGCAAGCTCGCCGGCGAGGTGCGCCGACGCATCGCCGCTGAGACCGGTGTGCCCGAGGAGGCGGTCATGATCACCGCGACCCACACCCATTCGGGACCCGTGACGGTCGATTACGTCAGCAACGCCGCCGACCCGGTCGTGCCGCGCACCGATCGCGCGTACCTTCGCCTCATCGGCGAGCGGATGGTTGCCGCCGCCGTCGCCGCCGTGCGCGCCGCCGTCCCCGCCGAGGCCGGGCTCGCGGTTTCCTGGGCCGACGGGGTCGGGACCAACCGTCATGATCCCGCCGGCCCCGCGGATCCCGAGGTGCCGGTCCTCATGGTCCGCGCTCGGACCGGCGGACGTCCGATCGCCTGCATGGTAGCCTACGCCATGCACCCGACGGTCCTGCACGAGGACTCGACGCTGATCAGCGGGGACTTTCCGCATTTCACGCGCGCCTTCCTGCAAGGAGGGGTTTTACCCGGCGATTGTCCGGTGCTTTTCCACAGCGGCGCCTCGGGCAACCAGAGTCCGCGCCACATCGCACGCGCCAACACCTTCGCGGAGGCCCGGCGGCTCGGGGAGAACCTTGGACGTGCTATCGCGGCCGTGGTGCCGGACATCGCTTTTTCGGACGCGCTGCCGGTCTCCGCGACGCGTCGTTTCCTCGACCTCGCGCCTCGGCGTTTTCCGACCCCCGAGGATGCCGTCGCCGCCGAGCGTGCGGCCCGTGCCCGCTTCGAGGAGCTGCGCGCCGCCGGTGCCCCTCGGCAGACGGTTCGCACCGCCGAGTGCGATTGGTTCGGCGCCGAGGAGACGGCGGAACTGGCCCGGGCCGCGCTCGACGGCCGGCTGGCTGAGACCCTCCGTAAGTGCGTTCCCGCGGAGGTGCAGGTGATCGCGATCGGTCCGTGGCGCTTCGTTGGATGGCCCGGGGAGTTTTTTGTGGAATACGCCCTCGAGGTTCGCCTGATTTTCCCGTCCGCCTTCGTGCTGACCATGGCCAACGGGGAGCTCCAAGGTTATATCGTGACTCCGGAGGCCGCGGCCCGCGGGGTGTACGAGGCGACCAATGCCGTCTTCGGACCCGATAACGGCCCGCGGTTCGTCGAGACCACGCTCGCCTTGCTCGAGGGCCGGGGCTAGCGCCTCCGTCATGCGTCTGCTGCTCGGCCTCGATTTGGGAACCTCCTATTTCAAGGTCGGACTGTTCTCGCCCGATGGCGCGCTCCGGGGCTTGGGCCGGGTGCGGGTGACGACTGACACTCCTTCTCCGGGCCAGGTGGAATTGCCTGTCGAACGCTTTGTTTCCCTGCTTCGATCCGGCGTGGACGAGGCCCTGCGGGCCGCCGGGGCCCACGCTTCGAACATCGCCGGGGTTTCTTATTCATCCCAGGCGACCACGTTTCTGCTCCTCGACGCGAGTAACCGGCCGCTGACGCCGCTGGTGATGTGGACGGACACCCGCGGGGCGCCAATTGACCCGGAGGTCGCGGCCTTCGGGGCGTCGCCTGAGTTTCATCAACGAGTGGGCCACGCCGGCTTCGTGGCGGAGTCCGCCGTGACGAAGCTGCGTTGGTTTCTGCGCCATCGACCGGAGATCTGGGCGCGCACCGCGAGTGTGATGACGATCTCCGACTACCTCACATTCCTGCTCACCGGTCAGCGCACGGGTGACGCCAGCACTGCGGCCTTTCTGGGCCTGCAGGAGTAGCGGACGCGCGGATGGTGGCCGGAGGCCTACGCGAACCTGAGTCTCGATGTCGCGAAATTCTCCCGCCTGCTCGCTCCGGGCTCCGCCTGTGGGTGCACCGTGCCTGCGGCGACCGCGCTGTTCGGTTTGCCGGGAGGGATTCCGTTCGCGGTCGGTGCGATCGACCATCACGCGGCGGCGGTGGGTGCCGGACTGGGTTCGCTCGCCGAGGAGAGCATCTCCACGGGTACGGTGCTGGCGGCGCTGGCGGTGGTGGAGCGGATCGAGCCGATCCCTGGGTGCTATCATGGGCCCCACACCGATGGCCGCCGGTATTACCGGCTGGCGTTCGATGCGGACGGCGCCGGGAAACTGGAGAATTACCAGCGTCGCGTCGCGCCCGGGAAAACGCTCGAGGAGTTGCTCGCCGCCGCGGAGCGAGCGCGGCGGGATAAAAATCCGGATCCGGTCGAAGCGGGCGTCTTGGAAATCCTGACGTCCGTCGCGCACGCGCAGGCCGGGCTGATCGCGCGGGTGACGGGATCGCGCCGGGTCGCGCGGATCGCCGCGACCGGCGGCGGGGCGCGCAGCGACCTCTGGCTTCGCCTGAAGGCCGAGGCCCTCGGGGCCACGGTGGTGCGACCCGCGGTCGCCGAGCCCGCGTGTCTCGGCGCAGCCATCTTCGCGGCCGCCGCCGCGGGCATCCATCCCTCGATCGACTCCGCGGCCGGCGCGATGGTTCGATCAGCGTCTGAATTTCCACCGGTGCTGGGGTCTTGACCGTGGAGTCGGCGAATGGTGTCGGGGGGCGACCCCACGGCATCGGTTGCGAAACGTGATCCTTTTCTCGGCCAACTCCGGGGATGGCCGCGAAGAGGCGCGGAAGACTCGCAGGCCCCGACTCTCTCTGTGCCTCCGTGTTTCCGTGGTGAGCTCGCGCAATTGCCGGTACGGTTGGGAATCCGCCCTTTTCGCGGCTTGAGGCGAGGGGGGTTGTCGCCACTTTCGCCGCAGCCCCGATGCGCACGTTTCGCGTCCTCACTTTTCTTTTCCTCGCGGAGGTCTGGTCCGTGTTCGCGGCCGCTCCGGCCGGTGAGGTGCGTCGGCCCAATATCCTGTTTGTCATCGCCGACAATTGGGGCTGGCCGCACGCCGGCGCGCTGGGTGACCCGCTCGCGCAGACTCCCGTCTTCGATCGCATTGCGCGGGAGGGAGTCGTCTTCAACCACACGTTCTGCCCGGTGCCGTCCTGTTCACCGGCGCGCTCCAGCCTGCTCACGGGTCGCGCCGCGCACCAACTGGCCGACGCGGCGAGCCTGTGGAGCAAGTTCGACCGCGGCCACCGGGTCTTCACCGACCTGCTGCGGGAGGGCGGCTATGAGGTCGGCATGACTGGCAAGGGTTGGGGGCCGGGCAATCACAAGGATTTCGGCTGGCCCGACAATCCGGTGGGTCCAGAGCACGCGAGCTTCGAGGCCTTCCTGAAGCAGCGTGATGCGCGGCGGCCGTTTTTCTTCTGGATCGGAAACACCGATACCGCGCGCCACCGCTGGCGATACGACCCGGCGGATTGGGATGGGCTCGACGCGACGAAGCTCAAGGTCCCGCCGCAGTTCCCCGACGATCCCGTCACGCGTTCTACGCTCATGGCCTACTACGCGAGCGTGCGTACCATGGACCGGTCGGTCGGCGAGGACATCGCGCGGCTCGAAAAGCTCGGTCTGCTCGACGACACGGTCGTTGTCTACACCAGCGACAATGGCTGGCAGATGCCGCGCGGGCTCGCCAACTGCTACGACACCGGCACGCGGGTGCCGTTCGCGGTGCGCTGGGGGCGCCGGCTGGCGGCGGGAAGCGTGCGCGATGAATTCGTGAGCCTCACCGACCTTGCACCGACGTTCGTCGAGCTCGCGGGGCTTCCGGTCGAGCCTCACGTCACCGGCCGCAGCATCGCTGGTCTGATCCTCGGTCGCGAGGACTCGGTGCGGCGCGACGCCGTCTTCCTCGAACGCGAGCGCCACGCGAACGTCCGCCGCGGCGACCTCAGCTACCCGGTACGGGGCGTTCGCACGAAGGACTTCCTCTACCTCTGGAACCTGCGCCCCGACCGTTGGCCCGCGGGCGAGCCGGAGTTGTATCACTCGGTCGGTCCTTACGGGGATGTCGACCTTTCGCCTCTGAAGGATCTGTTGGTGGGCGGCGCCGCCCGGTCCGAACTTAAGCCGTACCGTGCGCTGACGCTGGAGCGCCGGCCTCCGGAGGAGCTGTACGACCTGCGGAACGACCCGCATCAGGTGCGAAACGTGGCCGCCGACGCCTCTTACGCCGAGACGCGCCGCGAGCTGCGCGAACGTGTGCAGCGCTGGATGCGCGAGACGGCCGATCCGCGTGTCGACCCGGCGTATGACGGCTGGGACGTGATGCCCTATTTTGGTCCGCCGGCACGCACCGCGGAGGGATCCGCCAAGTCCAAGGGCGCCAAGGCTCCGCGTTGAGTTTTCCCATGCACACCCCGTCCCCGTTCCGTCTCCTCGCTGTTCTCGTGCTCGGCGCGCTCTCCGTGTCGGCCGCGCAACCGCTACGCTCGGTCGCGATCACCGTGGGTGATCTCGGCAATCCGTTCTTTGTGCAGATCGCGAAAGGTGCGGAGGCCAAGGCGCGCGAACTCGGTGGCGCCGGCGTGAAGATCACGGCCGTCTCCTCGGGCTACGACCTCAATCAGCAGACGAACCAGATGGAGGACTTCATCGCGGCGAAGGTGGACCTAATCGTGCTCAACGCCGCCGACACCAAGGGCATCGCGCCCGCGGTGCGGAAGGCCCGGGCCGCGGGAATCGTGGTGGTGGCCGTCGACGTCGCCGCCGAAGGCGGGGTGAACGCCACCGTGATGTCGGACAACGTGCAGGCCGGCCGCGTGGCGGCCGAGTACCTGGTGAAGCGTCTCAACGGCAACGGCAGCGTGGTGATGATCACCGGCCCGCCGGTCTCCGCCGTCGCCGACCGGGTGGCCGGCGCCGAGGCGGTGTTTCGCGCGACACCCGGGGTTCGGCTCCTTTCACGCGACCAGAACGCCGGAGGCAACCGGCAGGGTGGCATGAACGTGATGACGGACCTGCTGACCGCGCATCCGCAGATCGACGCCGTCTTCGCCATCAACGACCCTTCCGGACTCGGGGCGGCGCTGGCGCTCCGCCAGGCGCGGCGCGAGAACGTGATCGTGGCGGCGGTCGATGGTGCGCCCGACGCGGAGAAGGCGTTGCGCGACGAGAAGAACGCGTTCGCCGCCTCGGCTGCGCAGGATCCGTTCACGATGGCCGGCAAGGCGGTCGAGGTCGGCTTCGGCATCCTCCAAGGCCGCCCTGCCCCCGAGGGCCGCGTGCTGGTGCCGGTTTCACTCATCACGCGGGACAACATCGCGGGCTACCGCGGCTGGACCAACAAGTGAGCTCCGCGCCTCTCCGCGTTTGAACGCCGACGAATACCTGAAGCTCGCGGAGGTGGAGGACCGGATGTGGTACTTCCGGTCGCTGCACGCGCACGTCGCGCGCGAGCTCGCGCGGAGGCGGCCGGGCGGCGGCGATGTGCTCGACGCGGGCTGCGGTACCGGCGGTCTCATCCTCCGGCTCCGGGAGGCCAATCCCGCGTGGCGTTTCGCGGGTATCGATTTCATGCCGCTCGCGTGCGAGCTGGCGCGGCGGCGGTGCGGCGCGGAGACTGACATCCGCGAGGCCTCGATCACCGCGCTGCCGTTCGCCGATGCCAGCTTCGACGCGGTCGTGTCGGCCGACGTCGTCTGCCAGGTGGAGAACCCGGAGGTGGCCGCCGCGGAATTCATGCGGGTGCTGCGTCCGGGCGGCGTGGTGGTGATCAACGTGCCCGCCTATCGCTGGATGTGGTCGTACCACGATGACTCGTGCCAGACCAAGCACCGCTACACGCGCCCCGAGGTGGCGACGCTCCTGCGCGGCGCCGGTTTCGCGGAGACGCGCACCACGCATTGGAACGCGCTGCCTTTCCCGGTGGTGTGGGCGAAGCGGAAACTGTTCCGCACTCCGGCCGACACCAGCGACGTGAAGGATTACCCGCGGAT